>Ga0194117_10006548_pt1 | contig 10182 bp, 6 predicted proteins | sample TA2MahsurfametaG_FD_160579 | JGI IMG/M metagenome (GOLD analysis project Ga0194117, IMG submission 160579) | Freshwater microbial communities from Lake Tanganyika, Tanzania - TA2015009 Mahale N1 surface | ecosystem: Environmental > Aquatic > Freshwater > Lake | place: Tanzania: Lake Tanganyika...
AAAGAGATTTATTCAAATCTTCTATCTTTTTTGCTAATTCTGCTAATTTATTGTCGGTTTCTTTTATGGCGTCGGTTTGTTCTTTAACAGCATCAACGTATTTAGAGAGGTCATTTATTTTACGTTTTAGTTCGATATACTGCCCACAATCTGTACCACATGCCGATTTTTTACTTTTTTCATAACCATCCTTATCTGAACTCGTATACTCGCCTGATTTATTTTTCGCTTTGCCGTCTTTTGTTCCCGCCGTTTCGTCATCATCTTTTGATGAATTCATTCCTTCAATCGCTTTTCGAAATATTTCAGCGTCCGACATATACTCTGGATCAGTATCATTTTTTAGTGTAACTGGTGAAAAGAGATGTTTCCAGTAGGAATGTCCAAATATTCTTTCACCGTTCAATAATAGCAAAATCAATAGTCCAGCGACAATCAATAATGAAGCCACAATAAATGCCTGGTATTTCACGATCGGGTGTGTTTCTGTATCATTCACGAATTGCAAGACATTTGACCTAAATATGGATTCATTGATATCGTCTCCGTCGGCATGTATAAAATGATGAAAAATCATGGTCGTCTTTACAATGTAGTATTATTTTATACTGAATTACTTTTTCTTCGACATATTATCTACACTTTTTTTCATATTTTCAATCGTTTTTTGCTGTTTCTTAATTGTTTCATTATTGTTCTGGATGTCTTTCTGAAGTTTGGCAGCACTTTCGATGAGACTCGACAACCGTTTTTGAAGAGACGCTACTGCATTACATTCCGTCGGGCATTCGCTTTTTTCTTGGTTTGACATTCCTTCTTTGCCGCCGGTTTCACTATCCCCACCGCTGCCGCCGATATTGATCCCATGCCGTTTTCGTATATTGTCTCGCACATTTAGATAAACATCTTTCACTACATTTCGAAATGTAATATCCAAGATCGCAATAACAGCTCCAATCAATAATAATATTGTGAAGTTGGAAAGATTCTTTGTGTAAAACTCGACGTATTCAAACATGATTCCTATAAACTATCTATATTAATTGTATATGTTGTATACATATATAACCGATGAGTAATTCATTCGTTTCATGGCCTCTTAATTTTAGAACAATTCGTGTTGCAATACGCTCGACAAAACAGTCAACCACCCGAAGTGTATTTGCCGGTTTCTCTCGACCAGCAGAAAATGGCCCTTCTTCAGAAGCAAATCCATCATACGACTTCGGAAGAGACACGAAATGCTGTTCTTTTCCAGCGACCAAAGCCGTAATCAAGAACTTCAAGTTCAACCCTCGCCCCATCAAGCACTGGCGCAAGAGTCTCATGCCTTCCTCTTCGAACAAGTCTCGCCCCACGATTGGGTTTATTGACCGACCTGGTGGTATCGTATTTAGAGGGACCACTTGCGGATGTGATGCAAGAACCGGTTCAAAGCAGAACTACGTGGTTGAGAATATCAAGCGCCCGTTTTTGCGCGAATGTATGCCAGATGAAATTGTACAGAATCCCGGTTATAAACAGGTGGGCGTTCCTGGTCAGCCAGGGTCTTATCAAATTAATACCGGAATTTATGAGACAAAAAATCTCTCGTTCAACCCGAAAAAACGTATCGTGAGAAGCGGAAATACGAATGTAAGTCGCGCATATCATACGAACACATCGTCATACCTTCAAGCCAGATGTCGTACATATCAACAGAAACAAACATTCTCAAAGATGTCAGGAACACCGAACCAGTATGTTCTTGCCGACGGAACACCTGCAAACCCTAGTAATTCCAAGACTGGTTCCCAGGTATATTATTCTACGAATTGCGGGAATGCTGAGAGAATTTATCCAGATGCAGCGGACCGTGCCAAATGCCGGGCAACTGTGATTCATAAACCGAATAATACAAAATACGGTGTGCAAGGTGCGGTAAGCGCGGGAACACGTCTCGAGAGATTGAAACTGGACACCATCACAAAGAATGGCGCTTCTTTCAAGAGTGCATACGGGGTTGCTGCTGGAAATGCGGGTCAATACCACGGCGCTTCTATGGGCGCACCTTACTTCATCAAGAGTAAGATATTCAAACCGGATTGTAATTTGTACAACCGGGCGGTCAAGCGTCCTCATCTAAAATGTTGATCGAATTTTTCTCACGAATATATAGCAGTATATACTCGTGTTATGACGCGTCATATCAACACGCGCAAACGTCGGCACCATACACACCATACCAGAAAAAAGAAACATACGGATCCGTCCGCTCTCCGTGTAAATAACTTCTATTTATGGGCGAACCAAAAGTGGTTGAATGAAGTTCCAAAGACGCTTCCGAGAGAATTGAAGTACATTCGTCCTTTAGACAACTTCAAGCTCATACAGGATGACATCTACCGTAATGTGCTTACCATGGTACATGATTATACACGTAGTCACGCGTCGTCTCCAACCGTCCATCAAATGAAACACATTATTACATCTTTTCGCGATTTACGTCCAGAACCCATTCTTCGTCACATTTCCGATTTTTGTAAATTATACAACGAACTCGTTCAAGAAAATAACCTATTCAAGTTTCTTGGTATCATGAACCAGTGTGAGATGGTAAGTTGGGCACTTCCGATTGTATGGAACGTGTATCCCGATGAATATAGCCCAGGCAAGTTATCCGCGCATATTTGCGGTCCGTCACTCTCATTATACGACTATCGGTTTTATTTGCATGATTCGATTCTTGAAAAAAGGATGAAAGGGGTACGACTGAATGTAAGCAATACGTCGGTTGTTCGTGAAGAACAATCCGGCGGCGGTAAAAAACATGTAGAGGATCATACCACGACTCCTTCGACCCACGACGGTCCAGAAACGAATACGATTGAATACATCAAATACAAACACCGTATTACAAGTGCGTTCATGAAGTTCATTGATAACGTCTTTGTGAAATGTCTTGGACGTGACTATGAAAAAACGCACAACATCAAGGCGCAAGATGTATATGATACGGAGTGCTGTATTATGGAACACTTCAATAACCTTGATGGGCGTTTCGACGAAAGTTACGCAAATATCTATAACTCTGCAAAACATCCAGATAAGCCACCACATCTCTCGGAAAAGAAAAAGGAGAACAAAAGGCACCGTAACTGCGACTGTGGAACCGGATGCGTCACGGATACGCACGGCGATACAATAGAAGACCGGCTGAAGTCCCCGCATTATCGCCATAATATTCGCGGGGCAACCCGTGTGCTTGCACGCGATGCAATGTGTCTTACCGAACTCAACTGGGAAGAACTTGCACATTGGATCGGTTACCCAGCCGGGAACACTCCTCCCTATTTCATCGCATATCAAGTTGGATACCTGAAATCAGTCATGACGTGCCTCAAAAAGGAATGGGCGTCCGATAAATGGAAGAGCTACTGGTACTTTATTTATATGCGCCAGCTCATCTGTTTTCACGACAAGTGGCGCGATATCTACCTCGACTTCAATGATACACTTATTCGAGGTAAAGACACACACTTTCCGAGAGAATATTTCCCGATTCTCGGACTCGCGTATACATTTCCAAAGACAATGACGGATGAATTCACGCGCCAATTCAAAAATGAAGAAATGATATCGAAAGTTCGAGAGATTGGAAACACGATCTTAGAATGTTACAAGGACCGTATCCAAAAGAATAAATGGATGTCTGCGTATACCAAGAAAGGCGCACTGAAGAAACTGAATACGATCAAACTCAATATTGGAGAAGCAAATCTCTCGGCACCTGATCCTTCAAACTTAGATTATGATCCCAAAGATGCATGGGGCAACTTGAAAAAGAGAAGTTTGCAGCGTACTTTGTATCTTGCAAAACATCATTCCGGCAACCACAGTAAACTTTCCACAAATGACCTGGATCTTATGAATTGGGGGACAATGAAACTTGTCGGATACCAATCCTACGTTGTGAATGCATATTATACACCAAACACGAATAGTATTTACATACCAACCGCGTATATGCATGGCATGAATGTCCAGTTTGGGCGAGGTTATGAATACGACCTTGCGTCAGTAGGGTTCACTTTCGGGCATGAAATCTCTCACTCACTTCATATTTCATCGCGACTGTATGATTATCGCGGTGTCATTAAAAACTGGTGGTCACGTGATGATATTGCAACATATGAACGTAAAATCGCGGCAATTCGACGACAATATGAAGATATTTCCAGAAAAGACGGGTTTATCATTGACGGAAATCTCTCGTTATCTGAAAATCTGGCGGATGTTACAGGGATTGCTGTATGTGAAGACGCGCTTACTCGTTTTCACGATAGCACAATATTAAAAGATTCGACATCCGACACGATGAATGATCATCTGCGTAAATTATCGTTCAATAGCTTTTATACATATTACGCAATCCAGAGTCGTCAGTATGCGAATCGGCGCGAAATTCTCGTTCAGGTTCTCACCAATCCACATCTGAACCTAAAAATCAGAACCAATGTACCACTCATGCGAAGTGAGACCTTTCGTGATGTCATCGAAATTAAGAAAGGCGACAAAATGTACAATGACGATTTTGATACAGTGTTTTAGGCGTTATTTATGGCAATAAAATCGGTATAAAAATTCGACTTTATTGTATCTTATTGTAATAAATGGGAGCAACGATGTCAGTGGATGCAAGCGGCGTTACACTTACTGAAACCCTTGATGCGATTGATACAACTATACCTGTCGGAGAAGTAACAACACTGTCGTTTGAAGACAAACTTCGCCGAGAGTCGATTCTTATTCCGGAAGACATGGAAGATATTCATATCCAATGTGAAGCTTCTTCGCATGAAACTTCCGTGACGACGGAGGAAACCTCTATTATTGACACAAACCTCCCCGCCAACCAGGGAAATTATGGCCGCGGAAAACACTGGAAGCGGAATATGAAAAAGAAACAGGCGGCGGCAGCAATGAAAGCAACGGAACGTACGATAGAACAACGTCGCGAGCAGATCCGCCCAATCATCGATAAGCTCACCGAGCTTCAAATGAACGTCTCTTATTCCGCGATTCGTGAATTATATAAACAGTTAAACCAGTTCGTCAAAACCGGCGAAGATGCGAAAATCAAGATCCCTTTTCCGGAATTCTCTCGTAAAATAAAAGGTGAATTATCAAATGCACCTTATATTCCATGCTGGGTGAAGTTGGAAATGGATTAATACTAAAATACAATATTGTCATCGATCCATTTTTTGATGCGAATATTCACTGGTTCCAATATTTTATTCAACCCTTCGACATAATTCACATAATACTGTGTGTCATTCTGAATTTTGAGAAGTGTATGATAGATGATCGTATAATCATCTTGTGTGTAAAGCTCAGTTATTTTTATGAATATCAAATCAACATTCGTATCAACAAGACTATCAATCGGGACATTGCTTGCCGCCCCAGAAGAAGGAAGCGGACGCAATGGTGGTGATGAGTTCGAACTTTTAATCTTGGGTGGAAATTGAGGCGGCAGATCATCATCTGGTTCGCGCGTGTCATCGGATTTTGCCAACCGTCGAACCAAGTCTGGGTTATCCAACATGCCTTTATACATTTGCAAAGTATGCAGAATATGGATTTTATCCGTCTGGTTATACGTGCGCGTAAGGTTATTAATTCCGGTTTTTGCTAACTCATTCAATAGTGAAAACAATGCGGCATTTTCTCCGCCAGAACCACCTCCACTCGAAAGAACCGTCTTATAGAATTTGTTGAACCGCGAAAATACATTGTATAAATAAAACACATCCTCCTTCTTGTCGTTATTGTACCACCGGCGGACATTCTGAGTGTATCCTGGTTCTTGAATTGTCAATATGTTATTATGAATGGCTAATTTACTCCCGATTGGATAAAACGCAAGAAATCCGATTTGAAGTAATGCTTGAAGTGGTTCCAATATCGTCTCAAATCGTTCTCTCGGTTTTTTTATTTGGCCTGCGATAAATTGTAATGTACTTTGCATTCTTAGTATATTACCATACATTTTGATATATATTTAGACTGTTTTACTACATTGCCACAGTAACACTACCTGTTGCGCCGGTTGATCCAACCAATACAGCAGATGGTGCAACCGTAGCAATCGCCGGAGGAACAGATGGCGATGTTCCAACGAAAGATGACCGGTTCAAAAATATATTCGTAGACTGAATCGACGCATGATGAATATAATATGGGATTTCGTAATGTTCACACCACGCAATACACTTATTTACATTTGATTTCTTGTAATGATCCAATTTCTCAGTGTTACGATGATTGGTTATAATCGACAAAGTGGATGTAATGTTTTCGATTTGTTGAAAGCTCACCATCGCATTCATTTCTTCTATCTTGTTCAAAAAATAGAGGTCATGGTTGGTAGGAAGAATCGATACAATACTCTCTTTACATGAGATCGTGGAAAATAATTCTGCAAATTGTTCGATGATTTTACTCGAGTCGGTCAACTTGAACCCCTGACAAATAACATACTTTTCAGAGTTTGCAACCCGGCTCGTATGTGGTTTCATAACCGATACACTGTTGTAATAATAACACAATAAATACAATATATCGACAGTTGGTTTATGAAACACATCGAATATTTTCAATATGAAGGTACCTCCGTGTTTTTGCATTGCGAGTGCATAGAACACTTCACATAAAATCAACTGTGTTGCCATCGTCTCTTGGTTATTGAAGTCGACCGAAAAATCAAACCCTCCATCCGCAGTAATAATATTCATGCGATTCTTGTATTTTGACGCACAATGCATGAAATTCTCAAGAGATATCAAATTTCCTGTTTTATCCGCACCAGTTTCAATAATGACGTTGGGATGGTTTTCAAGAAATGCGCGTGTTTTTTTCCAACCAGGACAGATTGGGTCATCATTGATCAATGTCATCCCATAATATCGATCATTTCCGTAGGTGACATTCGTGTTTGTATTTCCGATGTCATGCATTCCTTTTTGGGTTTCAAATATACGGCGTGAAAGTCGTAGCTGTTCTAGGTCTTTCATCACTTCATCATGTAACTCAGTGTTGCGTTTCAAAATCTGAATGCTCGATTCTGGTAGAATTGTTGTTGGAATACACGATGAACTCATACTTGTATCACTGGCATCTCCGCCGCTGCCTCCTATGCCGGTAACGGTGGTGCTATTTTCATGTTTTACGATACGTTGATACTCTAATCCACGCAAATAGGAAATTGCTTCAATAAAACCGCCAGGTCCTTCTGCAAGATGAAACGTATTGATATTTGTTTTGGTATCCGGTTTGGTTATGATCGTATGATGTAATGGCGAAAGAATCGTATGATTTTTCATAATCTCAATCATTTTATAAAACGAACGGGACAATGGACGCAATTTGCTTATGTTGGTTTTATTGCCAGATATGTTCGTATGGATGTATTCGTATGGATTTGTGAATTTTTTGATATTGTCCCATGCATCTTGGTATTTTTCAATTTGAGCTTTTACATCGCATAAATGAGAATATACTGAAGAAGAGACATACACCTTGTCTCGTTCATCATCCCCAGCGTGTTCCGAGACTGCAGTTGACGTCTCTATTGAGATCCCCAGTGGGACATAGTTATTCGGCGTGTCTTCTTTAATACTGACTTGGGGTAATAAAAAATGATTATAGTACGTAAGGAATGGTCCTGTGAATTGTTTTTGACTATCGGTTTCTGCACTGCCCGATGCTCCTGTATTTGTATGCAATACAGGTTTAAAGCAATTCTTGGGCGATTTTTTAAACATGTATTATCCGTTATAGTTATTATATAAATCTTTATAAGTCACTTTTTTTCTTTGTTTGACGTTTGGCTTTCGGTGCCGGTGCTGTATCTGCCGGTGCTGCTGCCGCACCAGCGCCTTCTTCAGATGCCGAAGCCTTGACTTTCTTTGTTCGTTTTTGTATCTTTTTCTCGATCTGTTCAATTGGCGCAGATGCAGCTTCTTCGACGACGATTTCGGGTGCTTCTGCCGCCGCTGCCGCCGCCGATGCTTTTACAGTCGTTGCTGCCGTCTTTTTCGGCTTTGGTTTGATCTTCATCGTAGTCGCCTTTGCAGAAGATGCGACTACTGGTTCTGATATCGCTGCAAGTTGTTTTTCAGTCTTTCGTTCTTCTAAAATATGTGCAGCAATCGCCGGTTTCGATGCGACATCAATCGGCCGTGATGCCTTTGCAATCTTCTCCAGTGCAATTGCAGTGGTTTCATCGTCTCCACCAGCGCCAGCCCCTGCCCGGTCTTGTTCTTCTTGTAATCCCGCATAACTCAAGAAACTACTCTTCAGTTGCTTTGCATTGATATTGCGGTTCTTTCTGAATATGAAATACCGGTTATAGAACGAAATCTGTTTTTCTTCCGGTGTCATATACAACGCAGACCCGTACTCTTGCCTACACTGTCGAGACCAGCTTTCTTCATCCGTATTACGGTTGCCACTGCCACCACCTTCTTCTTCACGTTTCTTCTTGCAATCCAACTCCATCTGATGATACATTCCATCAAATGTCGACGTACCATCTGGCATAGGAAATACAAGGGTCGTCGCCGCTTCTTCCGGTGAAACCAAATCAAACCCATAATTCTCCAATAATTGGGTCAAGTAGTCAAAATTCACGAGATATTCGCGCGTTGCCTTGTTGATCGAATCCTGGTATACTTCGATTTCATATCCAATACTACTGCTGTCCGGTTCAAACTCGGATTGATGATATTTCTTTCGGACAGACCACATACGTTGTGGGTCGCTGCCTACGCTACCATTCGCGCTCATTACACTTATTTCGTCACCGCTCTCTAATCGCGCGAGTGCCTGGAAAATACGTGCACCATCAAAGCATGTTCCAATGAAGTATCCACCTAATTTCGTACACTCGGAGACATTCTGAAGAAAGGTATGAAGTTTCATAATATTTTCAAAGAAGTAGTGGATCGCGAACTGGACAGAACAGATATCAAACCCGTCCGAACCACGGCCGTAATGAGGGTATACGCCACGCCCTAATAAACTCGCATCTTTCGCGCCTTCTCCGAAAATAGCGCGGGTGATGAGCCGGTATCGTTCGCTAATAGCGGCTTGACCACCACGAACCTCTTTGCTACTATCACCGTGAATGAAGATCGCATCGGGAATGTTTCGTTTGGATTTCTTGATATCCAAATACCGCGCACATACACCGTCGAATTTGTGTTCGAGATTATCTTTCGAATAATCGATTCCAAATACGAATCCGAGCTTCGCTGCAATCCATTTCGGTAAATCGCCGCCTTTTCCAACAGCTAGATCAATCAGCGTGTTTCCGGGACGCGCGACACTCATGATCAACTTACGCTTGATGTATAAATTGTGGAAGTCGCGCATTCCTTTTGTTAGTGTACGAACCTTTGTCCCGCGTCCAATATCAATTCCGCTGCCACCACCACCCGACTCTGCGTGATTGTAGTAGATGTCATCGTTTGATAGTTCATCTGGGATACCTTCACCGGTCATGATCATTTCCTCGGTGATTTGATTATGAATTGAATGCCAGTTATTATTCGCAACATGGTAGGCATTTCCGTAATTTTTTCCGCCAGCACGATACTCAGCTGTCTTATCATGGCGAACACGCAGTGGCGACCACCTCCAGTGAACCGGTTGTGTAGGATCATAACTGAACTCCACGATTGTTTCATCTTGAATGATGTCGTTTTCCGTTGTCATCATTTGATTTACACCGGCTTCATCCGCACGCATCATAATATGACAAATATGTGCGTCGTTGTCATAAGGATAAGTTGGAAAGAATGGTGCTGGTTTGTATGCATCCGTCGCTGCTGCTGTCGCTACCGCTTCCAATGCTTCTTCACTAGCACCACCACGATCTCCTCGGTGTCGCCGGCCGCCCTCTTCACCCGATCCTTCAATCATTGCGACGCATGGATTCAAGTGTCCGTGTTTGCGCTCGTCATATCCAACGCGTAATACAAGTGTTTTATACTGCTGAATCTGAACACAACGTGACATATCCATACCAGACTTGAATACATTGCTAACAAGATCCTCGTTGTCTTCTCCCTTCTTTGTAGTAACAAGGAAATCGATTGTATTCATATGCGCCGGCTTCCATTTGAACGAATAAAA
>Ga0194117_10006552_pt1 | contig 10178 bp, 8 predicted proteins | sample TA2MahsurfametaG_FD_160579 | JGI IMG/M metagenome (GOLD analysis project Ga0194117, IMG submission 160579) | Freshwater microbial communities from Lake Tanganyika, Tanzania - TA2015009 Mahale N1 surface | ecosystem: Environmental > Aquatic > Freshwater > Lake | place: Tanzania: Lake Tanganyika...
AAAACAAACATAATTAGGATTAAAAAATTAAGAGATTACAAAGTTAAAGCAATCTGTGTAGTAACTAAAGGTATTACTTCATTAATATCCCCATTTTCAATAATTTTAATCAACTCCCACTACTTTTAAACAGCCTCTGATTAATATTGTTCCTAACATTAATTCTTCATCATTATCTCATTAAGTATCTTCTGTACCTAATAATAAATACATTTTACATATTGAGCAGCTATCAAACTAATTATCTCAATCATATAATACCATTCATTAATACGAAACTTAAATTGCGGAACTTCGCTAATAAATACGTTAGTTGACTCTGAAAGTTACTTAAAATCAATCTAAATCAAAACAAATTTAACCTTCTAAAGGAAATTTTTTTGGCGGCTTTTTTAAAAAATGATCATCTATTTTTTAGTCATTTATAAGTGTTTTTACTGTTTCTTTTAATTATACTATTGGTTTATTTAGATTATTTCTAAAAACAATTTTCGTTTAATTGTCCATTTTGATAACAATTTACTTAAAGAGAATACCATAATTTTGAGAAAGCATGATTCCTTTCCAAGCTTATAACATTTTAAAATGGTTGATTAATCTATTTGCATTTAATGTTTTTGATGATCTTAAACTAACTTATTTCTTTATTATCTTATTAATTATATTTACTATTGTACATAAACTTCATTAGTGATTTATTTAACAATCCATATATTCGTACAAATAAGAATAGAATGTTTTGAAATCTGCTCATTTATTTTTGAAACCTATAGTCTTTTATTTACCTTTATCGTCAAAATTTAAAAAAGTTTAAACCTTTCCTAAAGTCAAATCCCACCACATTAATGATTACTATCAACAAAAAACTTTATGAAAAAATAAGCTCGATGTTAAATGAGAGAATTTAAATTACTAAAATCAATTTAACAGCTTAGGGGGAGTGAATAAGGCCTCAAGCAATGGATTTCATCGAAATATGATCTGTAACGAAGATTCGGTATTTTTCAGATGTGTTGAATTTGAAAAAAATATGGTAACTATTCTTTTTCAAAATGTAATTAAATAATCCAAAAATGCAACTCCATCCTATAATCTTCACATCAGAAGAATAAAAGTTCAATATGTCTTAATTTTTATATTCTTTTTTTATATACCTAAACCTTTTAATGCAATTACATTTTTAAATTCTATAATCTTAGAAATTTCTATGAATTTTTCGATTGAAAAAGAGGAACTTATCAAGATTGTAAGTTCATGTCAAGAGAGGTCTTATGACTAGTAAATTCAATTGCTTCGTGAGAGGGGTGACAACATCTAATGGTTGTTTGATGCGCTCAATATCGATCCCATCAATGGCATCTCAAATGATTAAAAATCTAAGACCCTACGTAAGTAAGTTTTTGGTAATAATTAAAAATAAGTCTATTAGCCTCCCGGTCTTTTATAACTGTTTTGTTAAGCTATGGAAGACTTTACTCTCAGAATTCTTTTAGCAGCAGCCATATTATCTATTGTTTTAGAAACTAGCACTGCTGCAGCTTCAGATAAAAAGAAGGCTTGGATAGAAGGATTTGCCATTTTAGTTGCGGTTTTTGTATGCGCTATAGTCACAGCCGTAAATGACTACCAAAAAGAGAGACAGTTTTTAAGTTTAAACTCAGTGGCTGACGAAAAGAAGAAAGTTACGGTAAAAAGAGATGGAATTAGAATGTAAATACACCAAGACTTTGTGTTGGTCGGAGATATTATAACTATTAGCTAAGGTATGTAAATTCCTGCTGATGGGATTTTATTCTAAGCAAGCTAAATTACAACTGACTAAAGTGCCATGACTGGTGAAATCGATCCTGTCAAAAAAAATATTCTTAAGGACTGTATTAATAAATTAAATGATATTCAAAAAAATGGAGAGAAAAATCTATCCAACAAACATTAAATTCCCACTCCCATTCTTATGAGTGGAACTAAAGTTCTTTCGGGCGAAGGCAAAATGATAGTGCTTGTTGTGGGCAAAATGTCTTGTATTGGTAAAATTCGCGCTCTTTTATAAAAAGATGAACCTTAACCAACTCCTCTTCAGAGTAAACTCTAAAAATTAGCTGGTGATATTGGAAAGTTTGGGCTTTATTCAGCTATTATCATTATTCTTGTACTTCTTATTAGATTTGCTATAATTAAAGGTATAACTCGTTAATGGGATAGTAAAAAAGATATGGCGAAATTACTTGACTTTGTAATTATTGGAATTACTGTGGTTGTGGTGGCTATACCTGAAGGCTTGCCTCTCTCTGTAACTTTATCACTAGCTTTTTCAGTTAAAAAAATGCTTGTTGATCAGAATTTGGTGAGAAAAATGTAAGCCTGTGAGACTATGGGTGGTGCTAACAATATCTGTTCTGATAAAACTGGTACTCTAACAATGAATAAAATGACACTCACTCAATTCTGGAATGTTTAGATAAAATTGATTGACACTTATAAATAAAGTCTATCTGAAGTTGATGTTTCTCGAAATTCAGAGTTTTTATAGTTGTTCAAAATCTCATCACTTGTGAACAGTACAGCAATAACTGAACCTGAAGAAAAGGGTTCATCCACTTAACTGGCAATCCTGAAATATTTTGCCAAAATGGGAGCTAAATACTAAGAATATAGACAAAAATACTAAGTAAAAGTTAAATATCCATTTAGTTCAAGTCGTAAAAGAATGTCAGTAGTAATAAACTATAAAGATAATGCTCATCTTTTTATTAAAGGTGCATCTGAAATAGTTCTGGCTTCGTGTTTAACTTGGTACAACAACCAGACTGGATAGATTTAGCAGATTACTCCTCAAATGAACTAAAAATTGAAAGATGTTATCACTAAAATGGCTTAGAATTCACTAAGAACCCTTTGTCTTGGATACAAAAAACTTTCTGCTCATGATGATCTCTAGCGCAAAGATCAAAAGGGAGTTTTTGAATGCTAAAAATAAAATATTATACTTATAGCTATTCTTGGAGTCAAAGATATCCCAAGAAAAGAAGTACCTGAAGCTATCCGAAAATGCAATCAAGCTGGAATCACTGTGAGAATGGTCACAGGAGATAATATTATTACTGCTAAAGCTATTGCCAAAGAGATTGGACTTACAAAAGAAGGATAGGACTTTATTGCCATGGAAGGTCCTGACTTCAACAAATTAGTTGGAGGTGTTGTCTGCAAAAAATGTCGTACTGCTGTTTGTGATTGTCCTATTAACTCTAAAAAGGCCCAGGAACAAGGTGTTGAAGCTAGAATCGATACCATAGCAAATGGAGAAGAGTTTGATAAAATTAAAGATAAGTTACTAGTTTTAGCGAGATCTAGACCATAGGACAAATATTGCTTGGTTACTGGGCTCAAAGAAAGAGGAAATGTCGTTGCAGTGACTGGAGATGGTACTAACGATGCTCCTGCACTTAAAAAAGCAGATGTTGGTTTTGCTATGGGTAACTCAGGAACAGAAGTCGCTCGTTAAGCAGCTGCTATTATTCTGATTGATGACAATTTTAACTCAATAGTTAAAGCTGTGCTATGGGGTCGTAATATTTATGATTCCATTCGAAAATTCATACAGTTTCAATTGACAGTAAATGTAGTTGCAGTTTTCAGTACTTTGATTGGAGCAGCTCTTCTTTAATCGTAGATCCTTAAGCCTATTCAAATGCTTTGGGTGAACTTAATTATGGATACACTTGCTTCTCTTGCTTTAGCTACTTAAGATCCTGCAGATAATTTACTCGAGAGACGCCCACACGCAAGAGATGATTACATCATTTCAAAAACAATGCTAAAGCACATTATTGCTCAAAGTATTTTCCAGTTTACAGTTATGATGATTTTAGTCTTTGCAGGTTAACAATTTATCCCCTAATATGTAGATCGTCTTGATAGTACTGTATTTGCTGGTCGTCCAGAATACAAATGGCATAATGGAATAGTGGGTGGAACAGTACGTAGTGGTCGTATTCACTTTATCAATGGAGGTTCTGACTATTAGCAAATACTCAAAAATACAGACTGTTATTCAAGGCACTTTACTTTTATCTTCAATACTTTTGTAATGATGCAAGTGTTTAACTTTTTGAATGCCAGAAAATTACACGAATAAGTAAAAATATATTAATGTAGATAAACATTTTTGCGGGATCTAAAAATCCTATCTTTATTATGGTTGTTATTGGAATCTTTGTAATTCAAATAATTTTAGTCTCCTTTGCAGGAAAACCTTTTGGAATTTATACCAACTATGGTCTTACCATTTAACAATGGTTTATTACTGTAATTCACTTTTTACTTAGATAGCAATAGGCTCACTATCTTTGGTAGTAAGTTTGCTAATGAAAATTCTTCCTCTCTGCATGAGTGACCATATCGATGAGAATAAAGGAGGAATAGGGAAATAATCAACATCGTTTAAAAAGAAATCTGTGCTTAGCCTGAAAAGAATAGATTAGAGAGTGTAGAGAGATTTGGCTAAAAATCATCCTCTTGATTGAATAATACTTTTTACTATAAATATTTTTAATAAGTATGAACTTATCATTATCTAATTGCATTATGCTCTTCTCGACTTATTTCTTCCTTTTACCTCATCATTGTCTTTTTCTTACGTATGTGGAACGAACTATTCATAATTTAGCTGAAACCTTCAATTCTCGTCATTGATTCTGGCGCATTAGTGGAGTTTCTCATTTGTTGTAAGGAAGAGTGCTGTTGAGCTTGATTACTACTATAACCTGCTAACAAATCCTTTTATGATGTTGGCTTTCCACCTGTTTTGATTGCTTTTTCAATAACTTTTTTATAGAAACCTTTCGGTAAAAGATGCTGTTTATTTTTAAACTATGCCTCATAAATTTACTCCCAAATGTGTATATACCCATTGAAAATTGCCTTGACTAAATCTGTTTTCTTGATTTATATATGCCTGTAACAAATTGTACCAGGTTTTTTCTTTTATTTAAATTCATATAAAATTCCTTCGCAACAGGTATTAAATTTCTAAGCATCTTTTGCCAAAACTGGTAGGTTATCCTGAATAATCTTAGAATGTTGATATTCGGCATCAAAAATTAAAGCTAAGATGAGATTAATACATTAGCCCATGCCAGGTATCAGTTTCCAAGTTGTCTACATCCTTTCTTTAAACTCATTTTCCATTTTTTTGAGCTATTTGATTTATTTTTCATTGAATTAATTACGAATAATTGAATCACCTCTCATTTTAGTAACCAAAAACATAACTTTTTATATTTTTGTGTGCATTTTTTCCTAACTTTACACGAAAAGGTCTTCAACTTTCTTAGCTAAATCGATGTTTGCTTTTTATAACTAAACTTTTAGGTTTTATAAAGCTTCAATTCTAATACTAGAACTTCTTATACTTTCCTTCATAAGATTAATCTCACCATTTATTAAACTTAATTTTTCGTTTGAAATACCTCCACCTCCCCCACTACTCTCAGTACTAGAGTGATTTTTAGGAGAGGAAGCGACTACATTCTGAACAGTTTACTACAATTGTATCTAAATATCAGCTTTAGTTTTTTCTATTTACCTTCGAGCCTCTACAATTTGTTCTTTAAGACTATTTTAAATTTTATTTAGACTCTTATTAGTTTAGAGTTGCAATCTGCTAATCTTACTATTGATTTAGTCTACAGTCGAATTGCTAACGCTTTGATCTGTCTTTGCTTTCCTATATGAAAGTATAATTACTGTTAGATCATCTTACTTGTTTTATTAGCCATTTCACTTTCGATTTACATCTTGGCAAATTATATTTTCTAGAGTAAGTAATCTTACAACTTCTAAGTCTTTTGTTCAGAAGCAGCTATTTTCTTATCTATGGTTTTTTCAAGTTTGGCATTTTCTTTTGATACTTTGTTAATTTATTACTTAATATTTTCAGCTACCTTTTTCAAGACTTCGTCGTTCTTTTTTTGAAAACTCATTTTGTTTTATTCTACTTCATTTCTGATATTATCAAGTAAATCATTAAAGTTGTCAATTTTTTTGAACACATTGGTTAACTTTGAATTGTTTTTATCAAGTTACTTTAGCTTGTCTTAGAATTTAACATCTGTATTCTTTAGTTTTGAAAGTAATGCAAACTACATATCGTCTATCTTGGCATTAACTTTGGTAATATCTGTCATTCGATTTCCATTTTATTTGTGCAATTCATCTAGCTTCATCATCGTTTCATGTCTAAATACAAGATCTTCCTCATATTTAAGGATGATCTGGTCATATTTTTACTTTTGTTTTTCAATTAACAGGTTCATGTTAAAATTCTAAATCTTTATACTTTCTGCAAAAACTTTCATTTGTGTATGGCTTTCAGCTGTCTATTATAGATATTTTGTTATCTTCCAAGAAACTTCTTCCTTCAGAGTTGTTATGGTGTTGGAATATTACAAAAATTTGGATTTGGTTTTGCTGAGTTAAGCGTTAATATTTTCATTTTGTCTAACTAGAGTCTTGACTGTTTTTTAAAGCTAACAAAAGTCATCTCGACTTTATTTGAACTGAATAGCGTTTCTCTATTTTTCTTAAGTGGCTTTAATTTCCTACATAATTGATGATTTACATTGAAATTGATATCTCGACGTATATTTGTTTGTATTTATGATATTTTATTCATTTACTATTGTTGCCGGTTCCGTTACCTTTAGACAGTTTAGAATCTTTCTTTGAAGGTTATGAAGTATTACTAAAATTTCTACATTTTTTCACCGAAGAGGGCTAATCTGAATGAAAAAAACTATTACTTTCTTATCGTAGCTGCAAGTACTTCCTGAATTATCAATCTAATTTTAGTCTAAAGCTCAAAACCTGCAGTAACAGATTTTTTTTATGTAGGTTGTTATTTGGTGAGTGTGGGGCTACTCATGACTGTTTTTATAAAATTATATTCTTATGGTTTAAATCAATAATAAAATAACTTTAACCATAAACCTAAGAGTATGATTTGAATTAAAAAGTATATCACTCGTTACCCTCTTCTTCCTCAGCCAGTTCTTCTAGTTTAGCTTTAATAACTCTCTTGAATCCTGATTCTAGCCAACCCTCTACAATTGAATTCAAGTTTTCTCCTTCTTACTAGTATGTGCGTACTAAAACTTCGTTTAAACTTTCACTTTTTTCAACCATCTCTTTGATTTGCTGGTATTCTTCAGGGTACATCTAAAACTTCATAGGAAAATAGTTACATAAACTAGTTATCCGATCTGATAAAATTGCTGGAAATCTCTTAAAAGTTCAAGTGGATTTTACACATATGGCATGATTCTGTTCATACTCTTGGTTAGGATTGTCAGTAAAAACTTGCTTTAATTTTCTTATGTTTATTCGATAACACAGTGGTAGAGCCCAATTATGTTTTTCAAAAACTAGTTATTGGTGCAGTGTTGCGCCATAAATTCATATAATGCTTGTAAAGGTTATATGATTGTTTTATCGGTTTTTATCTAAATAGAAAGATAAGTACCTCACCAAAAAGGACTATTACTAAAAGCAAAAGTGATTTATAGGGTTCAGGCTTAGCTATTTTCTGATTTTGAATGAGATGAGTGAGTTCTCGTAGAAATTCATGTTTTTTAGTTTATTTTTTGAAAGGATTTAATACCAAAGTACGTAAATGGCTGAATGATTTGCCGCTGTTTGAAAGCATATAAAGTATTCTCTTTTATTCCAAATATTTATATTGGAATACTTCCTCATGTTCATTTTATTGCTAATGATTTTATTCTTGATGATTTTCTTCGTCTGAAGATTCTGGAACATATAGATTCTTGTTTTGCGGTTCTTATGGTTCAGTGTTGTAATGATTTTACTAGTATGATACTAAAGGTTTGCTATCTTATTGATACTTTTCTTCTTACTACTATTATGGTTGATAATAATACTTTGTTCCACTTTATTTTGTTTGATTTTTTACGAGTTATTCATTATTAAAATTCAACTAAAAATCTGACTAATCCTCCCTTCCTCCCAATTATTCTGCTTCTTCTAAACTAAAATTCTATTTATCTTCGTTCTACTTCATATTAACTTCCGATATCTATAAATTTTATAATGCTTATTTCGTCATCTTAACATCTTACTTTACAATCTCTTTAACCTCAATCATTTGGGCTACTTAGGTTTTATTTGTAGAGTTTTTATTCTATTTTTACTCCAATCTTCCTTTCGAAACGTTTCCTCTTAGATCTTAAAAGGTCGGTAAATTGATAACACAAGGTGTAATAATTTTTTATTTTGTTTCATTTTTCTAATTTTTCTACCCATTTGATTAAATGGCCTCTCTAAGTTAGAAATAATGGTTGTTGAGGTATTATTCAGAAGTATTTTGCTCAAGCCAGCGAATAAGATATTTTTTATTCTTTTTCTTAGAAATTTCTCCACCCATCACCAAAAAATTACCCAAACTTAGAAGTATCACTTCATAACATAGATTTTCTCGAATATTATCAAGGATCATCATAATTTACTTAGATAATACAAGCTTGACTACGCTTATCTTCAGCAGATACTCTACACCTTTCTGTACGATTTTCGAGCTCTTCTTGCCCTCTTTGACTTTAATTCTCGAAATGGTGATAAGATAATTAATCAAAAATTCAGAAACTATATGGTCAAACTCCTAATTGGGTTGATACTAATCGATGAAACTCTCAACTATCTAGCAAAAGTAAAATAGGTCGAAAACTTGGCCATTTATAGCATTTTAAGTACACTTTAAACATTTTTATATTGCTTTTTTCAAATTATTTTAGTTACATTTTTCACATTGTACTAACTACATAATTTTGTTCAACTATCCTTAAGGAGTAACTAAAGCGTCGAAATTGGTTTTTGATGAGGTTTTGGAAGGAAGTCCTTTTGGTATCAGCTGGGTTTTAGAATGCTGATCTGTTCTCTGATTATTTTTTTGTTTATCAAGACAAGTTGCACTTTCGCTCCTTATATTGGTATGCTTTAAAGTTTTAGAAGCCTTTTATTATACAGAATGTGTTATTCCGAGAATTTGTTTCATTTTCTAAATGATAGGTTGATATTATCTTTCCTTTTCTTTTTTAAAAGACTAGAAAGATTTACTGATTAACTTTTCAATTTGCTTTTTGTTTTCAATTTTATCATAAAACTCCACATATTCTCCTAGACAATACGTTTCAAACAATTATGGCTCTCTATAAAAATAGCAAAAAGTTCTAATAAATGTCATAATGCAGCCATATTTGAGATTCACTTTAGGTTCAACATTATTCATACCTTCAGATACGGCATTCATCAAATCTATAGATCTGTTGCTGCAGAGTAATTAATCCGTAAGTTTGAATAAATTGGCGTTAGTGCTATGAGTTTTATGCATTTTGAACTTTCTAAAAATGAATAAAAGAGGAAAAGAAAAAGGTATCAGTTGAGATTTAAGCTTAACTAAAGCATTTAACATTTTTACTCCATTTGTACTTATAATTTGATTATTGTCCTCTATCATGAGCTGAATGTAGTAGCAAAAGTTGGACAGTTGAGGAGTGTTTGGTAGGAGGGCTATCTGATTAATAGTATAGAGAAGCTATTCAGTATATTTTTGTTGATTTTTTGAATCAATTTGATCGTACTGGTGTAATTTATCCAAAATCTACAAAGAACGCTTATTTTAATCCTTTTTTACCTATTTCTTGACAGCCGTAGGTCTTGTGCTCTTTACAGGCTATTATTCTTTAAAATCTGTAGATTCCTAATCATCTGCTAGATTTGAAGCAACCTCGGCAGCCCAATCTTTGATATCCTTTTTAGGATGTTTTTTGCTTAACTAGAACAATTTTTTCTTCAAAGCTGATATTTATAGCTCCTTTATGACTTAAATTATGAAATGGACAACTTTTTAATTTGGTAATGAGAGTTTACTATTCAAACTTGCAATCAACCCAGACTATTATCTTAGATAATTCAGTATCTCCATAAATTTTTGAAGGATTTGGTTTTTTTGATGTGTGAGGATGGGCAATTTCTCGAGTCCTTATACTACAAGCTTGTTAAAACACTTAATCATTGAACTTTTTATTTCAAGTATTCTTAGCACACATTATAGTCCTTTTGACAAAATGATGGGATGCTTCTACTCTACGATATTGTTTAGTATC
>Ga0194117_10006558_pt1 | contig 10170 bp, 6 predicted proteins | sample TA2MahsurfametaG_FD_160579 | JGI IMG/M metagenome (GOLD analysis project Ga0194117, IMG submission 160579) | Freshwater microbial communities from Lake Tanganyika, Tanzania - TA2015009 Mahale N1 surface | ecosystem: Environmental > Aquatic > Freshwater > Lake | place: Tanzania: Lake Tanganyika...
ATAGCACACTCAAGTGTGGCGCAGAAAGTGTTGGAGCATCGCCAATCTTTGATTTATAAGATAACTACATCGTCATATCCAAGCTTCCAAGTAAATTCAAACAGGAGTCCACTGCGATTTATACTAAGAAAATTATATTTTTATTCGTATTTACTAATTATTTACCATTTAGTTGATAATTTGTGTTTTCCCAATTAAATCAAACTTTTTTTTGATAAAAATATATAATTTTTGCTAATAATCAAATGATTTAAAAATCTGAATGGCAGACTTTACTGGCTACGTATTCTCAAATCCTTAATAATCTAGAATAACAGCTTAGCATTCATCTAAATCGTTTTACACCCTTTCGTACAGTTATTACTGAGATTTTTAAGGTTACTGACAAATTCGCTTCATCTCTACTTTCAATATCTGATTTTATTGACCACGAAATTCTCTCCCTAGGTATTTTCGGAAGTATTTAGCTTGCAAGACATAGGATAATCTATATTTTAACTTTAAAAACCTCCGTTCTGTTTTGATAGGAATCATTTAGAACTATAGCCAGATTTCATTTAGATCTAGAAATGAACTTATCGAGCCTTTGAAGATTTTCAGTGATAATTACAAAAAACTTTGTATAGAGTGTATTACTCGTCTTAAAAAACAACTTGGTTCTTGTTTTAACGCATAGTCATAAATTCTTAGAACTAAATAGAGCTATTATAATTGTTGTGAAAAACTAGAAAGCCATAAATAAAGCCAAGCAAAACTTATGTCCAAAATCTAAAATGGAGAAACAGCGGCACTATAGAAGTACTTATAATTTTAGCAGATTTAATAAAACTACTCGGACTTTACTTTAAAGAGTGAGCAGCTCTCAACGTGCGTATTCTTAGTCTGTAGAAATAGCTAATAATCTCACGAAAGCTCTTAAGACGGCCACTTTAAATTAGTTGAAAAATTTACGTTAAAACGAGGTTTCGAGAGTCTAGTTTTTGAAAAAGATTGCTGATAGTCAAATAAAAATCGTTTAAAATGGTAAACACTTTGACTTTTCTCCAAGCTAAACAGGGTTAATAAAAAAGTAACTAAGGTTGTTTTCGTTTAAAGATTCACTTAATAAGATGTAGAAATGGATTTCTAACTCTACCTTAGAAGTGTTCGTTTCTCACTAAGAAGTGATCAAATCAAAGAAGCAAAAATTATTTGAATACTAAAATCCATTACTTGCCTAACTATTTCAAAAGATTAAAGAGTCTTAAAAATCCTCTCTCAGACTTTTTACTACTGCGCTTCTTTAGCTATCTCCTGGGGTCAAATTTGTGAGTCTGCAAAAACCTCCTCGCGAAGGCAGAATAGTTATTCCGCCATAGTGGGAAAATTTTAGATAGAAAATATTTTCTATTCCTTACTTTTGTTTTTACTTTTGCCACTTACTAAGTTTAGAAATAGTAGATTTGCCGCACTATTATATTAAGCTCAACACTCCTTATTTTAGGAATCTTTATTCTTTTTTAAAGAACATTCTTTCGTATCTCAATGAAAAAGTATAGAGAAAATACAGCTAGATTTCAACTGCCACCATTTATCAACTTCTAAAAATATCCGAGAGAGTTGTAGAACGCAAAGATGGTAAGATGAAAGTGGGTGGAATTAAAACTTTGATCTAAGATCTTGGGACTTGTTCTGAACTCAAAAACATTAAAATAATTGAAAAGATTGCCAAGTATCTGTTACTCAAGGTTCATTCTAAGAAATCTTAGAGAGGAGGACTGATGAATTTTACAAAAGGTCTGCTTTCTTCTTTTACAAAAAAATAATAGTAAATATTAACAGAAGAGTCCTAGTTTAACATTTTAGTTTAAATGACTCAACTTATGTCAAAATTATCACTTCCTTCCTAAATAGTACTTTTATACCTGAAAAAAACAGTAAAATAAAACTAAGCTTCTTACCAATATCTCAAAGACATGTTATTAAGCAAAAGAGATAGAGAGCAAAGACAAAAAATACTTTTGAATTAAAACATGCGCTTTCAATCCCTGACATACTTAAAAGAGACTTCATCTGCATCCAAAGCTTCTGCCGCGTTATTAATAGTTTCTTAATATGGTTTTTTTACAAAGAATGAAACTTATCTTAGATTTATTTGTCGCCGACTGCTAAACATTCATCTTAACATTATTTTCAAACTAAATGTTCCAGTTTCTATAAAATGGAAGATGCTATCAAATCCCAAGCTTTCAGATAATTTTGTTAACAGCAACGGAGATTGCTCTTTAATGGGTCCAAAATCTTAAGTTTAGGACATTATTGCTTTAGATGTTCAACGTTCTTTTCAGATACATTATGACAAACTTCCACCGAACATGCTCAAATCCTTTTTGTCTTTCTATGCAAGGGAAAATCCTGAGATGCCTTACTGTCAAGGTATGAATTATATTGCCGGATTTTTCCTTCTAAAATGTTCAGAAACCCATGATGCCTATAGAATATTCAAGTTTTCGATGAACAAACTCTTTTTACCTGTCTTTAGAGACAACTTCTCTAGGATGCGAATCAAGCTTTACACTATTGATCGTCTACTATCCATTTTCCATCCTGACATCTACGATCATCTCAAAAAATAAATGATAGCTCCCGAATGTTATTCCGTGGGCTGGATCATTACGGCCTTTTCTTCTGTTTATCAATACACAAAAAATAGTTTTCTCATAGACTGGTTTTGGTAGCGATTTCTCCTCTAGGGATGGACTGAGTTCTACCGTCTTACACTTTGGCTTTTTCAGCTGAATCGTGTATTTTTACTGTTAAATAGGACTTAATAATTGGAGCCAGTTACGATAAATGTTTACAAATTTTTGGCTAGATGACACGCTGTCCTGCCTTAACTGCTTAAAATAGATAAGATTTCCTTAAAATATGTTCTTTAGACCTTGAAGGTGCCTTCTAATCTTTTGCCGTCTCGAACGATTTGATCAAACAAATATAGAAAGAACATGCACATTAGTGATAGATAAATCTCTATTAAATAACTTTCAAATATTTGTTGTAAACTTTATACAAATGATCAAAGAATGTCTTTCTTTATTGGTATTTCAATTACAATACTTTTTTACTTTTTCTATTTTTTCTCAACCTTACTTTCTAACAGTTCTCTCAGCTCCTCGAGGTCTACAATCTATCTCTCTACCTGCGCGTCGTCCTTAAAAAAAAATAAAAGCTCCTACTTTTCTTTGAAGATCAATTTTACTCTTTATAAAAATCTGTTTAAATTATCTGTTTCGTATTCGCCCGAATTTATTAATGAGTCTTTTGTCGGAATTATCTCAAAACAATACCTACAGTCATCTCTGCGAATGTGTACTTCGCCATTTAGATTTTTTTATTAATATGAAATTCTACAAGGAGGTACATCTTGATACTGTCCTAATGAAATGTAAGATTTTTTCCAAGCCTATAAATCAGAACTTGTTGAATATAGTTCCACAGGAGACAATACATCCAAGTTGTATACTATTTTCTTTGTCGTTATCCACGAAAAACCGTTACTTATGTTCAGTCTGTAGATACCTGACTTTTTGATGACAATCTTTTCATTAAATATCTTTGTTTTTCGATTCATTACTAATACTTCCTCGAATTGTCTTCCTTCAAAATCATTTATCCGATTTATAAACATTTAGAATTCACTTTAGCACGAAATACTTAACCATAAAAATGAGTAGTCATCAACAATTTAAAAATATCTTACTGTATCTTCATTTGGTTTCAAAATTATTGTTTCTCCGTAGATAAAACTTTGACTCGAATGTTCTTAAGACAAACATTACTCAGAAGTACTTCGTTTCGTCAATAATTCTTCAATCCATTTCGATTTGCTTGCCATTGACTGGACCATTTTGGCTTTTCCGACTTTTTCAGCTATTTATAAAAGAACACTAAACTATGAAGCAAGCGCAAAACGTACAGGTCCATCTATTTTATTATAAGTTTGGAAAAGTATTTCAACAGCCATCATCTTGCGTTGTTGATGGTACGCATAGAAGTACCTAAAAACTATCTTAGCTAGAAGTAACTGCTGACTAAAAGTCAATTAATTTTTAGCAATCAATGTTTATACTAAGATTTTATTAAAATAAGCGACTTTAGTTGATTTTTTTAGTATCCAAAACAAAGATTTTTGTAAGAAAAGTAAATTTTTTGTATATTTTTTCAGACTAAAAGGTAGTTAGTTTTGTTTGAGTTTTACCAAATGCAATACAGTTGGAACACTAGCTTGAAGAATTTTTAGCACTGATTAAACATCGATTGCATTTAGAATAATTGGCTTTTCCTATTCAATCGAAGAGTTGAACTCCTTTTAAGAAAATTTACTTTGAGATATCATCCTTAGCAAATCAAAAACTACACAATCTAAGAAGAAAATATGTATCAACTGACTGGTCCTCAAATATTCCATCTTTTCGTCTCTCAGATATGCTAATAGTTCTATTAACTGAGAATCCTTTTAGCTTTTGACTTTTTTCTGCCACAACTAGAAACACTTCGCGAGTTATGAATCTTCAGAAATTTTGTTCTCTGATTATAGTGATTTCTTCATCCATTCAATACGAAAAATAGTAGCTATAGTTGTTCCTTCAATTTTTTTCAAGTAATCTTCACACGGTAGTGGTTTTTTCCTCTCTAATTGAACTCTTTGTGCAAAAAAATACAGCAAAAGCAAAAGTGGATGATTGCTATTTGTAGGTATAAGTTTTATGACTTATTCAGGATCTACTATAACCCGATTCCAGAGACGGTCAACATTCAAGTTCATTATTATTGTTTATAAATTGATTTATATTATAAGATAGACCACAACATTTTGATGAATAGATTTACATAACTTTCGAACTTGCTCCAAAAACAACTTAGCCTTCCAGGAACTCACTTGTACTTCGTCAGACATGGCCAGTCCATGGCAAATCATGCAGGCTCAATTGTAGGTTGGACAGACTCAAAATTATCAGTAAAGGGCAGATAACAATCAAACCAACTCTTCCGCCCTTTCTATCAGTATATTGATTCTTTCACTAGCATCCATTCTTCTGACCTCTCTCGTTGTAAAGACACACTTAGTCTTTCTCTAGGTTTTCCTACGAGACAAATAAAGTACTCGCAAAGTTTAAGGGAAATGCATTTCGGAGATATGTAAGGTGTTCATTTTGATTCTCTGCCTGCCTAAGACAAAAAAAAGATCAATAGTCTTGATTACTGTGCTCCTAACGGTTAAAATTGGAAGCAGGCAAAAAGTAGAGCTCTGGCTTACCTTCAGACGTTATAAACTGGTCATCACTTAATATTCAGTCATGGAGGACTAATTTGTTCACTAACTTATGATTTAGGACTAAACTACGTAGTGAAAAATTGCGGAGTCGTATCAGTGTAAGTAAACAGCGAAACAAAGTAACTTACTAAATTGAACTTTGTTTGGTAACATGATATTTGATTCGATAATTATACAAAACATAAAAATCATAATTTAAAGTAACTTTGCTACCAGTCTTTGGACAATTATTAAAACAGTTTTTCTGAAAAAAGAGGTCTGCGAAAGTTTACTTATCCACTCTCAGCAAAAGTTGACTGCAAAGTGTTAAACACATTTTAATTTTATTTCTCTTTTAAAGTCTTGAAAATTAATAATTCCTTCTCCTCTTCGTCTAAAATATTTGGCAGGTTTTCGTGCTTCTAGAGAGAGAGCTGGTTATAGAACTTTTTTAAATCACTATACCTCAAGTATTTTGTTTTGAAAGTATCCTCTATTAACTCCAAATCCATACTATCTTCATTGATACTGGCATACCAAGAATATTATTTTTCTTTCTTTAGAAACATACTAAGCCTATTATTTATAAGCCAGTCTTGATTGGGTGCTTTCATTTACTCAAACCCACACTATTTGCTAAACTAGCATCTCCTTATATTTTACTTTTTTTCTTTATTCTGCTTATCAAACACTTTTTCTTTTTGAAAAAGTTCGAATGAGATTCCTCCCCAATTGTCAAGATGAATGATACCTAGCTCAATCTCAAATTATAGCAGTTGAGAACTTAGAGGATGATAACCTTTCTCAAGCTTACCTTTATCGAAAAGCAACTCAAAATTATTAATCTGCTTCCCTTTCTCGAACCACTTCTCACAAATCATTTCAGTTGAAATTTCAGTCAACAAAGAACTCCCAAAAACATAAGGATTTGTTGCGATTAAAAAAACTTTATTACTTTTCATATGTTCTTGACTCTCACCAAATGCCAATAAATTTACAATTTCTTCATCTTTCACAATTTCCTCCTTTGAATCATTGATGGAAAGAATAGTAGGAGGTGCTTACTCACAAAAATGGTTGATTTTAACTAGCTCCTCCTTTGAATCATGGATGGAAAGAATAGTAGGAGGTGCTTACTCACAAAAATGGTTGATTTTAACTATCATTTTTTCGGGTTTTCTCAAATCAAAAATTTTTGCATGGAAACTTTAACTAGTCATAAAGTAATTTTCACTGAATACTTTGCTACTTAGAGATGTCGCTCCAAATATTCTACATGCTTCCTATGTTTTCCTCAATTATTGACTTAATTTAACCCTAAAATCTAAAGATTGAACAGAGTCATATGCGCATGCTATTGCCCAGTTACTATGAATATTCCAAGCAGTGTGAATAAGAGTTTAGTTGGAAAGTATTTAGGCACTTTTTTGGGTGAGATTGATATGTTGAATTTCAGTCTTGTACCCGTCTGTTAGTGAAACATAGAGCAGTTACTATCTTACAGAGTCCAGCCAAAAAGTAAGTATTTAATTTTTAAAGGGGAGACAATCCTCAATTTACTATGAATTCAAGTCATAAATGAACAAATTTCTAGCTGCTCTCATAATTAAAAGGTTTCTTGATCTTTTAACTTAATAAATGTATTCCTTTAAGTTAAGTAATTCTTTTGGCTATTTTTTCATTACTTTTAAATTCGCTCGATTATTGATTTCTTTTCCTTTGGAGCCCGCTTTTCCCTCTTGAGATTTCTAATATTTTACAGCTTAATTTAGTTCTAAGCAGTTTAGCTTTGTTTCATAACACCAATACAATCTACCATTGTAATCTAGCATTACATTACCTCTCCTTCCAATTGGTTCATATTTAATATCAGAGCTTAGCTCTTGTTTAATAGTAGAGTAAATGTGCTGTTACCGAAGACTGCCCTTCAGATACTGAATTTGTCTCTCCACTTTGAGATTGTCTCTCAAACTTTTGCTGATGGTTGGTTGGAAAGATGGCTTTGACTGGACTATTTGAGCACAATGCTGTTGAGACAAAAATTCTGTAAGTGGAAAAAACAGAGTACAGGCATACTTTTAGAAATACTCTACACTCAGTCGGTTTAGATACACTGTCTACTGACTAGCAATTTTTTCTTCTTAGACTTCCTTTTCCATTTATAGATCTTCACATTACTTGTTGATAGTCAGCTCGTCCATGATTATAAAATACTAAGTCTTAATAACATGTTAGTTGATAGTTGTATAACATTTATGCCATTTATGCCATTTTAGTATTTTGATGTTTGTTTTATTGAGCTTATCCTGTATTTTGAGTTTTATGATCTGTCCCTTCTGTGTAGATAATAATTTTATGGATGATAAAGAACTAGGTTATACTAACCATTTCATCCACTATAACAACATTCTTTCATAAACGCACAGTCACGAGCAATACAGGCCCAACAGAATAATCTCACGACAATCTACGCCCAAACCTCAGACCGTCCACCCACTAAAACGCTTTCAGTAGTATTTTGGTAAAGTCAAACCCTCCCTCTATCAATAACTCAGAAACATCTTCCTCAATTCCACCATCTAATAGAAAACAATGAGTGATTTGCCTTAGTCACCCCGTTGTATGATCCAAGGAACAACTATGACTTCGCGAGCTTTCCATATCAAGAAAAAGTCAAAAAAAGACCCCAATCATTTTACAATATAATCTTTCAACGGAAAGTAGCTGTATAGAAAAGCAAAACTCAATCATCTGATCTAACTTAAATCCTGTCTCAAAGACGATAACGACAGTGACTAACTGGGAAGTTTAGTCAGGTAAAGTATGTAACTTGTAAAGGAACTAAGAGAGAATAATGTATTCAACAAAAAAAGATTTACTGCAACTTCAGTAAACTTTCGAGAGGCTAGATCTCAGATCAAACAGACTCTCATCTAAAAAATTAATCCCAATAACTCCAAAGAGAAAATCTCAGTCGAAAACTTTCATCGTACTGTTACACTTCTTCATCGCGTGAAAGTACACGTTCCTCCGAGTCTGAGTTACTTCAACATCTACATAGAAGAAGGAAACAACAGTGAATTGCTAAAAATGTTAGTTCGGAGAAGAAACGGATGGCGCGTAGTTGAAATTCCAAACAATGCCAATTTGATTTGGACTCAATTCTACAAAAAGTCGGTCATTAAAAAGCGCCTTCACAAAAGAGATAAAACATAGAAGTAAGATGAGTTACCGAGGACTTCAAAATCTTTGCCTTACCGCACCCCAAAAATTTAAAAAGAGACTTCATCTCCAACCAAGCAAAGTTAAGACCATTTTGTTGATAGTTTAAGGAAAATAGTTCCTTTAAAAGAGGCCTAAAATCTGAAATAGTTGCAGATTTAAAATGAGAGCAAGCTGAAACAAATTGTAGCAAGTCAGAACATCTTAGTTCACAATCATTTTCCTTAGAATAGATGCATAAGTGACAAAAAGAACCTTTTAATTAACATGCGCAACTACTACACCAAAAACAATCGCAACTTGCTAGAAATCATTCCTTAAAGTTATGAACTTGACTCACTCGAACTCGATGAATAGCCACTTAGCAAAATCGCACAAACTGATGAAAATTCTTGCTGGATCATCAAACCTGGGGAAAATTCCAATAGAGGAAGAGGTATTACTGTAACTCGTAACAATACATCAACTATTTAAGAACTCAAAAAACGTTTTGGAGAGAACTCTTAAGAAAAGGGTAAATCTGTGATTTTGCAAAGATACATAATACCTTTTCTCTACAATAAACGCAAATTTGACATAAGGAGCTACATGCTTGTGACTCTACTCAATGGACAGCTTAGACTTTATAGCTATGAAGAGTGTTACATAAGAACTTCAAGTAAAACATTCGATATCACCTCTCCCAGCAGATTAGTACATCTAACTAACGATGCCATTCAAGCTCAGTCATCCTGCTATGGCCGTTACTAAGAAGGAAATAAGCTATCTTAACAGTTATTTCAGAGGTATATTGATGAGGAATACCGAAAAACAGGCAAAGATCAGCCAATTTGGAAACAACTGCGAACAGAAATGGAACAAAGATATATAGAAGTACTGTAGTCCAGTTGGCATAAACTCATAAAAGGATGCATCCAAAAATCATCGCACACAGACCCAAACATCTACTTCGAAGTCTTTGGCATGGACTTTATGATTGATAAAGATTTCAAGCTATGGCTCATTGAAGTCAACACAAATCCAGCTATTACTCATGACTGTTCGAAAGTGCTAAATCAGTTGATCCCAGCTATGCTCGATAATTTACTGGTGTTAGCAGTGTAGCCTGTGATACCTCCACTTAAAGTGAACAACACACCATTTGACAATAAATTTAAAGCAATTCATAAAATTGATATTCACTGATAATATAATATTCTTCTTCTTATAACTTATAAATAAATTGCTCCACTACTTCTAAATTTATGTTGATAACTCTAAATATAAATAAATCAGCCTTTGAATTAATAAATCAGCCTTTGAATTAAAATATCTCCTTTATACACTTGCCATTCGCTTCTTTATTCTCTTCTTTTTTAGTTAATGCGCGCTTGAGATTGTAAGATAGAGGTATTTCTGCTAGTGTTCTAGGCACAACTACAGCTATTTCTTTTGAAAGGATCAAAATTACTCCTTTCACCTCGGTGACCTTTTTACTAGTGATTGTTTATATTTTTTTACTATCTCTAATTATCTTTTTGAAGGGAAGCTGATCAAAATCGACAATAACCTTCTAATCATTGATCGATGAGATCATGAGCTTTAAAAAAAGCAGAGACATCTGATTAATCTACTCTAACTTCTTGCCGCTTTTAAGTTGCTTTTTGATATCAATA
>Ga0194117_10006565_pt1 | contig 10157 bp, 6 predicted proteins | sample TA2MahsurfametaG_FD_160579 | JGI IMG/M metagenome (GOLD analysis project Ga0194117, IMG submission 160579) | Freshwater microbial communities from Lake Tanganyika, Tanzania - TA2015009 Mahale N1 surface | ecosystem: Environmental > Aquatic > Freshwater > Lake | place: Tanzania: Lake Tanganyika...
TTTTAACCTCTTATATGAGTAATTCTTCGTATTCGTAGATGGGCTAAAAGGGAGAGTTTGGACTTCTGAGTTGACTTTTGTCGTTGTAGTACTACAGCATGTCTTTAAGATTATTTTAATGTTTAGCATCAGCTAAAGAGGCTCTTTTCCGATTGTTTTTCATCTATTATTATTTTATTTTTATGCAAAAAGCAAACAATAATAATTTTTGAAAGAGAAAGCTTATTTTAAAATTAAAGTGACAAGAATGAAATAATTGACTTGATTTATCAATCTCAAATTATAAAATTAAATACCAACTAGTTCACTTCCATAGTATTAATGTGAAGACAATGAAATTATTTTCGAATGAAATCGATATTTACATCACAATTCACGAATGTTTTTTGCATACTCCATCTTCTATATAATTCTTCTATTCATCTCCACGTTTCCCTTCACTCTACGAACCAACTTCAAAAAATCAGAAACACAGATCTTCACGAAAAATAACACGAAAACTACAACTAACGACCACAACAACATTTGGCCAAAAGGTTATACATGAGCGTGCTCAAATTCGTCTACATCAATTCAAAATTACTTTTGCCTTGTGTCACTACCAAGAAAATTTACATCAGAATGATGGAAATCAAAAGCAAAAGATTTACTTTTCTAAACTTGCTACGATGTTTCATAAAGTCATAATACTCCCTGGCTGCATTCACACACAATAGACCTATTACCCAAACTCGACCTACACATAAAAAGTGACTAGGAGGAACCTGCCATACATACTTCAAGAAGAACAAAGTCAAATCATTGACTTGAAACTAATTTAAGAAAGATGTACCATAACTATGAAGCATACCATCTTCATAAATGGCAGTAAAGTTGTGAAAGTTTTTGTCTACAAAGCAGACAAATCCCAAGTCCTCCAAAAGCGTTTGAAATTTTCCCAATGAGAATAAGGTAGAGGAGCAGATCTTAAGCTCCATCTATAACGATCAAGTCCAAATTTATCAATGACCCAAAAGCCACAAATGATGCCCAACAAATTACATCCGAAGATATCGATGATCACATGATCCCACCAACACTCCTTGAAGTTATTGAGTACATTCCTTAGGCTGTATTCAATAAGTTAGAAGGAAGCAGAGGCAAAGAAGATAAGTTTGAGATCACGGCATATCAAAGTTTTAAAAAACCATCCCAAAAAGTGGGCTAAGGCGAAAAGGTCAAAACAAGAATGGTAGAGTGTATTGTGATTTATCTCACAGTTTTGTCCGTAGCTTACTTATTCGTAGTTCAAAAAAGAAAGCGAAGGATCTACATACTTCCCAAGAATTTCCATAGATTTTTAACGAGTCTATCTAAAAAGGTATGCTACCTGAAAAGCCATGAAAATGAGACCTGAGAGGTAAAAGAAACTTATCCCTGCAACACTGCTCCACAACGGAGAGAGCACTCCTTAAATAGGAGCCTTCGGAAGTAAAGCACATCCGAGTGCTGCACTACAAATCAACCCGATTAGCAGTGTCCTAAGTAAACTCTTTAGTACATTCTAACGGTTTAGGGTTGAGGATGTGAGATGAGGATTAGCACAAAAAGTACCAGTAATGCTACAGCTATGAGATACCTAATGCTGATATGCTTCAACATATGTGGTTTATAGGTGAGTATGCGATCAATAATCATAAATATTATCCCCTAATATGTCATATCATCTATTTTACTGTCAATATAATACTCAATCAATTTTCAATAAAATCATTTACCTTATCTATAATTCAGTAAGGTTTAAACTTATCGCTAATGTAATGTATCACGCCCCACATAATCTATTATCGAAAATCAACTATAGCTTATTTAGAGGTAAAGCTTCCGAAAAGCATCACACTCACTCTAAAACTGTCACATCGGATATCAAAAATAAAGCACTCACAACTTAATTACATCACCTCGATTTATACTTCGCAGTATAAAAAACATTTAAATTTAACGAGCTCTCTGTCTAAACCACTTAAACAGTTAGACAAGTATTCATCGTCGTACTGAATTATAAAACTGGAAGCAGGTAAATCTGAGACTACTATATCTCGGATGTTATTATCTAAAACTCTTATATCTTTGGTTGAACTATAAGATTTAAGTTGTAAACAGCGCTTTTTTCATGAGAAAATACCACAATAACTATGTGATTTCTTTTTAACTTATCTCGTATGAACATCTTTAGTATATTATCCAATCTCTTAATAAAAATAGAAGACTATCAAGTGTTAAAAATACCTGTTACTATGTTAATAAAGTCAGAGAAAGACAGAGAAGCGCCCTTTAAACTGGAGAGATAATGCATGATCTACTCAATTGAGTTTGGGTAAGGTTAGATCTCTGCCTTTTAAGCCGCGAAGGCACGAATGAACTTTATAATTTCTTCTTTGGGAACTACAGGGGGTTCCTTTCCAAAGTATTTGAGTGCACTCGTAGTCACTTATTGTTTGAGCTTTGAAGAAGTAGTAACATTCTTCGACTTTCCTTCTTTTTTCTCTAGTGTTTAGAAGTAAATGGCACAATATTCAACTATGTTTTTGGGCTGGTCACGAAGAACTGCTTTGATGAGTTTATCCAAAATTTTGGGTAATTCAGGAGGTAATGGGATTGAATCTAAGTATCGACTGGCCATAATATTATAATAAATTTATTGGCAACGGACAACTCTGCTTTATATGTGATTCTGGAAGCATAAGAAAAAAACTATCAGTGAATGATTAGTATACGTTTTCCTAATTTGCTATTCCTCAGGTTCATCAATCGTACTTTAATTTGACTCAAAGACATGTTCTATAAACTACAATCTAAAATCGATGTATTGTCTGCGTGTAGACTAATACTGCGCTACTTGCGTCTTATCTTTGGCAAAAACACAGAATTGTTTTTGGATAGTTTTGGGTCTTTGGAGTCTAAACTTTGCTCTGTTTTGTGACGATATCGCAGTGAGTGTAGCATTTTAAGACCTTCCTTCTCTTTATTGTTTTCGATTGGTTAACAAAAATCAGCACCTTTTCTCAATTTGTTCTTGCATATGAGCTCTGTCTAATGTTCTTCTCGTTGATTTTTGCGGAGAATATTGAAGACTTTATCCTCAAAATCTCTGCGACTTACAGTTTTTCCTTACTCCTAGCTGTCCGAATCATCACAAGGATCTACAAACTTGGTAACATATTAATTTCTCATTAGACTTAGGACTTCATTGAGACAAAATTTGTCTTTTTCTTTATCCGCAGATACCAATCGGATGAAATGTAAAACTGCCTCACAAATATCACTTCCCATTTTAATCATATCCTTTTGATTGACTCTCCTTCCATCATACACTCCAAATGAACTTTCAATCGTATAACTATATTGGAAACCAAATTTTGAGTGGAAAACAGCTCTTGCACAATGTTTTTTTTGAGCGGATACCTCATAGCTGCACTGAGCCACACTGAAGTCAGGGTTTCTTTTATTGATCAAGTAGGGTAGTAATCTGCTTAACTCATAGAGTTCAGATGTTTTATGGTGAGGAGGACCATATGCAAATACGTTTTCCTATGAAGAGTGACCGTGGAAATCGAGAAAAAGTTTTGTTTTGCGGAGAAACTCCTTTTTCCTTTTCTTGAAGTATCTCACAATGCCCATTATTTATGGAAAAAGCCCAGTTCTGTTGGTTTCTTCATCAATGTACCAGTGACGATTAAAATCGAAACCTAGCATACCAGTCCGATTGTTACCCAGTACAACTCCATCAATATTAATCATAGGAACGATGATCCAGTAGATATTGGAATGGTCTAAATCAAACAGTTTGTCTACAAAACCTTCAATTAACCACGAACCAACTGTTTCTCCAGGATGTTGCCTTGCAAAGACAACAACTACAGCTTTACAGTTCTCGAGTTCATTGAGTAAGTATGCATTAATAGGATGTCCTAGTACAGTTTTGGCGAGTGTAATTTTGACGAATGGACTGCACTTGAAAACTTTCTGAAAGCGTTGAAGAGTATAGGTCGGTTGGCTGCAAAATTCGATCTCTTGATTCTATTCTGTAAAATTGAAACAAAAATGTAATTAATATAACAAAGTATTTTCCTCAAACTCTTTACTGATCTCATATTTGACTTAAGTATCCAACTGTGCATATTACCCATTTTGCGAACTAGTTTTTCTAAAGTATGGACGAAGGCCTTTTGAGTAAAGCATATTTTTTTTTGCAAAATTTTTAATAGTAAAACTTGCCTGTTTACAGTTCCTGTTTCTGATTTTAAAACAAAACCATTGAAAATGCATTCTTGTATTCGTATCTGGTTTCATATACAAATCGTAATGCTTATAGTCCTCTGAAACAACGTACTATAGATTAGCACCCTAATAGTTTGAGTCAAATTCAAGTCCTCGTTATATTGCATTATTATTACGATTATTAGTCATTTTGGGGTATATTATTCTGGAATGATGTTTGTTGTGAAATCTATCTGTAAGTTCTTTATTGAGAACTGAGTTCATAAAAAGTGACGAATTGTAGACTGGAGTGAGTGTGATAAGCTTGAGTGGGTGGGAGTAAACTTTAGGTTTGTATTTGGTAACAGTGAAGCTTGGTATAAAGTGTAACTCTTCGAACTCAGTTGTATTTTCATTAGCAAAGCCCTCCTCCTCTTGCATAATATTATAAAACAATAACTAACCAACTGAATAATCAACACAATACAATACAACAATCTATTGAAGATTAGCTAAAGTAGATTAGTGAATAGAGTCAAATGGACGATTGAAATGGATTTTGCATCAGTTATTAACACATAAAAACATAAATTAAGATTCTAAATGAAGACGTAAAGGGATAGTTGTAGATTTTTTTCAATGTCTCCCGCGATGTGACAAGAAAACTTCCATCAATTTACTATTCGATTTTAACTCAGTTATCAAATTGTAAATACTACGCTTCTTTGAACTTTCAGCATTGAAAAGATAGCGAGGCTTTTCTTGCTACTTTTTTGTTGCGTTTTTAGTATCCAAAGGTTAAACCAAAATAGTAGAGACTCTTCTTGTCAAACTTCCTTCCAAATCCAATGATAAATTCTAATCCTTTCTTCCTTTACGCTCTTTTTCAGTGTGGATGTGTAAAAAAGATCCATTCATGGCACCATATCTTGCTTTGTGATACTTTTTTTCTTATAAATTTTGAGCGAATTCTAAGCTTTGATGGGACATCTTCAAAGCTAATTTTTTAGATCTTGATGTTTGATCAAGATGATGTCCGATCCGCGGTAATCTGATAGTCAATCTTGGTGATACATGGTTGATCATAAAATCTTCGGGTTTTCGATGGATTTTTGAATCATAGAATAGTTCCTTGGTAAGATTCCAAGGCCCTAGATCACCTGGATTATTATTTTTATTGCCTTTTTAAGTCATTATAACCATATTAATTGCTCAAATAACCATCACAATTTGGTTCATATAACTACGTTAAAATGGCTCTATAACTAAAATATTTCAAACATTTATCTATGTATAATTTTCAAAACATAAGATTGTATTGTTGGATCATATCAATCGTATTATCTGACCTCCTCTCAACTCTTTCTCCCCATGAGCATAAGAACATTGATCTTTATATCTACACATGCCTCTTTCTTCGAAATTTTTGCATAGTTTAGTTTTATGCTTAGCCGTCTTACTGAAATCTTCTTCATGTTTGAATTAGCAGAGGTCTCCCTTTCTGCATTAGTTTTTGAGATAATATCTGCAAACTCCCTCTCGCTACAATTTGAAAAACTCGTCCATTTCGCTTTAACAGCAGATATTGATAGTTAGATCTGTAGATTTCATTGAGAGGATAGAAGTGATGGCTGCCTACAACTCTCGCGTTGACTGACTTTGGCTCTTCATTCTTTATATTTATAAATGACGACTAATTATAAATGTTGCATTAAGTTTAAATGTGCTGAGTAAATATATGTGTATTTATTGGATTTTATTAACTATAGGTATATAACACATAGTTGCATCATCGCTTTTCAAAAATTTTATGATTGGCCACTCCATGGATGTCTAGTCTTTGTTACGATTTAAATTCTAAACATTCTCTTATGAACTGCTTACTTTCTTATGATATAATTCCTTTTTGTGTGTTCGGGAAGTTCACAGTATTTGCTTTGAGCATAATTCCTTATTTAAGTATTCTCATCTGGCTCATCGCATTTCCAAAAGGTTTCTACCCATAAAGCATTTCAAAGTATATAACTCCTATGCTCCATACATCAACTTTGGGTGTAATCAGTGTCTTCTCTTCTTGAAAACATTCTGGTGGTAAGTACCAATAAGTCCCTACTCCCTGAGAGGTAAGTTATATCGTATCTTCTTTTGTGATTTTGCATAGACCAAAATCGGTGATTTTTACCATTCCTTTGTGAAACACTATGTTCTGCGGTTTGAGATCATAATGAATGACTTTGTCGGGCAATTCATGTAAATAACGGATTGCGCTGATAACCTGTCTGATGATCAGTTTGGCCTCTTTTTAAGGGATTTTCTTGTATTTCTTAAGATAGAACGAAAGATCAGGACCCTCACAAAATTATAGAACAGTGCAGAAAGAATTGGGATCTATCTCAACAGTATCATAGAGGCGTACAATATTCGGATGGCTTAGCATTTTATGTACACTATTCTACCTCAATGCATGTTTTATGTAGTTATCTTTTGCTTGTGTGTTCCACTTTGGATTGAATTCGTGGATCTTAACCGCTACTTCTCTCAACTATTCAGTGTCATATCCTTTATAGACCTCACTAAAACCACCCTTTCCAAGAAGTCCCAGCAATTGATATTTACGTATTGGGGGCCAATTGTGAGTTCCCATTGCCACTAATCTTCCATATTTTGAGTTATCTTCTTCATAGAGCAGTCTGTATTATTTAATATGTGCCGCCTTTTCTTCTTCTAGTCTTTTGAGCATTTCTTCACAGTATGATTCTTATCGTGATAAAAAATAGCTTTGGCTGTTTAGAGTAATTCTCCACTATTAATTCTCCTCTTGATCCTTACCTCTCCTAGCCTGGCGTTTGGTTTTATCCAAAAAATCTTTAGATTTTTTTATTTAATCCAGTTTTCGTTTATAATACTTGATTTCTGTTCCGTCAATCCACATCTAAGTGTTACCCTTCTCAGTGTGAAAAATGCGATGCTCCCCCAATCGCTATTTATTATGACTTACTCTCAGCTTCAACTCATTTCTTCGCAGCCTATGCAACTCTATTGTAGATTAGACTATCTATGTTCTAAACGCAGTCAAAAGTTATTCCCTCTCACGGAGAGGAGATTTGTTGTTTTGAGATACCACGGGCAAAGGATTAGGCACTATTTCAGCAGGTACTGTTATCGGAGAGACCTCTTACTGAGGAGGAGGTGCCAAATTTTTTTTTACTTTAAAATAGTCTGTGATTTTTCTATTAGCTTTAATCTCTTCTTCTGATAGTCGAATGTGCTGTAACTGCTCTATTGGATGCGGTGTCTCTTCATGTGGTTTTTCCTGTAATTTGAAAAGAGGCATGATCATTTTTTTGGAATCAGTGCTTTTGATACTTTTAAGTGATTCTTCGTTGGTCGGATTGACAGCTTTGCTCGGTCTACGCATGCGATTTTCAAGCATACGAATACGTTCAAGCTCCTAGGGCTGCATCGCGCCAAAAAAAAATTATAATTTTTGACTGCATAACGCTAGCATCATCATTAATAATCCTATAATCATATCCCACACTGCTGCTAACACGAAAAGGAATAATTAAATCATTTCAAATAACACATAAAGATCAAGCAAAAATCAAATATCATTTTTCTTTCGATTACTTTTCCTTCTTATCCTTTGACCTACAGCGTTGCCACACAGCTTTAGCCACTACGATTACCACTACTAACAGGATGAGTGCTACCATTGCGATCATGTAGATTTTTTTACCATAGAAAGTACCAAAAAGAGGCAGTAAAAGCACCTGAGAGTAGTATATTTCTGAAAGATAGCAGAAAGTAGGATCGAAATACTGAGGAAACGCCCAAAGTGACTGGATTGAGATTGCACTTGCAGCTAAAAGCATCAGATTACAGTTGAATAGCATCGAGTTCATGTATGTTTTATTTAGTAGCATGGGATGCACCTTTACCAAATAAGGTATTCTTATACCAAAAACGCAACTTCCTTTTACCACACAGATCTGCATATAAAGAACAAGTATTCCATAGAGCAGAGTGGCCACAAAACCAGCATTACTATTAGTCAAATTGCTAAACCAAGAGTCCATAAAAGAGAAGCCAGGTTGGCTATCACCACCTGAAACTGCACCGATAATCTGTATGAACCAGAATAGTGAAACAACTATAGATAAAATGCCAAAGATGAGAGCAACAATGTAAACTACTGGATGTCCTGATTTTCTTTATAATTGACTGTTAAACCATTCGTAATCTTACTCTAGTTTAGCTATCTTCTATTTGTAGATATCGAAAATTTACTAAAATTTGGATTGAGCTCTCTTTTTGCTGAACCATCCTCCCTCCATTTGCCGTATTTCTTATTCTTGAATCTTCAATTTTTACCCTTCAGTTATCAGTTAGGAACTTGCAGCCTGTAACTCGTTTTTCTTTATATGTGCTTGCTATGAAGATAGTTATTTGGGTTGGCTGGCAAAATAAGAAACTAAATCATGAGGCAAGTAAACTAATCCTATGGCACCATTGAAAACAAGTAAAATCCAGCCGACTAAACTCAAAACCAACAGAATATAGAGAGATGCATCTATTCGATACTGTGTTTCACCAATACTATAAACACCCAGCCAAACATAACTGATAAACATAAAAGCAATCCATATGGCAGCAACAATCAATGCGAAAATTGCAGACCAAAACAGCCTACGCGAATAAGTCTCACTCTCATCAGATTAATATAGAAACATGGCAAAAGGATTGAGAAATGCTATAAGGACGAAGATAATCGGATAGAGGATGTAGTACACTAGATAGTAAGTACTATCATCATTTGCACCATCAACAGCTTGGTCTAAAGGTAACAACAACAGCTGTCCCCACGCCAAAGTTAGTGATAAAATAACGAGTATTTTAGGAAAGATCTGATTGCCTATTGCTCTCTCCTCAGCTAGATAAAATACAACTTACGATGACAATAGACTGAGAAGAGGTAGATGTTCACTGCAATAATGATTATCGCAACTACTATCGGAACGATGATAGCCACTGCGTTCACCATCTCGCCAACTCGGGAATTATAATCTATAAGGTTATTTAAATCAAAATATAATGTAATCTTGAGACAACTACTCAGGCTTAGTCACCTTCGTTGTTTAGTAACAGTCTTTTATACTTGTAGTATTCGAAACGACCGCGCTTACTCGGAATCGATATACTTGGTCCATTGGCTTCCTCTTTTTAGCGAAGATTATAAGTATAAGTTTTGCGAAAGTGAAGATCCGACAAGTCCATCACTACTCTGTTCTTATTGACGGTCTCTCGCTTTATATTTTTTTCTTCATTCCACTTCCCAGTGACTAACTAGACGAAGTTGAGTCTGGGAGGTAGACAAAACCTTTGTTTATCTTCCTTACTTCTAGTTCGAGGTGTTTGAGAACAGAAACTGAAGTTAATGACCTTTGCTGTACTCACTTTCTTCTATTAATAACTGCATATCTTTTACTTAGACGCTGCTATTGGCTTACGAATGTTAATTGCTTTTTTAACCCTGAAAACCTATTCAGAATCTATTTCAGCATGATGTTATACAGAAGGTTCATCAGTCAATTCAGCGGTCTCAATCACTTGTATGTTTTCAGTTGTTTTACGAGTAGTTTTGGACTTAAGTCTCATTTTACATCTTTACAAAGAAGCACAGCCTCCTCCTTTGATCATACGAAACAAAAGATTAGCCTGTGCTGGAGATAGATCATCTTAATGTCCTTCATTATCAGAGCTCCCCTCACTCAATTCGTCATCACTGATTTTCTCTTTATCTTTTTTCTATTATGCCGATTTTATTTCTTCGAAAAGATGTTTGATCTTTTCATTCTCCATGGCTGCAAAAATACAAACCTTTTCAGCACGTTTGGAAGCTGATCTTGCTTTGCCCT
>Ga0194117_10006566_pt1 | contig 10157 bp, 7 predicted proteins | sample TA2MahsurfametaG_FD_160579 | JGI IMG/M metagenome (GOLD analysis project Ga0194117, IMG submission 160579) | Freshwater microbial communities from Lake Tanganyika, Tanzania - TA2015009 Mahale N1 surface | ecosystem: Environmental > Aquatic > Freshwater > Lake | place: Tanzania: Lake Tanganyika...
TTTTGTAAATTTATCATATGGAAGTTTGGTTATATTTTGGAATGCCTTCATTTTACTCTATGAAATCTTCATGTTTCGGAAATCTGATAAGAGCTATTGTCCTTTTTATGAATTCAGAGTAAATTTTATCAGATTGTAGTGCAAAGCAAAGTGACTAATAAGACGGATTATTCTTTTCTTTTACTCACCTGCGCTCAAAGAAGAGCGACGAGTTTATAAATTACCGAATAACTCACTTGCCTTGATTTTTGTTCCAGTATTAGTTGGTACTTTCTCAGGCTACTCCACCATCTTTTCATCTTTAAAGCAACATTTGTAACCAATACTCTCATCCTTGAATTTTGAAGTTATCTCTAATTCGCTCACATAACTCAAACTAGCGAGGGCTTCTCCTCTGAAACCAAAAGAATTGATATTGTAAAGATCATCAATCTCACTCATCTTCGAAGTAGCAAATCTCTAGCAAAGAAGAGGGAAATCCTCAATTCTGATACCTTTACCATTATCAATTATTTAGATTGTGGTTAATCCTCCATTGATGATATTGATCATGATGTGTGAGGCCTAGGCGTCAATTGCATTTTAAACAAGTTCCTTAATCACTAAATAGTTAAGATAGTACCATTATACGGTCTCTGTATGACCTATCCTGCAGCAATCTTGTTTATTACTTCTTTGGGTAATTTCTTTATCATTCTGTTATATGCGCCAAGCAGATGAGATAATAAATGACTAGTTCCTTTCCTAAAGCATAACCTCAATGTAACCTCAAAAAAACCAAATCTATAAACTACTCAAACACCTGCACAATTTTGATCCTGTGGTTGTATATATGATTAATATTGGATGTAGTTTTAAAATGACTACGACAAAATCATTCTCATTTTTGCCGTCCGTTCTTTTTTACTTGAGAAATCGATGCTGTGCTATCTCCTCTGCAATTACGACAAAACCATTTTTATGGTAGTTTTTTCTCGTCTATACACTAAAGATGGAACCATTATAGTTCACAAAAGGTGTTATCACACATTACCATCTCTCCAAAGGAAGGACGTTGACAGTAACAATATTTCGGCTATCTTGGATCGTATTCCCACTATCCCTTTTTCATTGGTTTTCTGATGGCTTTTTTGCCTCTTTTTCTCCTTAGTGGATCTTCATCTCCCTTGTCGATGCGTCTCTGATGGAGTTCCCTCTCTAATCTTTAAGTGGGTTCGTGGATGAGATTGTATAGTTTTTAAGCAAGTGCAATTTTTTAGAGAGCTTTGAGTTCTATCTAATTTTAGATTTTTGTGATAGCTTTGTAGTGTTCTTCTAGTTCCTGTTTTTGTTTGAGAGTTTTCCTTTCTTGTGAAGTGGCAACTTTTTGCAAAAACTGGGCGCGTAGAGGTTAAAGTTTAAGTCTAGCTTATTCTACCTAGCGGTCAAGTTGGCGTATATCCCTCAGTATTTTATCAGCCTGGGGAGGTATGAGATTGAGTTTATGAAGAAACTAATCATAGGTGGTCATGACAGGAATAAGATTATATTTGAATGGCATGCTCCCATTAAAAACTGAACAAATCAATCATCAAAATAGTTCTGCCGCCTTATCACTCTATTATAATTTGAACTCAACCGACATGCGCAAACAATCCCATGAATTGCCACTACTACTCGAACTAGAACACGACCAACATGACATCGCCAAAATCAAATAACAGCGACACCTCATCTCTAAGATACAGAGCACAATTGCCAAAAAAGATCAGGAAATTGAAGCATTGAAAAGTTTAGTTGAGAAGTATCAAGTCTATCAACAAAAATACTCTTGTCTCAAACTAGAACTCTCATAAAAAATGCAGATCATCACACGTAAAGATGGAGAATTCAAACTGTTGAAGCGACAATTTGAATAGATGATGAGAGACTATGAATAAATGTCTCAAAAAATGAAGTAGGGTGAAAATGAGAAGCAGCAGCTTATCAGATAGAGACAAATAATCGAAGTAACTCAACTTTAATAAAGCGTACCAACAAATAAAGCTAAAAAATATTTAAGGAGTATCAATCCTAATGTAGGAAAAGAGAGCAATAACTCAGTCAATAACTTTAACGCGCTTACTATAAACATAAATGTAGTTTCGATGTGATAAAGAACAAAATAACAGGATTGATGATTTTGAGATGCAGGTTTAGACAATACCCTCTCTGAAAAATAAAATCATGCAACTTGAAAAAGAAATCGGTAGAACTTGACTAATTTAGAATAATCTGCTCGAGTTTGTTCGAAAGAAAAGACTCCTATTAGAATAGAACTCACTGAAAATTAAGATCTAACTGCTCAAGTTATGCGCCTACAGGAATAACTTTTGAAGAAAGAGGAAGAGCTTACTTCTCAACGAATGCTTAACTATGAATTGACAATCGAATACGACCAAACTGTATCCGCTCTTTGTTGCTTGGAATCGGAGGTAAGTTCTTACAGGAGAGAGAATACTGAGATGAAACAAAGTTTGAATGTTATAAGATAGCAGAAAAATACTTTGCGAATTTAGCAGAAGTATGGCGGACGTCATCGAATGACAAATGTAAAAAGCAAGTCTAGTAGTTAATAAAAGTCCAGTGAGTAGTAATCTTAATAGTAAGAGACAGGTTATAAATTCCAAAATTAACAGCAGTTTGTATCCACTGAATCCTGAGTCTATGATTTTTAACTTCTTTACACCTAATACTATAAATTATCTATCTCATTTTTTTCACCGTTCAACAACCTATGGATTCAAGATTAATTTTTTCATAATTTATTAATGAAATATTCATTTATTGTTCTTCTATTAGTAATCAGCCTCGTCTACACCTACAAACTTTAAAAACACGTCCTCACTCTAGTTGCAGACGACTTCCCTGACATCTTCACCGAATTTCCATAAATAGTCATCTTATTCTGCACCAATAAGTATTTCTAGTATAACTCAGTTACCTTGTCTGTGAGAAAACTACTAAGATCTATCACCAAATCGCAAAATAATACAATTTAACTAATTCTGAAAGTAACCAACAATTAAAGTAGTTCGATTTGGAAAGATTGACGCAGGTGAATATTCAGTTATCAGAGCCGTGCATAACGTGAAATTTTATCCAACTATCATTTACTTTGTGAGAGGAATGAAGATACAGTATCGTGGATAAAGTAACAAAGAAGATTTAGTGGCTTGGCTTAATAAAAAATTAGGAGAACGTATTAAAAAAAGTGATAAAAATGCACTTGAATCTTTAGCTCGCAATTAAAAAGTGAGTATCGTTTTTCATGGAGACCTCTTTTTAAATGAACATAAATTTATGTTTGAACAACTTGCACTTGCTGATGACTATAATGGTACTTCACATCTGATAAAGATTACTACAACATCTAAGTTACTGATTAACCTCACGGAACAATACAAATTTACAGGCCCTTTGGAGAGCCAATTAGTACTTTAATCGACGAAAATCTTTCATCATGGATTCTGAGATATTCTCGGCCTGTTGTTACTAGATTTGACAATCAAACGTTTGCAGACTTGTTTTATAACAAAGTAACATCCATTATCCTTTTTGAGCCAGAAAATATTTCAGAAGAATTAAGTTTTGCATTTAAGGAGGTTGGCGAGAATGTAAAATTTGGGCAGAAGAAATCATTTTTATTTATCAGCATAGAAGTACAAATTGAATCATAAAGGCTACCAGTGAACACCATAAAAAGCTATCCAATTCGATTAAAATTGATCCTATTAAGTCCCCAATCATAATTTTTGATGCTGCCAAAGGCCATAAATATGTTCTAAATGTTGTCGCTCGTGAGCTGACAAACGAAAAAATCTTAACCTTTATCTCAGACTTTGAAAACTAAAAACTTAAAAAATACAGTGTAGAATAAGACATTGTATCCCCCAAAAAGGTAAATAACACTGATTAACTCTGATGTTTATTGATGTGAAATTATAAAAGAAATTTCAATTTTATATCAATTTCAATCAACTTCAACCAAATGGCTGAAACTCTTGACTTCATCAAAGGAGAAATCTTCTCACCTGCTTTCGATTTACAAAAACAATATGCTACTTACACTGGCATCCTCAAGAATGCAGTTGATGGCAAAGTTGTTACACGTTTTCCACCTGAACCTTCCGGCTATCTACATATTGGGCATTGCAAAGCTGCTCTACTCAACTATCACTATGCTACTATGTATCACGGTATCTTCTTCACTATTCAGGACAAATGATCCTTCGTTTCGATGATACTAACCCAACCAAAGAAAAAAACGAATACGTCGAGTCTATCATGGAGGATCTTAAAACACTTAACATCAAATATTCAAAGTTGACCTACACTTCTGACTATTTTGATAAGATTTTTGAGTTACTCAGAGAACTTATCACTAAAAATCTTGCTTATTTGGATAATACCCCAGTTGAAAAAATGAGAGAAGAGAGAACCAAAAAGATTGATTCTGCTTGTAGAAATTTAACAGTTGAACAAAATCTAGAGATCTTTGACAGGCTTCTTAAGGGAGAAGCTGATGAGTATTGTGTTAGAGCTAAAATCGGCATGCAAAATGATAATGGATGTATGAGAGATCCTGTTTTGGCGAGATCTTCAAAGGTACCACATCATAGAACTGGAACAAAATATAAAGTCTATCCTACTTACGATTTTGCTTGTCCTATTGTCGATAGCTTAGAAGGTGTTACTCATGTACTCAGAACTAATGAATATGCTGACCGTATTCCACAATATTACTGGGTTCTTGGAGCTTTGGGATGGCCCAAACTTTAAATTTATGAGTATTCAAGACTCAATTTGGAGTATACTTGTCTTAGCAAACGTAAACTCACTTGGTTTGTTGATACTGCAAGAGTAGAAGGTTGGAATGATCCAAGGTTCCCAACTTTGAGAGGAGTTTTAAGAAAAGGTATTAGAGTTGAAACTTTAATTGAGTTCATGTTGGAGCAAGGTCCTTCTAAAAGAGCCAATCTTATGGAATGGGAAAAACTCTGGGCTATTAATAAACGTATCATTGACCCAATCTGCCCTCGTTTCAATGCAGTTTCAGTCGAAAAAGCTTCAAGATTAACTATTCTAAATGGTCCTGAGCACCCTGTTGCAACTTCAGTTGAGATGAGCAAATTAAACAAAGTTTTGGGACTTAGACCTTTATGGAGAACTAAGAATCTTTTAATTGAGTTTGATGATGCTTAGACTATTTTGAAAGTTGGAGAGAAAGTTACTTTGATGAATTGGGGCAATTTTATGATTTTGACTAAAGAAAAGCAACCTGATGGTTCTTATAACTTAACTGGAGAATATCTCCCAGAAGATCTTGATTTTAAAACAACTAAAAAGATAACTTGGTTAGCTGATGGCACTAACCTTATTGTTGCCAACCTTATTGAGTATGATCATTTAATCAAAACTCCCAAAATCGATGAGGATATGGACTTTGAGGGAATTGTGAATGTCAACTCAAGGTTTGTAACTAAGGCTTATGTTGATAGTGGACTGAAACTTCTAAGCGAGAGTACATTTTATGTTATTCAGATTCATTTATCCAAATTGAGAGAAGAGCTTATTATAGAATTGATAAAGTTACCAAAGTAGGAGAGAATTTAGATTATGAACTCATCCTTGTACCTGACGGTAAAAAAGTTGGTTTGGCATCTATCCAAAAAGCTACAGACAAAAAAGGAGACATCGTGACTAAAACTTTGGCTGAGAAGGTCGAGTAGAAGAAAAATAAACCTAAAAAGGATAAAAAGAAAGAAGAAGCTAAACATGAGGCCAAATAGGAGGCTAAACATGAGGGTCATGAGGTTAAGCCAGAGCATAATGAAACCAAAGAGTAGAAAGTTGAGTGCGCAGTAGTTGATGGGCCAACTAAAGTGGAGGAGATACTTGAAAAATGATGTATAAAAAAATACCTTGTTTGTTAACTTGGTTTTAATTTTAGTTTTAAAATTGTGCTGTTTATATCGATCTAAGATATAATTATTAGTTTACGTCATATGCTTGGACATTTCCTCAAAGGAAAAACTGCAGTAGTCACTGGTTCTCTATCAGGAATCGGACTTGGAATTGCCAAAGCCCTCTCAGCATCTGGAGCCAATGTTGTCTTAAACGGTTTTGCCTCAGACTAAGAAATCAAAAGAACCGAGAATGAATTGACCAGTGCTCACTCCCAAGCAAAGTTTGTTTTCGCTGATCTCACCAAACCTGCAGACTGCAGATCTCTTATTGAAAAGTCCATCGCTCATTTTGGCCAGGTCGACATCCTTGTAAACAATGCAGGCATGCAACATATCAGCAAAGTTGAGGAGTTCCCTGAATAGATTTGGGAAAAAGTCATATCACTCAATCTCAGCTCAGCATTCTACACAACAAGATATGTCCTGCCAGGAATGAAATAAAGAAAGTGGGGTAGAATTATCAACATTGCTAGTGTCCACGGTTTGGTAGCATCTGTAAATAAATCAGCTTATGTCGCTGCAAAACACGGCATAGTTGGATTCACCAAAGCCTCAGCTTTAGAAAACGCAAGATCTGGTGTAACAATAAACACTATTTGCCCAGGCTTCATTTTGACTCCTCTTATCCAAAAACAAATCGACATCATCGCTGAACAAAGAAAGGTTTCTAATGATTAGGCCAGCAACATTTTGGTTTCAGACAAACAACCTTCAGGTTCATTTGGAACTCCAGAAGATATCGGAGCCTTGACTACCTTTTTGTGCACTCATAACGCTCGCCAAATAACAGGCGCAGCTTACACTATAGACGGAGGATGGACAGCTCAATGATTTGAACTTAAAACTTTCTAAAGTATAAATCTATTTTAGTAAGTAATATTTAGTTGAAAGTTCATAACAACGATAATAGCTTTAGTTCAAATATTCAACATAACAACGATAATAGCTTTATAATCACTTGGTCCTATTCAGCTACAACACTCCTTCTTTTTTGTCGGTTCAGATTGTCCAAGCTCGATCTTCTTTTATACTTGAGATAAAGACGTATTTCTGGCGCTACTCGCATTTAATCTCATATAGAACATTTGATTAGCAACCTCCTCAAAAGCTTTACTTACATTTTCGTTTGTCTTTGAAGATGTTTAGAAATGCAAGTTGCAACTTTTCTACGCCATCCATTTTTGCGCTACCTCTATTGATACTTATCTTCTAAATGATTTTAAAACTACTTTTCCTCAGCCTCATCAAGGTGAGTACCGATCATCACATACATCGCATTTGAAGGTGCATGTTCTTTGGCCTAAGACAGCCAAGAATCCAAACTCTAGAAAGAAGCCAAGCTAACTATCAACTCAATTACTTGATGATGCTGTAAACCAAAAAAACTACAGAGCTGTTACGATAGTAGCTCTTTATGATAGATTTGAAGCTTTCCTGTCCTGCGGTGTCCCATATTTGGAGTTTGATGTTGAACTTATCATCAATTTTGATCATTTTTGAGGCAAATTAAACCCCTAGATAGTCTAACATCTACCAACAGTGACAGTATGTTCGCTAATGAACTGATCCTTGGTATAACGAGTGAGCAAACAACTTTTGCCTGAACCCGACATACCAACCATTATGATTTTGAACTGCGCATCTTCTGATTTGGACACTCTCTTACGATTATTCATAGTTTTATAATGCAAACAAACACCAATATTTTATTGTAAATCTATAAACCAAACATATCAAATATATTTGATCCTACCTCTGCAATACAATCATCCTTTTGAGTATAAATCTGTAATAAAGCTTAATTATATGTCTGAAAAATGCATTTCTTTTGATTAAAAGAAAATTAATCCAAATCTTTATTATGACTTCTAGGAATCCAAGAATAATAGATTGGCACAATCAAACGGGACAATAATTTTAGTACATTAAATAGGGTACCACAAGTGGTCCTCCTCTCGACCTAGGCAACAAAAATTCAATATTGGCTATTTAGTTACCGATCCTCACTTTCTCATACTCTTTCTCTTTAATTATATTTCCATCAATATTTTCACTGTTCCTCAATTCACTCACGATTGATTTTATGGCCGATGTTTTCTAATCCGCAGTTTTTGGCCTTTTTTTAGGTCTCTTGAGAATCACAGAGGATGTACTACTGTGCAAATTCTTCCATTACTCGAGTTCTAGTTGTTCCTGATCCATAAGTCTTTCTTATAAAGTAGATATATTTTACTCCACAGAAGTCGTTGAGACAATATGATTCCTTGCATCTTTAGTTATGGACTTCATCAACTTCTTCGTCGGGAAATCAAAGATCTAATCATCAGTTCTACCATCAGTTACCTCTTGATTTTGCCTAGACTTAGAAGAATCTTGTAAGATGCAGCTTCCCATTATAAATAAAAATGTATAACCAAAGATATACTTAACCTACACATAAAAGATCTAGAATAAACCAAACATAAAAGTACTAAGTAAGTCATTTAGATGTGATATTATATATTTTTGAATATGTCTTGGCTCACTTAGACTACATTCAAGCAGCTTATGGACTCATCTTCATCTTTATCTTGAAAAATATGAGGTAGAGATTGGGTTAATCAGGTTCCAAGAGATGAAACTGAAGGTAGAAGTAATAAAGATGGTGGCGAAGTGTCTTAGTTAAGGTTGATGTATCACGAATAAATTTATTTTTCTTAATACTTACTAGTCATAACATCAAAAATAAATATAAAGGAGATCTTTATTAAAATACTTTCCTGTTTTCTTAGATAAAACATTAATTTCTTGAGACATGCTAATTTTTGAAGATAAAGTACGAATAAAACCTAATGATAGTCTGAATAATGGTTAAATAAAAATTTAAGCTTACACTATACTCTATTGTACTCCCTCATAACACTTCTATATTTATAAACTTTAAAAATAAACTCAATAAACAAAATTTTCGTTTCATCAAAAATCGCACATCCCAACCTCCATTTTTTACAATCTTTGGAAAGCTTCTCTCCTAAACAATCAAGATTTATGTTCGTGTTTTTGGATCATATTCGCATTCTAAAAATCATTCCATTTATAAATCAAAAATTTAAAATTAAACAAACGGTGTTGGAATATTACTAATATTGACTTATATAAAAGTCAAAAAGCATTAAATAAATAAATTGATAAACACAGATTTTTTAAGAAAACCATCCACCCTGAATCTAAGAAATTACTTCCAGCACACGGAATACTCTTGGCGTACTTTGCATAACCTGCGGATAATACGTACTCAATAACAAGCTATTTTGGTTAACCTCTAGGGAGCAGAGATGAATAGATTTCTTTATATGACTATTAGCGAGGCAAACATTCAAAAATGATTTCATTAAAGCTTATCTTTCACATGAAAAGGGCCGCAATCTAATACTAAACTCCTCACATCAAGAAAGTTACAAAAAGAAGTACTAAACAAGCAATTATGGACACAGATCAAAATATCAATCTTTAAAAGTCATATTCATACTTAACTGATCGTTAAGGGGTAAGAAATGAAAGTCTTCAGATAGTTTTTGTGGTGAGGAATAAACCTGCCATCTTATAACAACTTATTCTAAAATTGTTTATATATAATTAAGATATATATATTAAGGCAGCACAAGCAATTACGAAACAGTTATTATCACCCATCACCTAGCAACACTCTACTGCTATCTTAAAGCAAGCTCTATGAAAAGCATGGATCAATTTCATTGAAATTTTGTATAATTTGTGATATTTCAATTAAGAAGAATTTCCCTCTAAGGCAGTCTGCTTTGGCCAGCACATTGTAATCCTGGCTGGTGTGTTGAGACACCCCAAAATTTGTGTTTTTTAGTAGTTAGTTTTTTTAGATTATTTATTCCATCGCGAAACATCATGAAAACTCTTCAACTATAAAACATTTCATTTGGATTAACAACTCTTATTAATCAAAATACTATCTAATTGTTTATACATGCATTTTATAACTATTTTGTTTTCAAAAACATCTACAATTGATGATAAATCTAACTCAATGCTTTTAAATACGATAAAGTAGTGAAAAATATGCATGAAGATGAGGATTAATAGCGCTGGGAGTAGTTAAACAAAAACAGCAGTCTAGAAATAGATTGGGAGAGGATTACTATAAAAGAGTTTAAGTGT
>Ga0194117_10006568_pt1 | contig 10156 bp, 8 predicted proteins | sample TA2MahsurfametaG_FD_160579 | JGI IMG/M metagenome (GOLD analysis project Ga0194117, IMG submission 160579) | Freshwater microbial communities from Lake Tanganyika, Tanzania - TA2015009 Mahale N1 surface | ecosystem: Environmental > Aquatic > Freshwater > Lake | place: Tanzania: Lake Tanganyika...
CTTTATATTTTTATATCCTAAACTTTTTTTTTCTTATCATTTCCAAATCTCTGTTTATATAATTATAATAATAATTTTAAGCATGTTAATTGGGTATACGAAACAATCACATAATACCAATTTCTTGCATGTCTCTCTCCCCAAATAATCAAATTTTTACAACCAAAAAAAGTCCTCTATGCGTTGTATTTCAGTCAACAAGCACTAAAGCAAAAATACACCTTTTAATGCAAGTCTTAACAAAAATGAAATTCCTAAACAACTTACTGTATTTATGTTTTTACATAGTATTACTTAGGGAAAGGTAACAACTAGAGTTTGATTCGTCGAGTCTTGAGTTGCAGACACACTTGGGTTTAATCTGACGATAGCACTTCAGCCTTTATAAACTTAAAATGGCAGCAAGACCAAAAAGGCTTCAAATATGACCGTCTTATCTAATCTGGATTATATCGAGGTGTAGTAAATCAATTTTAGTTTCATTAAGCCATCACCAATAAATAACTTTTATTTAAGAATCTTGAGCACTATTGTCATGTAGTCTTTATCTTAAATAGAAAAATAACATTGATGTTTGGAAAATAGTACCCCCCACTTACCTTCTGAATATCAATGATTAATGCAACATGCAGGTGCTCAAGCGTTTTATTGATTCCTACGAAAAGTTCTATCCTAAAAGATTAAAATAAAGGGCTGGATCCCAATCTGAATCAGACATACAAGAAATCAAAACAAAATTAAAGCGACTCTTTTTCAACTCTAATGTATGAATCCCAATATTCAGTTAAAAAAAACCCTTCCTAAATCTCCCCAAATAAAACCTCCTTTTCTAAACTAAGATGGGGATTATCTATGGATAGTCAAACCCACCTTTCTGAATCGAGGTCGAGGCATCCAAGTGTTTTCTAAATTGTAAGCTCTTTACAAATTTGTAACTGATAACATTGGAGGTTACATTTAGAAACCACTAGTAAACAAGTAGTAAGACGAAGGTCATCACAAATTCATTGACTACATAAAGCGGAATAGCTAACAAATCAGGCAATGTGTTCTCAACAGGGATCCTGCAAACAGATAGTACCGGTAAAAAAGATAGTAATCTTTTTTCGATGGAAACCAATACATACGAGTAATCCCTAGAGGCCCCGCAATCATTAAAACTGACCGTTTTTTAATCCAAAAGTATCTATAAAACCCTATGCTTATCATGAATCGGAAGTTCGATATCAGAATCTGGGTACTTGTAACTCACAATCTGAAAGGTTTTGTATTCAAGTAAGGCTATGTAAGGCTGAGCTCTTTGTAATACTCTTGTACAGACTCTCCTTCCAACAATACTTTTATGCACCTTACAAACAATGCAGTTCAAAAATTTTCGGAAGGCTATGGTTCAGTTGCAGATGGTAATCAACTTTCTTTCAAGCACCTAAGTGATTAAATGGTCAAACTTGGGCTTAGTTTTTAAGATTGCCTCAAATAAATCCATTCTCACATTAAAGTTAGTTTGAAAGCAACAATAAAACTTTTGAACCCTATGAATAGGAAGTATTCTTTTCAAATCTTCGGCTATGACTTTATGATTGATGAGAACGGTTATCCTTGGCTGATATAGGTAAACACAAACCCTTGTATTTAGTAATCTAGTAAATTGCTATAGATGCTGCTTCCGAGGATGCTTGATGATGCTTTCAAGCTGACATTAGACCCTCTGTTTTACGGAAGTTTCTCAACATCTAGCTTCAAAGTCAATGGCTATCCTGATAACTCTAGTATGTGGCTCAATCTTAATATTTAAGACAAATGATTCTTCCCTATTTTTACAATATAAATGATTCACCAAAAAACTTCAGTAGATATCAAATCCTTTCGGTTCATTTTAATTCCGATCAGAAAATGATTTATTTTATTTGCAACGAAAAGGCTTAAACTATAAATATTCGATGATGAAATAAATGACTGCTGTGTTAGCTGGCGGATGCTTTTGGTGTATTGAGGCCCAGTTCCAGAGAGTAAGAGGGGTCATTCATGTTGCTTCGGGATACACTGGGGGAAAAAAATAAAATCCTACTTACAAACAAGTCTGTAGTTAAACAACTGGTCACTATTAAGCTATAAAAGTCCGTTTTGATCCCTCGATTATTACATACAACAGTAGCTCCTTTTCTATTTAGAAATCCTTTAGATATTTTTCGTCACTCACGATCCTACTCAAACAGATGGTCAAGGGTACGACATAGGTACAAGATATCTTTCAGCCATTTTTTACACTGATGAGTTCCAGAAAAAGATTGCTTAAGAAATGATCAAGCGTCTTAAGTAGGAAGATGGCATTAAAGTAGCTACTCGTTTGTTGCCTCTTTAAAAGTTTTGGGTTGCTTAGGATTACCATCAAAACTACTTTAATGAAAACGGAGACAAAAACCCTTACTGTAATATGATACCGGGCAAGATCGCCAAAATCAAAAAGTATTTTAAATAATACTATATTGGATGATCTTTGAAATCTTTTTCATAAGCATCTTTTATTAATAAAGTATGTCAAAGAGGATCATCAACAAAAGTAAGCTTTTGAGACACTCACATCATACTTTATGTTGTTGTCCACCTGAGCCATCTGTATCTCGTTGTCAACCACATATGTTGTAAAGTCCCAATAAGTTGCCACTTTTTCCAGCTTCTTAGCCAACTTATGAAATTCTCGAAGTGAACTCTGCCCAAAATCGTTGAAGTACAACTTCAGAGAAATCAAATTTTCATTAGTTTACAAAGACTCTGCAATCATTTTGAGTCCATTGTCATCAATAGAATTGTGTGTCATGTCAATGTGTATTAGAGTTCTGTTTTTTGCTAAAGCCTGAGCGATCGCCTTCGCTCCATAGTGTCCTAGCCTGTTAGATGCGAGATTTAGAGCTTCTAAAACACAGAACTTTGATATGAGTAGATCATGTAATGCCTAACCTCCCTTGAAAGCGATTTTGTTTGCACTTAAGTCTAAAACTCTCAGTCTGTTGTTTTCTAGTGAGAGCTGCTTTATAGTGTATATAGCATCGCAATTCAAAAGATTTTTCCTCAAACTTAGCTTTTACAATCCTCGGTTTACTTGTAGCATTTTTGCATAGTGTATAGCACATTATTGACCTATGCTTTTATACTAGGGTGAGTCTAAATTCAAAGACCTGAGACAACTATTGTTCCAGTTGAGGACACTTGTTACGCAGATGATTCCATCAATATCTAGTCCATTGTCTCCAAGGTTGAGTTCTTCGAGTGATCTTCCATGCTCCTCATCACTTGAAAACAGCAAATTTTTGGTTATACTCTAAGTTAAATGAATTTTACAATTGCCCCTGGTGTCCCAATTTTATTGTATTGAACGTTTAAGTATTTGATACTTTCGCTGGTAGAGAGAGCAATACTCAACCTCTATGCACTTTAAGCACCTATGCTGTTACCTTGAAGGTTGAAACTGACTACATTTGGGCATTTCTCGATGTATTTAGCAAAAACTTCTATACCTATGTCTGAGATTTCGTTATAGGACAAATCGATGTGTCTTATCAACTTGTTTGTGACATTATTACTTTTTCGTGAGTTTAAAGAGCAGAAGATAGTAAGATAATGTCTCGATCTGTGAACCTGTTTGAGAAGTTGAGTTTGTCATTGCCCCTAAAAACAATGTCAAGATAAAAGCTCTTGACAGTTATGTTCGAGAAGTTTCTGACAAAACTCGAGTTAGGTGTATGATTTATTTTTTTGCACAGCTCTTTATACTTCTCAACAATTTCATTCCTCACATTCGCGATGTCACTCATTTGTAACTTACAATTATAAAGACAGAAAACTCTAAAAAGAAATTTTGCCCAATCAACCATCTTGTCTCCCATACAATCTCATTTTTTATCACATTTGCAAATATTTGAGGTGTTTTTCATTTTTTTATTTTAATTAATGCAAGGAGGAGAGACTCCTGTGAAGGCTTTTCTCCGTTATTTCATCATTTTTAGTATAGGACTCACTGTTTTACAGGATATCTACATCTCGCCAGGTGCATCACCATCTTAAAACAGTGATCTTGCTACTGAGTCAGTCCACATTATACCTCTCAACAATCGACGACATCCCAACTAATCCAAAGAAATATCAAACTAAATCAAGACAAATGTTAAAATAATTCCTAGTGAATAGAAGTACAAAGAAACAGTCTCTATTTTAGTTCAGTACTGTTCAAGTTGAGGTTATGAAAAGGCTTTTAAAGAGTTTAAAGAAAAAATGGGATTTTTGCGTCCTTAAATCCTAGTTGTGGGCCAGTAGTATCCTCTCTCTGGGATAAAAGCAGCACTTAGTAAAGTCGTGTCCCTAGCTCAGATGGGTTTAATGTTCTTTGGAATCGGAGGCAACTTTTTACCTGCAATCAGAGATCATCCTCTCTACCAGCGTTTCCAAGCGAATAAATTGGCTATCTTTTTAGGAGGATACTTTGGCCTAAACATGCTCCAGAACTCTTTGTCATCTACTGGAGCTTTCTAGATTTTACTAAATGATCGGCTGATTTTTTCGAAAATACGTTTGAACCGAATGCCCTCTGTTTAAGAGATGGCTACTCTTTTGGACAAATGAGAAGCGAAAGTGAGCTAAATGACGATCTTTTCAGAAAGAAAACATGAATTGGTCTGAAAAGCCTGATTTTTGCTTCAAATTGCATTAATTTAGATGTGTTTTTGCAGTTAACTTTCCCTCAGGATTGAAACGGTATCATTAAATGCAAATTATTCAGTCTGTTTGAATATTTATAAATAAAAAGCTTCATGCCTAACTACATCACTTCAGAAGGTGATAAGCACATAATTGACTTTAAATACAGAGGCAAAGACCTTTCAATCACTTATGAGTATCTTTGGAGTCCTCTCGCAGATAAAATGCTTGATTTTACTCCTTCTAGCATAGCACCTAATACTCTGACCTTGATTGGGTTTCTTTTCAACATCGTTGGTACAATTGTACTTATAGCTCAACTTCCCTTTTCTCAAGATGCGCCGAGATGGAGCTTATTCCTTTATGCTATTTGTGTATTTATCTACCAAATGCTTGACAACCTTGACGGAAAGCAAGCCAGAAAAATAAAAAACAGTACTCCTCTGGGGATGATAATGGATCACGGATGTGACGCGCTCGGCGTGATAGCTTTGTCAGCAGGGATGGCAAGAGTCATTTGTTTAGAATCTTAAACTCAGTTTATCTTGTGTTACGTTTTTGTAGTGTTTAGCTTTTATATGAGTGCTTGGTGTCAATATCACTCTAATGGAATCATGATTTTAGGTAAGTTCAATGGAGTCGACGAAGGGATATCTATTATTTGGATGAGTGCACTCTTTTCTGGATTTTTAGGTCAGGCTTTCTGGAGGACTCCATTAATAGTATTTGGCCATTAACTACTCTTAAATGAAATAGTTGTCATTTGTATCAACATTTCAAGCTTCGGTATCTATTTGATTATGTAGTCCAAATCTACTCAGTTATCGCACTGTCGGGAGAAGAGTTTACCAAAGACTTACCAAAAGCATTAAGAGATCTTTTTCATGCTGGACTTTTAGGTATCACTATGTTACTGATCATTTAAAAAACTGACTTAGTACACACCCACATTGTGGGTTTAGCCTTAAGCCTGGCATTCACAATGGCACGGACTATCTCATATACCCTAGTGTGTAGTGTAGCAGAGATGAAATTTGAGCAGTTCCAGCCATCAGTCGTTGTTTTTACATATGCCTATTCAGGTAATTTTTGGGTAAAATAGTTTGGTCTTTGTTTTTGAAAAGTATGATAAGTGCAGACTGGGTGGTTTATGGAGTGATGTGGTTTGTTATCGTCGAGTATTCGATTTTTGTAGTGAGTGTATCCAACCACATTGCAGATTTGCTTAAGATTCGTATTTTCAAAGTCTTTGAGCCGAAATAGGAGAAGAAACAGTGATTGTTTAACTTACAAAGTGATTGCATTATTGACCAGATAAAATATATTTCTTGCTTTCTGCTGTTTTTTAAAAGCAAAGAAGCCTTCAAATCATTACTTATAATGAGTGTTGATTTAAGCAGCCCTATGCCAGAAACAAAGAAAACATTGCCTATAACTTTTGGAGAAATCAATGACAAAAACATTAACATTCTACGCAAACTTAACTTCTAAACTCTACCAGTCAAGTACTCCACTGGACTCTATATGAAGATTGCCTCGCAATATACATAGTTCTCCAGACTCGCGTTTTACAACGACATCGCCATCGGGGCCTATACAGTCAGAATTGAAGATTACAAACAACATCAGCATGCCTACATCCTCACTTTTGTCGTACTTGAACCTTACCGTAAGTTTGGAATCGGCAAGCAGATGATGGTCAATCTATAGAAAGAACTTACGTAAAAATCAAAAGTGGCGGGAGTGTATTTGCACATGCATATTTTGAATACTGTGGGACTAAAGTTCTACTAAGCCTGTGGTTTCAAAGTAGACGAAAGACTGGATAACTACTACACCGATTTGTAAGAGCCTCACTGTTTTATCTTACTGAGATAGATAACTCACCCCAAGAAGGACTGAGTTTAGCTTGATGTTTATACAGGAATATGTTAAAAGAGAGTATTGAATAAACATCAAAATAAGTAAGTAAATTGAGGATTGTAGTCAAAAATCTACCTTAACTTTACCCTCTCCTCATCAATCTCTTCCTCCTCCTCATAAAATCTGCACATTCTTTATCCGCTGTAGTCTGGAAAAATGATATCTAGAAAGTATGAAGCCTCCATAGCATAGAACTAGTGAAGGTTTTAGTTTTTACTCCTCTCTCCGTCAATGAAACTGATGTTGCCTTTGTTTAATTACTTCACTTGTTTGCGATAGAGGTTGTCTTGAATATGAGTAAACATCCGAGCCTCCATAGTTCCACTGAACAAATAGTTGATAACTTCTATTTTTGGATGATCATGAAGTTTCATTGTTTGCCCTTTAGGTAAGTAGTATACTGAAATTCTGAGAGGAAAGTGTTCGTAGATGTTGCAGATTCCGATTCCTTGTGTGATGCCTCTATCTTTTTCTATTCCGATTTCTTTGAAGTCTATGAGTTTGAGTAGTTATTAGATGTGTAGATGGGTGCACTGGATGTCGAGGGCGTGTTGTTTGTTATACGTTTTTTGCAGTTGTATGCAAGAATGGACAAGTTGGTAGAGCAATCTCTGTGAACTAGGTTGTTTCATATTTTAAAATTAAAATAAAATTAAAATAAATAATTTGCCTCAATTTTTATAAATTCTAAAATATAATCAGAGAAAACACCTCAAAAATTGATAGAGAAGCTGTTGGTGTTTTTTATTAGAAGTGAGTTATAATTATTTATTTTACCATACTTTCGTTAAATGGAGTCAATCATCACCCATCTCGAAAAAAGAACTAATCTTAAGCTGCACAAAGACAACTTTAAACCTACTCCTCTCTTCTCACTCATTAGTCAACTTCTGGTTTCTTTGCGATAATTTTGCAGATCTGATCTCAAAGTCAGCTGGATCGATTATCTCTACAAAACAAAAAAGCCCAACTCTTTCGCTCAGCTTCTCCGTAGTAAGTTTCCTATATAGAATCGTGGCAGATACATCGTTCATAGAGTCTAGAGTGCCAGCTACTTAGCACTTTACTGTAGTAGGAGGATAGGAGGAAACTCCAACTTTACCTACGATTGCGAAAATACATATCCCAACTTACAAGTAGCGAGCAGTTGGACAACACGATTTTGAAATATGAGGATTCAATCAGTAAAAATATCTCGACTCAGCTATCATACACAGGATGTTTCCTTCTGCCATACGTAAAGAAATCTCAGTTGGGATTAAGCAGATCTTTATTGCCTACAAAGTAGCAGATGCCAAGTACATTCTCAATCACATAGGATCTATGCCTGTGTGCTGATCGAGTTCATCCTCTCAATCTATGACTCCAAAAAATAAGAGCAACAGTCTTTAATGGCAAGTGAGACGAAGTCCATCTAACAAATACAACTCTCTAATTTTTCGACGATCTCTAAGTTTAACTCAAATCTACACAAAAACAGCCGTTCATACAGAGCCAAAAGGAACAATGAAGCAAACTACTAGATTATTGAAGCAAAATTTATTCTAACTGAACCTCAAGAATCGGAAAGCAAAGTAAACTACTTTAACGAAGAGGAAGGCTAAGAGCATTATTACTACAGCAATTCACATAGTTACGAAGAACAGAAAAGCTAGAGTATTGAGAAGCAGAGAGCAAAACTAAGATAGAAAAAGGATGAAAATTGCAACAAAGAAAATTGGCTAAGCAATCTCAAGGCCAACTCAAGTTTGACTCTCAAAAGACAAAACCTCGAGTCTTCGAGGGAAATTCTCATTCTAGAATCTCACAACGCTTCTAACTCAGAGATTATCCAAGAAGATATGCCTGTAGAGTTGAGAGAAATGGCTATTCGTAACAGGTAATTCAAGAAAAGGATGCTATCTCTTAAACAGGAGGAGGGGGAACTGAGTAACGCATAAGAGATGGGTCTGCGAAAGACAATAAACATAATTCACAGCAGCGTGGTACGCAACTTGCCTTACAAGTGAGTAATAAAATATATTTATATTTTTTAAAACAGCAAATAAAGTATCAAAATAACAGCAAATAAAGTATCAAAATGATTATTGTCAATCTAGGTAGCAGCATTCGAATTAGCGCTTAGCAAGAATTTGCTTGAAACCTAGCTCTTCTGTCTTCAATATGAAGTAGCTCTAATCCATGATGTCGAACTCATGCTATTCCAGGTTTTCAAAAAAGTCTTGTAGGTATCCTAGAAGATTCTTGTCTAATCCCTTCAAATTAACGAACTATGGGCTCATTATCTTTAAGTCTGGGGGATTATTCTTTGTTAATTTTTTGAATAGTTTAGCTATCTTTGCTGATGGATCGATAAATGTGTGTTTTGCTGATGGATCGATAAATGTGTGTTTTGCTGATGGATCGATAAATGTGTGTTTTGCTGATGGATCGATAAATGTGTGTTTTTTGTCTTCCGCCTTTTTAGTTATTGCTGAGTTTTTTGATGGGATTTTGTTTGTTTTAATTTCTATTTTTTTGAGGACCGTCTGAGTGTTGTTCTTTTTTAAACGAGATAATGATGTGTCTTTCTTTAATACATTTTTAGTTGCTTCTGTTTGGCAGTTTGACACATTAGGATTATTTTCTTTGTTCATCATTACTGATTTTTTATTTCCAGGCCTAGCAGATGACAAATTCCCCATTTTTAACGGACTCATTGACTTTCTCTTCAGTCCTGATGAGGTTAGCTTGTTGCTCTAAAAATTTTTTATTTGCCTTTTAGGAGTTTGAGGTATTTGTTAGTGCACTCTGTTCATGATGATGGCGTGCACTTTCTTGGGGAGTTGGTAGTCCTCGATGAGCTGATCGACGAGAGCGGAGATATTGTCGTTGGCCCTGATTTTGAGAACTGGATTGTCTTTGCCCATTCCTATATTGATGTTGATGGTTGCAATTGGTGAGTCCATAACGGCTTTATTTATATAAAATTGGTAAACAGAGTATATGTAAATCATCAGTCAACTTCTTCCATCTTGTTACTACTTTCTGGAGCTGAAGCCAAAGTGTCTTTCTCTAGTGAGGGCATCTCCTCTTCAATCTTGTCATCATCGATTGATAGCCCAAGTTTGATCATACGGTGGATACGGTTTGCAAATGATGAAGGCTCGTCGAGAGAGAATCCTGAAGCCAGAAGGGCACTGTCAAATAACAACCAAATCAAATCTCTAACTGTCTTGTCACTACGGTCAGCATCAGATTTCTTCTTGAGCTATACTAAAATTGGGTGCTCTGCATTGATTTACATCGTTTTTTTGGAAACCATATAATTTGACATTGATGAATCTCCTCTTCGATATTGCTAAACTTCCATATTCCACACACATGGACCCACAAGTAAACCAGTCCGTGCAGCAATCCATTCTTGCGCCACTCCAGCAGAATCTGCTTCTCACTCCGACTGAAACTCTAGCCTATCAGGCTTGGTAGTAGGTAATCAAGTTTGCTTAGCCTACCACTTACCGACATACGTAGCTATTTCCATTTCTGCTAAAACCAGCCT
>Ga0194117_10006570_pt1 | contig 10151 bp, 9 predicted proteins | sample TA2MahsurfametaG_FD_160579 | JGI IMG/M metagenome (GOLD analysis project Ga0194117, IMG submission 160579) | Freshwater microbial communities from Lake Tanganyika, Tanzania - TA2015009 Mahale N1 surface | ecosystem: Environmental > Aquatic > Freshwater > Lake | place: Tanzania: Lake Tanganyika...
AAAAAGCAAGTAGAACAAAACAAACTAAAAAATGAAGTCGCATCTTATTTAAAGATAGTTAAATTTATTCCGTCAAATGCAGCAAAAACAATCTTAGGATGTGATTCCTGCCAAAACATATTTCCCCGCTTATCAATACCGATTGCTCCTGCAAAACCATCGATGCCTTTTAATTCAGAAAAAGTACAATTGAATGCACTTTGTATATTCATGCCATCTGTAACGCGGGTCACGATTTTGGCTGCAACGGCAATACTAACGATGTCCTCTCCAACACCGGTGCAACTAACGGCACAATTATCGTTTGCAAAATTTCCTGCGACGGTTGCTGAATCGGATATTCGACCAGGGATTTCAAATCCCTTTCCACCTGTAGAGGTCGCAGCTGCTAAATTCCCATTTGCATCCAGTGCCACACAGCCAACAGTTCCGATTCCATTTGAAGCCATTTTTTCCTCAAATTCTTTTCTTCTTTGAGGCGTTTCAGTGGAAAATTTTTCTATACCTTTTGAAGTTGCAAATGCATTTGCGCCTTCAGCACCCAACACTCGGTCTTCAACGTTTTGGAGGAGGGCTGCGACATCAATTGGATTTTTAAGGTCTTCAATGTTTATAACTCCACTGAATTTTTTTGACTGACCGTCCATAACCGAGGCGCTCATGCGTATTACACCATCTCGTTGTATCTGAGAGCCTGTTCCCGCATTAAATAAAGGGTCATCCTCCAACAATCGAACTGCATATACTACTGTTTCTTGAGCCGAATGATTGCACAAATAATTATGCGTCAATGAAATAATTCTTTTCATTGCTTCCTGTTTGGCAGTTTTTATACCATCAGATTGTGACGATTCGCTAAAAAATCCGCCGTGAATAAGTACTTTCATCAGGCCTTTGCTTTACTAAAGATTGTAAGTCTATGCTCGTCGAGGAGGTAGTTATCCCCAATACTCATAACGTGCACAACCAAATTTTTAATAGAAATAGGTTCTCCCAAATCCACGTCTGTGATATTTGTATCCGTAATATGACGGCCATCAACTAACATTACCAGTCCGGAACCAAGAGCCTCCATTCGGTTGCCATTTGTAATGAGTAATCCCGTATCCTCTCCTAGCCCTATACCGAGTGTCTTTGGATTACTGACAACCGCTTGACATAATCTTCCTATTCTACCACGTTGTACAAAATGAGTATCAATTATCACATGATCGATTAAACCTAAACCACATGTAATTTTCACTTCTCCTTTTAGCAGCGCCTCTTGGCTTGATCCCTGATATATCATTGATTTAGAAGCAGAATGAGCACCGGCAGAAGTTCCAACATATATAAACTCCTCTTCTTGGTATTTTTTAATGAGTAAATCGTGTATGGGTGTTCCACCAATTATCGAAGTAAGCCTCAATTGATCCCCACCCGTAAAAAAAATGACATCTGCATTTTTAACCCTTTCCTCCACATGTTCACCTAAAACCTCTTCGCGATTGCTTATTTTTAAAACGTGTACGTTATCTGCCCCTAAAAAGGCAAATGCCCTTGCATATTCAGCACCAACTGTTTCGGGAATCTTTGAAGCCGTTGGAATTATTTCGATCCTGGAATTAAGCCCATGTTTTGACTCGTCAATAATTCTTTTCAGAATGCCTTTCTCAAAAAAGTTCAGGTTGTTTTCTACTTGATCCTCGAAATTAAGTTCTGTAAAACTACCTTTGTCCACTGCCCCCCCGATGATTATTAGCTTTCCTATTGGTGTCATAAAACAAAAATATAAATTTTGAATTCCAATTTGGAGATTAAAAAATTGTACTTTTCAACAAATTAATAAAAGAGTTATTTGCAAAAGGTTGTTCATTACTATTGACCTAATTTACAATACACTTAACTCATAATTCCTACTTTTGATTTAATAAAATTCAGCAAATTGGTTCACATAATTAATAAAAGTAAACACGAATTGCCACAATACGAGACCATTGGTTCTTCCGGAATGGACGTTAGAGCTAACCTAGAAAGTCCTTTAGAAATCGCTCCTTTGGGCAGAGCCCTTGTAAAAACGGGTCTCTTTTTAGAGATGACACCGGGATTGGAGTGTCAAGTTAGACCAAGAAGTGGGTTGGCTTTAAAAAAAGGAATTACAGTATTGAATACACCAGGAACCATTGACGCCGATTACAGGGGCGAAATTGGCGTAATTCTCGTTAACCTTTCAAATGAAACATTTTTTGTAGAGGATGGTGAGCGAATTGCTCAACTTGTATTCTGCAAAATTGAAAAAATAGAATTTAAAGCAGTAAATGTACTTACTGAAACTAATCGTGGGAGTGGAGGTTTTGGAAGTACTGGAATTAACTAAACGATTAATCATATGAATGTCATCGTACCCATGGCCGGACGCGGCAGTCGATTAAGGCCTCACACATTAACGGTCCCAAAACCACTATTACCCATTGGCGGAAAACCAATTGTTCACAGGTTGGTGGAGGAGATTGCAGAAGTATGCCACGAGAAAATTAATGAAATTGCTTTTGTAATTGGTGATTTTGGAGAGGTAACAGAAAAAGAATTATTAAAAGTAGCGGAAAGCCTAGGCGCAAAAGGATCGATACACTATCAAGAAAAACCTTTGGGAACGGCCCATGCTGTTCTTTGTGCTGCAGACAAATTGGTTGGGCCAACCGTTGTCGCATTTGCAGACACCTTATTTAAGGCTGACTTCAAAATTAATCCTGAAGATGAGGGGATTTTATGGGTAAAACAAATTGAGGATCCGAGTGCTTTTGGTGTAGTAAAGTTGAATAAAAACGGCGATATAATTGATTTTGTTGAGAAACCTAAAGAATTTGTTTCTGATCTCGCAATGATAGGAATATACTATTTCAAAAGTGGGGAACGATTACTAAATGAACTTCAATACCTAATTGATCACAACATAATTAAAGGCGGAGAATACCAATTACCCGATGCTTTACGTAGGATGACTGAAGATGGTTGTATTTTTAAACCAGGTGAAGTTATGGAGTGGATGGACTGCGGTAACAAAGAAGTTACGGTCCATACCAATCAACGTATATTAGAACATGATTGGGCAGCCCACAAGGGCCTTGTTCACCCTTCTGTAAAAGTCCAGAACGCTGTAATTATTCCCCCTTGTTATGTTGGTGAAAATGTCATTATTTCTAATTCAGTTGTAGGCCCGCATGTTTCTATTGGTTCTGGAAGCCACATTAGCAACTCGATCGTTAAAAATAGTATTATTCAATCTCAAACTGCCATTCTAAACTCTATTTTAGAGGATTCAATGATTGGCTCAAATGTTGTAATTCAAGGCTCAACAAAAGATGTAAGTCTTGGAGATTTTAGCAGTTACCATGTATAAATTGATCTTTGGTTTGATGTTTCTCGCGCTTGCATCATGTGCGCCTACCAAGTCTATTTCGCGGCAAAAATCAAGTAGCTATTTCAAATATTTTCACGAAGGGGTTCGCTTTCAACTCACCGGAGATTATCAAAAAGCGATTGAAGCTTTCGAGAAAAGTCTTTTAGCGGAATCCAAAGACGATGCTGCTGCTTATGGAATAGCCTTGTGTTTGGAGAAGCAAAATCAGGCTGGGGCTTCCATCGAATATCTGCAAAGAGCTTGTAATTCAGACCCAAGAAATAATTACTACAAAATTCAACTAGCCAAACTTTACCAAATTACAGGTGAATTTCAAAAGGCCGCTGAAATACAGGAAAAGCTAATAGCTGTTTTTCCTGAAAACGAGCAATTATATTATGCTGCTGCTTCGAATTATACAAGTGCTAAAAATTTAAAAAGAGCTTTAAAAACACTTGATAATTTAAGGAGCAGGTATGGGAACTCTCCTGATTTAGTGCTATATCGTTATGATGTTCTTCTCAAAGCATGCCCCACATCTAAAATGGGAATAGAGTTATTAGAAAAGTCAATTCTTGAATTTCCAAACGATCCTGGAATCCTGTCTTACCTCGTCGACTATTATATGACTAACGAAAATTATTCAAAGGGCACTGAATTTTTAGAGCAATTAGTTTTGGCTGATGAAACGAATGCTTTGGCCTGCTTACTACTTGGAGATATTACTTTTGAGGCAGGTAAAAAAGATCAAGCATTTGCCTATTACAAAAAAGCTTTAAAAGGTGAAGGGTTAAATGTGAAGACCATCGCTGAAACTTTTGTGAAAATGAAAGAGATTTGGCTAACAGACTCTGAAATGAGTACTTTAATGGATGCTTGTGAACGAGATTGGCCAACGGAGTCGCTTATTTTCGCGCTACTAGGTGACTACTACTATGCTCAAAAGAATTTACTGAGGACCATATATTATTATAAAAAAGCAGTTGAATTAAATCCGGACCTAAATGCTATTTGGAACGAATTGTTACTATTAGAGTTTGAAGTAGAGGACTGGCCAAGTCTTAGAATAGATGGAAGCAAGGTTATTGAATTATTTCCGTTGTCCCCTTTAGGTTATTACATGAGCGGCACTGCCATGAATCGTCTTGGCGAGTATTCATTAGCCAAATCAATGCTAGAGGAAGGAATTTTCTTTGTTTCAAATGATGATCAACTGAAAGGAGAATTTAAAGCGCAATTGGCAGAGTCCTGTTTTGGAGTTATGGATGTCAAAGCAGGATTAAAATTGTATGAAGAATCCCTGCGCTTATCACCAAACAATAATTATATTTTAAATCTCTATTTTAAAAGCGCTATTTTTAAATTGAAAGACCCCAAAAAAGCAAGGGAGCTATATGAAATGCTCATTATCTCTGAAATGAATGAAAATCGGAAAAAAGAAAGTTTAGCACTTTTATGCTTTGTCGAAAAAAAATTCAAAGAGGCATTTAATATGCTCGAAGGTATTGAACAATCCTATTTTCGTTATTCAGATGTTCTAGAACTTCAAGGAGATGTACTCTTCTTTCTTGATAAAAAAGTGGAGGCACAACAAAAATGGCAAGAGGCAAAAACAAAAGGGAAAAAATCATCTGTTTTAGAGCAAAAATTAACAACTGGTATCTACCATGATCCTTTATAGACATTGCCTTTTTTTACTATGCGCTTTTACCTCCATAAGTTGTGCTAAAAAGACTATACAAGATGTGGTTTCTTCCGAAAATCCACCTAAAATAAAAGATAAGGTGCTGATTGCTGTAGTAGACAGCTTATCCAAAATTAAAACCGAAACTTTTTATACCAAATTGTCCGTAGAATATAAAGACACAACACGTGATTTATCGTTTAAAACCTCTGTTAAAAATGTAACGGATAGTGCCTTAAACGCTATAATTACTTATGCTAGAATTCCTATTGTAACGGCCATGATAACAAAAGACTCTGTAAGCATAGTAAATAAAAATGATAAATGCTATACCAGAGCATCTTTGAGCTATCTAAAAGAGAATTTTGGAATTGACTTCAACTACAGAAATATAGAAGAATTGATTTTGGGCAAACCCATTGATTATTCAGAAGAGCAAAAATATTTTGTTTTGAATAACCCATATAAATATGTTATTTCCTCTCAGCGTAAAAAAACCCGAGGACGCCCAGAAAGAAAAGGGAAAGGTGACATTCTAATTTTTTACACACTCAATGACCAGGCCACACAAATTCAGGCAATATCTTTAGAGAGTCCCAGTGATTCAACCAACATCATCATTGATTATAATTCCTGGCAAGTTATTAATGGCATTCAAGTACCTTTGAAAGCAGAAATTTATATCGCTATGCCACAAAATAAAATTCATCTTCATTTAGAATATGAAAAAGTAGAAATAAATGAACCCCAAGAATTAGTCATTATAATACCTGAAAGCTATGAAAAATGTGATTAGTTTAGTACTCCTATTTGTGATTACTTCATCGTATGCACAGACTTCTAAAGAAAAGCTTCAAAAGGAGCAACAAAAACTTGAGAAGAAAATATCCAATACTAAAAAATTGTTGGCCAAAGTAAAAAACAACACACAAGCATCACTAAATGAAATCCGATTGATTGATAATCAAATCAAAAGTAGAGAATCACTTGTTCGCTTGTTTGATAATCAAGTGCGTATGGCTGACATAAAAATGACTGAAAAGCAAGACGAAAGAATTGAACTGGAAAAGCGACTTAAGTTGCTCGTAAGGCAATACCGAAAAATGTTGCTGTATGCTTATAAAAATAGAGGCAATCATTCAAAAGCGATGTATATCTTGTCCTCAGGATCATACAACGAAGCCTTATCACGCAATCGTTACCTCAAAAAAATTACTGCTATTCAAAAAAGGCAAGTAGCTCTCATCAATCAACATCAACTTCTCATTGGACAGGAGTTGAAAGAAATTTCTACGGAGAAAGAATCAAAATTTTTGGCAATGCAGCAGAAATCAATGGAGCGAGAACTCATTGAAAAAGATAAGGAGCTTAAACAAAAATCATTTGAGAAGTTAAAAATTGAGGAGCAACAACTATCGGCTCAACTCAACGAGGATGAACGAAAAAAACAAGAATTAAAACGTAAGGTCGATGCTGTAATTAGGGAAGAAATAAATAAAGCAAAACAGATAGAAAAGGAGCGCGAAAAGGAAAAACAGCGAAAATCAGAGTTGAATAAAACCAAGCCAACTAATAAAAATACAAACAATAAAGATGCTAATAATTCGGTAAATAATTCAGCGAAAAATAATGCAAATGATGTCGCAGCCAATAGCAGTAGAGTGCTTTATTCGGAAAGTTCGGAGGGTTCAGCAGTTGGTAAAAATTTCGCAAATAACAAAGGGCGATTGCCATGGCCAGTAGATAATGGACAAATCACTGAACGCTATGGAAGAAATGCTCATCCAACATTAGCTGGTGTTTCAACGGTTAATAATGGTGTGGATATTACTTGTTTGAAAGGTTCGCGTGTCCGTTGCGTTTTTGAAGGCGAGGTGAGCAGTGTTTTTTCTATTCCTGGCGCTGGAAAAGTGGTGATTATTAAACATGGCGGGTACATGACGGTGTATAGTAATCTTCAAGAGGTGTATGTAAGTCAAGGGAGCAAGGTTAGTTTAAAGCAAACTATTGGTTCACTCATCAATGACGGAGGAGTTTCAGTCTGTCACTTCGAAGTTCATCTGATTTCCAATGGTGTTCCACAAACACTTAATCCCTCACTTTGGCTTGGAGGCCGGTAATCTATTTTTTAATTGAACTGACATTACAATCAGCATAGCAGTAATTCCCCATATTGGAACTGCTGCTTTATCCGTGTCTAAATAATTATTCAAGAATGCATGAGTAAAGTAAGTCGTTAATGAGAATAGAAAAGTCATAAGCAAAACTCTGTTATCCTTGTCTTCAATTGGCCATTTATAAATCAATTGAATATTCACAACAAATATAGAGAGCACTAACGAAAGAAAAATTAAAGCACCAGGTAAGCCCATTTCACTCAATGCACCGAGGTATTCACTATGAGCATTTCCTAAATTTCCGAAATTTGTAGATATGATGGTAAGGTTGTTAGGATCTTGAAATCGAGCATATTCAAACATATACGTTCCTGGGCCAAAACCCACAAGGGGACGTTCTTTAAACATGGAAATAGCACAATCCCATCGATTAATTCTCTCGAGATTTGAAGCGTCTGTAGTTATATTTGATGCACTTCTCAGCCGCTCGTTGATATTCTCGGTGGTATGTTCCTGTTTGTTTCGCTCCAACTCTATTTGAATTGAATTCCAACTGACCATCAATATTACCAATGACGCAATTAGCACTGTTCCAATCACGTACAATTTTACCCGAAAATAGACGAGTGAACAAAATACCGCCGCAGCGAAAACACTCAGCCAGGCTGCTCTTGTGTAAGAAAATACTAATCCTGTCGTTAAAATGAGAATTATTAAAATTAAGAACAATCGATATAAAGTATTTCCTCTTTCTAGAAAATATAACCCAAATGCAAAGGGAACTGCCAAAGCGATAATTGCACCATAAATGGTGTGATCCTTGAAAAATGGGGACATTACCCAGTGTCCGGGTTTCTCTTCAAACTGGTATTTTGCGTGATGTAACAATGTATATATTACCACAATACTCGTTGCAATGGTGAACATCCAAAGAAAAAGTTTTCTTTTCTTAATGTCTACTAAAAAATAGGTGCCAAAAAATAACACCGGAATTATTATCCAAAGTCTGGCAATGAAGTATTTTAATGAGACCAAAATGGAAGAGGATGTCAAGGAAGTAAAGAACATCCAAAATAAATAGAAATACACCGCTATCATAATTGGGTGCTTTAAGCAGGACCTATCGAGAAAAGGTTTATGTAATTCTAAAGCACTCAGAAAAACCATCAACCCAAATAAAAGAGGTTCGCTCGGGATAAATAATCCAAAACTTTCAGAAAACTCCTCAATATTTATAGAAAGAGGAGTGAAAAAGGCGATTGAAAAAAAAATTTTTGCGGTATCAAAAACGGCAAAATACATTAACATCAACCCAACAGGAAAAAGTGTTAACCAATACAAATCCTCGTAAATCAAAAATGAAAATCCGATTATTATAAATGCAATCGGTAAAATGTAGGGTAATAAGTACTTAGTAAGAAACACTAATTCAAAGCCTTAAGTTCTTTAATTTTATCTCGGATTAATAAAAAGAATACCCCTAAAATAAATCCTCCCAAGGTAGCAACGAGAACAATAATCATCCTTTTAGGTTTTTCCTTCTTATCTGCGACAACAGCCCTTTCCACCACGAATTTATGATTGAATTGAGCATTGGCATCCGATTCCGCTTGCTCGTATACTACCTTAAAGGTTTCGATATTAATGATCATTTCATTCCGCTTATGTTCCAATGCATCAAACAAGGATCCGTATTTCATATTCACTTCTATCTGTGCTTTAATTTCTTTTTTTTCATTAGGACTTTTTGAATCTACTAAGGCCTGAAATAAGTTAGAACGGACATTAGAAGGAGTAACACCGAGTTGGGATAAACTATCTATTCGTTTGACTATACTATCCCTGTCATACTCTAATTGCTTCATCTTTCGTTTGTTGATCTCAAATGCCGGACGGGTTCGTTCACGAATCATTTCGTTTTTAACAGTATCAATTAAATCTAAAATATCATTGGCCATTTTTGCGGCAAGATCAGGATCTCTATCGAGCACATCTATTTCGATCGACCCAAATTTTGTTCTTGTAAATGAAAAGTGATCACTATACTCCTCATTTAATTTAAAATTTTTGTTTTCGTCATTCGGATCGATTTCGTAATGCCTTAACAAATCATACTTTGCTACTATTTTATCCCTAATTCGAGAAGATGATAAAATCTGAACAAGTTGCTCTGCCTGTTCTTCTTCACCGAAATCCATTGAGCCTGATTTTACATTTCGCTGCTCCGAGAACGATACATTGCTCGAAGCGGTTGGAAATACAATTGCAGTTGACAAATAGAGCGGTGTTACTAATAAAGAGACAACGACAGAAACCACAAATGCAGTCCCAGTTATGGTCAGGAGAACTTTTCTATTTTTCCATAAAAATGCTAATAAGGCGGATCTTTCTCCAGTTAATTCAGACATATTCGTTTTTAATTGAGCGAAGTTATGACTTTTTATCGTGCTTATTAATAACTAACTAAATGCTTATTTATTTTATTTCATTTTCCTTGAATATGTTGTACATTGAATTTTTAGAAATAAATGACAGGATAAACATACCAGAAATGCCAACAATAAATTGCAGAAGTATCATGTAATCGTGTGCATAATATAAATGACTCACCCCAAGTAAGATCAATATATATAAGGGGTATTTTATAATATGAAAAACTGAAATGGGGATTTCAAATCTTTTAACAGCATATAAAAATTGTAATACTGCGGTGAAAAATTGGGTGAACAATGTTGTAATGGCCGCACCCTCGGCCCCAAATCTTGGAATTAGTAAAATGTTCAAAGTGATATTAACACCAATTCCAATGAAAGAAATCCAATTAAGTACTTTAAGATTTCCACCGGCTGTCAGTAATGTGCCAAAAATAAAATTCATACAGATAGCGATAAAACTCAACATTAACCATTGAAAAGGACCAACAGCTTCTTCGTAATCCTGATAAATAATAGACATAAATAAATCGCCATTA
>Ga0194117_10006583_pt1 | contig 10138 bp, 9 predicted proteins | sample TA2MahsurfametaG_FD_160579 | JGI IMG/M metagenome (GOLD analysis project Ga0194117, IMG submission 160579) | Freshwater microbial communities from Lake Tanganyika, Tanzania - TA2015009 Mahale N1 surface | ecosystem: Environmental > Aquatic > Freshwater > Lake | place: Tanzania: Lake Tanganyika...
CCGTACAAGGTCAATGCGCTGGCCGATCGTGCGGCGACGGTGGCGCTCGAGCAGGATGCCGATTGGATGCGCGAGACCGCTGCGGCCGCGGTGGAGAGCCGTATCCGACTCGATGCGCTGGTGGAAGGACGGCGTGGCGTGAGGCGGTGGCCCTCACGCGCGAACTTCGTCTTCTGGCAGGTGGAGGGCGATGCGGACGCGATCGCCGTGCGGTTCGCCGCACAGAGGATCGGCGTGCGCGCCTTCCGTGGGCTCCCGGGGATCGGCGATGCGATCCGGATCGGGGTCGCGCCCTGGCCGATGCTCGAACGTCTCGCGCCGGTGATCGCGGAGGTCTGGCCATGATCCGGATCACCCTCTTCGATTACGGCGGGGGGAATCTGCACTCGCTCAGCAAGGCGTTCGCGCGCGAGGATCGCGAGGTGCGCGTCGAACCCGATCCGGTGCGTGCGCTCGAGACCGATCTCTTGGTGCTGCCAGGGGTCGGGGCGTTCGGGTCAGCCGCAGCGCGGCTCGCTCCCGGCCGCGAGGCGATGCAATCGGCGATCCTGGCTGGACTCCCGACGATCGGGATCTGTCTCGGGATGCAGCTGATGTTGGACGCGAGCGACGAGGGCGAGGGCGCTGGGCTCGGCGTGATCGGCGGGCGAGTCACCAAGATCGCGGCCGCGCGCCTCCCACAGATCGGGTGGAATTCGATCGACGATGCGATCGATCCCGCCTTCGCCGCGAGTGGGCTCACGACGGCGTACTACGCGAACTCCTTCGTCTGTCGGCCGGCGGATACGAGCGTGATCACCGCCTGGTCGCAGCATGAGCTCGATCGCTTTCCCGCCGCGGTGCGCATCGCGCGGTGCGTGGGGATGCAATTCCATCCGGAGAAGAGCAGCGCCCCTGGGCTCCGTCTCCTCGATGCGCTCGTCACCGATCTCCTCCGCCCCCTCCGCTGATGCTCGCCATCCCTGCCATCGACCTTCGTGAACAGCGGTGCGTGCAGCTCGTCGGGGGAGATTATGCCGACGAGGCGATTCGGCTCGAGGACCCGATCGCGGTCGCCCATCGGTGGGTCGCGACGGGGTTCTCGCGGCTTCATGTGGTGGACCTCGACGCGGCCACGCGGCGCGGGGACCATCTCGACCTCATCACGCGGTTGGTGATGGAGATCGAGGTCCGGGTGCAGGTGGGAGGGGGCGTACGCACCGATGATCGCGTGACGACTTTGCTCGAGGTCGGTGCGGATGCGGTGATCATCGGGACGCGTGGGCTCGCGGACCCCGAGTGGCTGCGCGCGCAGGCGCTCGGTGCGCCGGGTCGGGTGATTCTCGCCGCTGATGTGCGTGATGGCGAGGTGGTATCGGAGGGATGGGCCGCACGAAGTGGGCGGTCGTTGCGTGAGGCGATTGCTGCGGTGGCCGATGCGCCGCTCGCGGGACTGCTGGTGACGGCGGTGCATCGCGAAGGGCTGATGCAGGGGACCGACCTCGCGTTGATGGCGGAGGCGGTCGCGGCATCGCCCTGGCCGGTGCATGCCTCGGGTGGGGTGGGATCGATCGACGATCTGCGCGCGTTGGCGGGGATCGGCGTGCAGGCGGTGGTGCTCGGGATGGGCCTTTACACAGGAACCCTTGATGCGGCAGCGGTCGCCGCGGAGTTCGGACGATGACGGAGCAGACGATGGTCGTGCGTGAGCGGCAGACGAAGGAGACGACGGTCCGTGTGGAGATGCGACTCGGTTCTGGATCGGCAGACATCCAGACGACGATCCCCTTCCTCGACCATATGATGACGGTGCTCGCGCGCTACGCGGGGCTCGATCTCACGATCCGCGCGCAGGGGGATCTGCGGCATCACCTCATTGAGGATGTCGCGCTGACGGTAGGGGCGGCGATGGCGGCGGTGATCCCGGCGACGGCGGCGCGCTACGGCGAGCGCACGGTGCCGATGGACGACGCCCTGGTGCAAGCCGTGCTCGATGCCGGTGGCCGCCCGTACTACGCGGGGAAGCTGCCGAGTTCGCTCTATCAGCACTGGATGCGCTCGTTCACTGATGCTTCGCAGTTCACCTTGCACCTGCGTGTGCTGCGCGGGACTGACCGGCATCACATCGTCGAGGCGGCGTTCAAGGCACTTGGCTTCGCGCTCCGTCAGTCCGCGGTCGACACCGGCGCGGTGTTCTCCACCAAGGGGGCGGTGATGCTCACCGAAGGTCGCTGATGCTCACCCGACGATTGATCGTCTGCCTCGATGTGCAGGAGGGGCGTGTGGTGAAGGGGGTGAACTTCACCGGACTTCGTGATGTGGGTGATCCGGTGGCGCTCGCCACGCGCTACGAGGCCGAAGGCGCTGATGAGATCGTCTTCCTCGATATCTCCGCGACCGCCGAGGGGCGAGCGACGCTGCTCGATGTGGCGCGCCGGACGGCGGAGCGGTTGTTCATCCCGCTCACGATCGGTGGGGGGATCCGCACGGTGGAGGAGATGGGGGCGGCGCTGCGCGCGGGGGCTGATAAGGTCGCGGTGAACTCTGCGGCGGTGAAGGACCCATCGCTGGTCACGCGCGGCGCTGAGCGATTCGGATCGCAGTGCGTGGTGGCGAGCATCGATGCGCGGTGGGATGGGGCGCGGTATGAGGTGGTGGTCGCTGGTGGACGGACCCCGACGGGGCTCGAGGCCATCGGCTGGGCGCGCGAGTGTGCGGCACGCGGAGCCGGCGAGATCCTGTTGACGAGCATCGATCGCGATGGCCGTCGTGATGGGTATGACCTCGCGCTCACGCGCGCGGTGACAGAGGCAGTGGATGTCCCGGTGATCGCCTCAGGTGGGGCGGGGTCGGCGGCGCATGTCTGCGAGGCGATCGCTGGTGGCGGGGCCGATGCCGCGCTCGTCGCGGGAATCTTGCATGATGGGGTGACGACGGTGCGCGCGCTCAAGGCGGCGATGCGTGAGGCGGCGCTCCCGGTGCGCGAGGTGGCCGCATGACGTATTCGCCGATGCAGGGGGCGGAGGCGGTCGCGCGGCTCGCGGGTGAGGTGGCGCTGCGGCACTACCGCACCGCGCTCGCGGTGGAGACCAAGGGAGATGGTTCGCCGGTGACGATCGCCGACCGCGAGGCGGAGTCCGTCGCTCGCGCCTGGTTAGCGGAGCACTTCCCTGCCGATGGGATCCTCGGCGAGGAGTTCGGGGAGACTCCTGGGACGAGTGGTCGGCGCTGGATGCTCGACCCGATCGATGGGACGAAGAGCTTCGTGCGGGGAGTCCCGCTCTGGGGGACGTTGATCGCGCTGGAGGAGGGGGAGCGAGTGCTCGCTGGGGCGGCGTACTATCCGGCGGTCGATGAGCTGGTGGTCGCGGCGCCGGGTGAGGGGTGTTGGTGGAATGGTCGACGGGCGTCGGTGAGCGGCGTGCAGACACTCGACGTGGCGACGGCGCTGATCACCGATGACCGGACCTTTCCGAACGCGGCGCAACGCACGGGATGGGAGCGGCTTGCGGGTGCGGTACGGATCGCGCGTGGGTGGGGGGATTGCTACGGCTATCTCTTGGTCGCGACGGGGCGCGCGGAGATCATGGTCGATCCGATCATGAACCCCTGGGATGCGGCCTGCTTCCAGCCGATCATCGAGGAGGCAGGTGGGGTGTTAACCGACCTCCATGGCCGTCAGACCGCCTTCGGTGGACAGGTGATCGCTACGAACGCCGCGGTGAGCGCCGCGGCCCGAGGATACTTCGATGCTTGATCTCGAGACGTTGGATTTCACGAAGGGGAGTGGACTCGTCACCGTCGTCACGCAGGATGAGGTGACGGGGGCGGTGCTGATGGTGGCGCATGCCGATCGTGAGGCGCTGGAGCGTACGATCGCGACGGGGGAGATGCACTATCGCTCGCGCTCACGGGGACTCTGGCACAAGGGGGCGACGAGCGGCGCGGTGCAGCGCGTGGTCTCGCTGACCGCCGACTGCGACGCGGACGCCGTGCTCGCGCGCGTGCGGCCGGCGGGGCCGGCATGCCACACCGGGAGCGAGACCTGTTTTGGTTCAGGCGCGACCGATGTGCTCGGCGCGGTCGATGCGACGATTGCAGCCCGCGCGGCTGAAGATTCGGCGTTGGCAAATATCCCAGCAGCGGGCGTGGAGAGCGTAGCCCCGAGCTACACGCAGCGGCTCCTACGCGATCGCAATCTCCGTCTCAAGAAGATCGGCGAGGAAGGGAGCGAGCTCGTCGCGGCCTGCGCCGATGGTGATATGGCACGCGCCACCGAGGAGGTCGCCGACCTCATCTACCACGCCCTCGTGGCACTGCACGCCGTCGGCGGCTCACTCGATGACGTCCGATGCGTTCTCCACAGCCGCCGCTCCTGAACCCTGGCCCCTGTCCCCTGACCCCTGCTGTTCAGAAGGACAGGAGTGTGAACCGGTTCACCAACCCAGGATTCCCCAGATAGGTGAACCGCACCTGCTTCATCCAGGTCTGCGCCACGCGTCGCACATCCTCCCCTGTCACCGCGCGGAGGTCGGCGATGAAGCGCTCGCCCGCTCTGAAGTCGCCGCGATAGAGCTCAGCCTTCGCCAGGAAATCGGCCTGTGCCGCCGTGGTCTCGTTGTCGAGGAAGTACTCGGTGATGAACTGCTGGATCAGCGGCGCCAACGCCTCGGTGGGGATCGTCATCTGCTGCAGGGAGCGGAGCTCCTCGCGCATGATGCGGAGGGTCTCCTCGGGGCGGGTCGTCGTCACGTAGAGGCCCCCGGAAGTGAGCGCACGATCCCGAAAACGTGCCTCCACCGCATACGTGAGGTTCCGACGCGAGCGCACCTCGGCGAAGAGTCGGCCAGAGAGAATGGCGGTGGCGACGCGAAGTGCCGGAACGTCAGGATGCCCCGCGGGTGGGCCGCTCCACCACCCGAGGATGTAGTTGGTGGGAAGGCGCTGGGTGACGAGATGGACCCCGGATCCGGTGCGCTCGGTGATCGGGTCGGGGAGGGCCCATGTGTAGTCACCGGCAGGAAGCGTGCCGAGGGTGCGGCGAACCAAGGCGGTCACACGCTCCCGGGAGAGATCACCGACGACCACCAAAAGCATCCGTGAGGTGACCATCCGTTCCTTATGAAAGGCACGGAGCTGCTCGGCGGTGATGCGCGCGACACTGCGATTGGTTCCGACGGACGAGAGCCCGTAGGGATGCCCCGCGAAGGCGACGCTGTCAGCGAGATAGTCGAGGAGGGCATCAGCATCGTCCCCGCGTTGGGCGAGGGCGGCGACGCGATTCTCTCGTACGAAGGCGACATCGGCCTCACTCAGCGTGGGGTGCATCAATCGATCGGTGTAGATGCTCCAGGCGGAATCGAGGCGGGCACGGGTGGTGCGAAGCCCGAAGACGGTGTAGTCCTCGTGCGGGATGACGCCGATCCCACTCCCGGTGCGCGCCATGGCGCGGCGGAGCTGATCGCCGGGATAGCGACGGGTACCGCGCTCCGAAACCTCAAGGAGGAAAGGCTCGATGCCAGCGGTCGCCGGCGTGGTAAGGCGGACGCCACCCAACAGATAGAGATTGGCGACGACGAGATCGCCGGGGGAGCGACGGTGGATGATGGAGACGCCATCCACGACGAACTTGGTGGTGCCGGTATCGGACACCTGTCCTCTGGTACCAGGGAACAGGGACCAGGTGTCAGGAACTGCGGCTTCGACCGAGAGGCTGGAGAGCAACAGGGACAGAGCGAGGATCATCCGCATGTCAGCGCCCTCCGCCGAGCGTCACGAGCTCGGCTTCGGTGAGCTTGAGCTGCGCCTTGGTACCCGGCGGCAGCATCACACCGACGATGCGCGGCTTGCCGAGGATGTATTTCCGAGCGTACGCCTGGAGCTGCGCGGGGGTCTGCTTCGCCATCGACTCGATGTAGCGGAGGTGATAGTCCAGCGAGAGGACACTCCACCAGAAGCCGATCGTGTGCGAGCGCTCCGAGGCGCGCTCATCCCCGAACGCCGTCGTCACCGCGCGCTCGGCCTTCACTGCCTCAAGCTCCTCGGCGGAGAAGTAATTGGGCTGCACCGTCTCGCTGAGGGCGGAATCGAGCGCGGCGAGCGCGGCACGAAACTTCTCGGGCGTCGTCTGCCCACTCACGGTGATCGGCCCGACGTTCGCGAGGGTGTAATAGTTGACGATCACCCCCTGCCAGAGCCCGCTATCGACCAGTCGCTTCTGGAAGCGCGAGGTCGGCTGATTCAAGAGATCGGAATAGACATCGGCGGCGAAGGTCGCGGCCTCGTCGGCGCGAGCGGGGGGACCATGCCACTGGATCTGCGCGGTGACGGCGTTGACGTTCTCCTCGACGATCAGCGCGCGACTCTTCGTGAGTGGCGCCACCGCAGGGACCGGCGCCCGTACGAATGGGTCGGCACCACGGGGCCAATCGCCGAGCACCGTTCGGACGAGTGCGAGCGTGGCGTCCGGGTCCACGGCGCCACTCACGATCAGCGCACTGTTGTTCGGCACGTAGTAGAGATCGCGGATCGTCTTCATCTGATCCGGCGTGACCCCGCTGATCACCGCGCGATCGCCGATGGTGTTCTTGCGGCTCCAGAAGTCGCCCCAGAGCATCCGCCCCATCTGCTGGTCGAATCGGAAGAAAGGGGACGACTCGGCGCGGTCGTACTCGCCGAGCACCACGACCTTCTCGCGCGCGAGCTCATCGGCGCGGAACTGGGCGCCGCGCAGGGCGGAGGCGAGGAATCGAAGTCCCCCTTCGAGCGAATCGGCGGCGACGGTCAGGTAGTAGGTGACCTGCTCCTCGCGCGTGGTGGCGTTGAAGACGGCGCCCAATCGCGCGGCGCGATCCATGAAGGCATCGGGGGCGGGGTAATCGTCGTTCGCCTTGAAGAACATGTGCTCGAAGAGGTGCGCGAGCCCGGCGTACTCGGGGGGCTGGGTGAAGGCGCCGTTGCGCACCACGAGCTCGACGGTGACGAGGGGGACCCCACCGCTCGGAGCGATAATGACCTCGAGCCCGTTGGGGAGCTGCGATCGGCGGAGGGCCAGATCCCGTTCACTGGGCTGCGCCGCAGCGTCAGGCGCGCTCACGACGAGTGCCGCCACGACGGCCACCATGGCCGTGGTGCAGGCCTTCGCCCGGCGGATCGCCACGACCCCGCTGGCGAGGCGCCACCCACGCACGTTGATTTCGCTCATCCTATGTCCCTGTCCCCGTCGAATCGTTCGTCGCGCGCCGCGGCATGGGCCGCCGCCCTCGGCCCCATCCTCGGAGCCGACCGGCTCCGCCGCGACGTGCCTCTCGCTCCATACACCACCTTTCGCATCGGCGGTCCCGCCGACCTGCTGTACGATGCCACGACGGCAGAGGAGCTCGCCACTGCGGTGACCGTGGCGCGGCGGGCCGAGATCCCGGTCTTCGTGCTCGGGCTCGGCGCGAACATCCTGATCGGCGATCTGGGTTTCCATGGACTGGTTGTCCGCAACATCGCGAACGCGATCACGATCGGCGCTGATGGACGGGTGCGAGCCGAGAGCGGGGCGACGGTCTCGGAGCTGATCCGACGTACCGTGGCCGCGGGGTGGTCAGGGCTCGAGCATTACGTGGGGATCCCGAGCACCGTGGGTGGGGCGGTCTGGCAGAATCTGCACTTCCTCTCGCCGGCGCCGGAGCGGGCCCGGACGATGTTCATCGCGGAGGTGGTGGAGAACGTTGCGCTTCTGGTATCAGGTGACAGGGTTCAGGTGGTCAGGGGGGACGAGATGGGGTTCGGCTACGATGTCTCGCGCCTCCATGGGAGTGAGGAGATCGCCCTCGCCGTCACCTTCGCGCTCATGAGGGGCGACCACTTCGAGATGCATCGCGTGATGCAGGAGAATCTCTCGTGGCGCGGGTCGCGGCATCCGTGGCTGGAGCATCACCCCAGTGCAGGGTCGATCTTCAAGAAGATTGAAGGGGTCGGGGCCGGCCGACTGATCGATCAGTGTGGGCTCAAGGGGTTCCGCATCGGCGATGCGCAGATCTCGCACATCCATGCGAACATCATGGTGAATCTCGGTGCGGCCACGGCCGCCGATGTGCGGAAGCTCATCCGCCATGCGCAGCAGGCGGTGACCGAGCGATTCGATCAGATGCTGGAGCCGGAGATCGGCTTCATCGGGGAGTTCAGCGACGCATCCTGATCGGCGCTGGTGCGCTAAGGGCGCAGCGACTCAGAACCGCTGGCCGAACTCGAGGAACCAGCGCGTGGGCCCCGGACGATCGATGGTCCGTGCGATCCCGGCCCCGATCGCCCCACCGAAGACGCGTAACGTGAGACTCGCTGAGGTCCGCGGGTGATCGCTCTCGGCTGAGCCAAGGGCGGCGACGGTCGCGAGGGCCGTGGCGTTCGAGGCGCGCGTCCACCCTGACTGCAAGCCGAGGGAAAGGGTGGGCGCGACCGGTGGGAGCCAGAGGCGCGGGGTGAGGAGCACCGGCGCCCGCAGCCAGGGCGTCATCCACGCCACACCGCCGCGGAGCACCGCCGCCTGATCGCCGGCGAACTCCTTGTAGTCGTAGCCCGGGAGGTTCTGCTGCCGGCCGAGCTCGAAGAGCTGCTGCGGCGGGGCATCGGGTGAGGTGACGCCGAGGTCGAGGCGCGCGGCGTACATGAGGCCGCCACGATTCGCGCGGGCCGTGAGGCGCACCTCGGCGCGCTGATAGGTGAGCTCACCATCGCCACGCTCGTAGTGGAGACGCGCCCCGACCCCTGGGCGCAGGAACTCGAGGGCGACATCAGGATTGGCATCGAAGGTGATGGCACTCTTGCGGTAGTGGCCGTCGACCACCGGTCGATTCTCACGGAACGGGGTGCCGGCGCGCAACGGACTCGCCTTCACCTGTCGGCGCACCCCCGCATCGCGTGCGAAGCCTCCCTCAAGGCGCAGCTGCGCGCGTCGTCGCCCCCCGACGAATCGCACGGCCTGGATCGTGGCGCTCTGACGATCGACGTAGTCGTACTCGTCCCGGCCGAAGAGGGCACCGAGCACGGAGCCGGAGTCGTAGGGATTGCGGAAGTCGTTGGTGAGATCGAGTGAGCGTTGCAGGCGCAGCGCGATCTGATTCCGTCCGGTGCGCTGCTCCGCGATCAGACGGCCGCGCGCGGTGCCCTCGGCGAAGGCCCATCCTCCGGCGGCACGGAGCGAGAGTCCCGGGGCCGCATCACGTAACCGATAGACCACCCCGCTCCCCACGAAGAGTCCCTGGATGCGATCGAGTCGGTAGACGTCGGAGAGGCGTTCGGTCTCGATGCGGGCACGGGGCGGCCCGGTGGGGCTGAACCGATCGGGGGCGACATCCTGGAAGTCGTCCGCACTCGTCTCCGCCGTCATGGTGCCCAGTTCGGTGACCCACTCCCGATAGCGGCTGACGCTGTCCGGTGGGCCGATGGCGAGTCGGAAGGGCCGGATCTGTAGCGTGTCCGACGGGGCACCGACGACGACATCGGGGGGCGCCGGGATGATCTCCCAATCGAGGAAGCGCGTGACGATGCGTACGATCGCCCGAGCCTCGCCGGCCATCGGCGATGCTCCTTGCACCTCGAAGCGTTGATAGGCCGGAAGCCAGAAGCGGCCATCGACCTCGGCGTTCACCGCTTCGACATACGCGATCCCTTCGAATCCGGAGCCGCGTGTGAGGAGGTTACGATCGTTCCGCTCGCCGACCTGCGCGAAGTGGCCGCGGAGCCGGACGATCTGCCAGCGGGTCGCATCGAGATCGAGGGTCCCGACGAAGACGACGGTGCCTTTGGGGAGTCCACGCCGAGGGGTGATGTCGATGCGACGGACCGGGATCTCCCGTTCCGCGGTACGAACGGTCTGTACAACATCACCCCCGCGAAAGCGATAGGTGCGCTCACGTTCGTCACCGAGGGGGTGGATGGCGTAGAGCGGATCGCGCCCCTGCATGCGACTCCGCCGCTGCCACGAGGTGGAGGTATCGCGGCCGAAGAGAAGCGCGAGTCGATTCCCATAGAGCGATGGGATCGCCCAGCCGCCTCGGAAGAGTCCAAGGCTCGAGATGTTGGTGGCGATGGCCTGGGTGCGGTACCCGGTGACCTGCTGCATGTAGCGACCGGTGCGATCCCAGGTGAGGGTGCTCGCGACCTGTTCCCC
>Ga0194117_10006585_pt1 | contig 10136 bp, 3 predicted proteins | sample TA2MahsurfametaG_FD_160579 | JGI IMG/M metagenome (GOLD analysis project Ga0194117, IMG submission 160579) | Freshwater microbial communities from Lake Tanganyika, Tanzania - TA2015009 Mahale N1 surface | ecosystem: Environmental > Aquatic > Freshwater > Lake | place: Tanzania: Lake Tanganyika...
ATAATCAAAATGTTCATAAATAAAAAAATAGGTGCATAAATTTTATCGTTTTTTTTCGTATACTGCTCACAATATGGTTTTTTAGCTAATCCCATATTGTTTGTCTAAAATGCTATGTAATGGACTGTTGAACTACTGCTACTTCCTCTGACTGTGAGTATTTCTCTAAAACGAAAGTTAATCCTTCCAATCCTTTTTCTATCAAATATAAATCTTGACTTTAAAGTAAAGCTACTAGATTCTTGACTAAATTTTTATCGCAAATGAACTTAAACACTTTCTTTGAGTTTCCCTTTTAAATTATTTGTTTATAAATTTAGTAAATATCTCCTCTTACTTAAACCAGCTATTCCGTAAAATCATCCATGAGTTTGTAGGCTAATTAATTTTATTTCATCAAATACTATACTATTTACTAACTGTATTTATTCAAATTAATGATGATTTCACATGCTGTCAGCTTTATAATTTTTTTATGAAAGCTGAGCAACTTTGCGAGATAAGATTCAATATTTAGAGAAAGCAACATACCCACAAATATTTAGCCTCCTTAAGAAATATTGCGCAATAATTTAAGGTAGGGCAGCACAAAAGCATGAGATCGATTTTTTAAGTTATAAAGGACTTTGATTACCAGGGGACTGGAAAGCATTCCTAAATTTTGATTTTAAACTTTAACGTGATGTGCCAGACTCCATACACAATCTTGGATCACTTCTTTGTCTTTTAGTTTATCATCATTAAGAATCAAGCATATTTGATTTATCACATTTTTAATAGATTTGTAGCATGGTAGAGGACTGCCTCTGACGATATTGCATAGAGTCCACCATCCAATTGTCAAGATTTATTGACTTTCAGTTTTATTGACGATTTAGAGCAGTAAGTTGTGTATTCCATACTTGATAATAATATCTCTTTCTATTATAGAGTCACTAGTTCGATTTCCAATTGTGTTTATTGTATTTTAAACTATTACTTCGAAGGGTGAATGGAGGACTTCCGAAAATATAGCTACATTTTGTTCTGTGAATATTTGGAGTTAATTAGTAAAGGTAAATATTCTTAGTGCTTCTAATTTTAGCTGGGGATATTCATTTTGTTTCGTAAACTATAATACTTGCGACATAAACCTATTACTAATAATTTTTGTTATTTGGTGGGGTTATATATCAATCTTCGATAATACTTTACGTATACCTATCATTCCATAGTGCTTTAGCATTGTATCTTAGCTATGGACTGCTTAAAGCAAGTTATTGGCCATTTACATAGTAAATGAAGTATTCATCCATCTATTTATTGTAGTTGTTACTTTTGTACTTCAAGAAAACGAAACTCCAAACAATATTTCGAGACTTTACATTCTTTTTATTCTTTGATAACAACTGGCTAAAGGTTTAAGTTTTCTTCTGTTGATTACATAAAATTATTATTTGCTTCATTTATCTGAATTATTTTTTTATCACCAATACAATTTACTCGGCCTAATTTTGATAGTTTTATAATATGTATTAATAGCAAATCTAATAGATCAAAACATTTGAGGAGTATTCATCTAAGCTTAATCGTGACTACCTCTAAATCAGTAACTTATATCTAAAGTAGATTGGAACTAATCATGGAAAACTGTTTTGAGCAGTAAAAAAGAACTACCTACCAAAGATATCGTTGTCCACAAGAAAATTTAAAAGGAAACTAATGATTTATTGCCAACAATTACTTAAATATGCTTTGACAATCTTAAATCCCTGCAGTTGTGTAAATAATTATTAAGCTAGCTGACCTCAAACTTACGAGTATTGAGAAAATTTCTAAACTGTATGCTCCCAACTTGGCCAAACTTTCCTTAAGTACAAGCTACTTCATGTAGGAAATAATCACATAAGTCAGGCCAAAAGTTTGAGAAAAATAGAATTTCCTTGTTTAAGCTAACTCTCTATAAGTTTGTTTTAATTGATGAAGGTGGAAACAAAATCACGTAGGTTGACTGGATGAGCGAAATCTAGACTCGTGAGACCAAATGTTTAGTTATTGTGAGTGAAAAAAGAATGAAGTTGAGAGTAAGTTTGATAGGTGCTAGAGTGGATCTGAATCCTATTGTTGTACCTATACCGTTGCTAAAAATACCTAAGAATATAAGTATCGTAATGATGAGGCCAAACTCAAAGTAATTTAATTTGTTTGATAATATTTTTTTCAAAATGTTGTAACGGTGCTAAATGAAAGGATAATGATAATTTACTTTAAATGAATGCTATAAAAGAACTATGAACATTTTAGACTACAATTAATTTTATGTTTAAGATTGATTATTTCAGTGAAAGAAATCATAGATAAACTTCACTAATCTTTGATTTTTGAAAATGCATAAATAAATCATAGTTTGATCAAAAATTTATGATAGTATTGAGTTGAAGAAATCCAAAAATATGTTAATTTTTTACCCTACACGCTTTTCGATTGTAAACTAAGGTTTTACACAGCATGCTTGATCATTAATACACACAAAAAATAACTTTTGCATCTTTTATACTCATTTATTTAGTTCCTTAGTTTACACTTCCAGGTCTGCTATTTTAAAAAATCAAAAAAATTAAAAGTACAACACTTTTTCTTAAGCCAATGGAAGACGTGGAAAAGTATCTATTCTTTCTCTGAAGAAATACAAATTTATCTAGTTTTTAGCTTTAAATAAATTATTTAAATAAAATCTATCATCACTTTCATAATACCTCACTAGCCTCATTATTATTCAAAAGTGCTCTCTTATTAGGTTGAATTACTATTCCTTTGGGACGAGCGAAGCACTTTTTCAGTTTGCAAGCTTAACATAATTAATTCCTGTGAAAATGAGTTTACTCATTAAGTTTTTTTCGATTATCAGTATGTCTTACAAGCTAAACCTATTCCAAAATTTCTGAAATAACTAGACAGAATATTTTCGCAAATGTGTTAAGTTGTGATTCATAAACCATAGCCTAGCCCATCAGTCCACATTTTTAACATTACATCCCATAAATGTGTAATCTAAAGTTCACTAGCTCTTTCTCTTACACGTCTTATATTCGGAATTTAGTTTCGATTGTTCCCACTATGGATGTCCACTTTCGGTCACATTTTTTGCAGTAGATACATATCTTTACCTTTCTTCTACAGAAAATGGTTCCTTTTTTGAGGAAAGGTTTCATTGATGAATACATAAAATCGTAGCCATATTATTCGATTGCATCTAAATGATCTTTGATAGTTTCTTCACATTATCTTTTGCCATAACACTTTTCATATCTGTTTGGATGTTTATTCATTAAAAGAGCCAACTATAGTCGAGAGTAGGGAAACTTTGTCTTCGGAGTCCACTTTTATTCATCTGAAGCACTATGAACAAGATAAACAGAGAAGCGAAAAGTATCCATTAAGTATCCAAATTCTCATTCTTTGAGTTTCCTATTTGTAAATCATTTTTAAGGGACCGAGCAATTATTAGGATTGCGAAGATGGAGGTAACTAGTATTATGTTAAACATAAAATTCATATTTTCCATCTTGTATTGTTGATAGAAATGGAAGATGCCTGAGTTCTATTTTAAGTACTGGCAATAGCTAAGATATGCACAAAGTATCCCGGCAATATTAAGAGCATTAGTTCTGCAAGATAGATAAAGATGAAGGTAATTCTGTCGAAATATTTCTCGTTTAATTGAAACATCCAGTCTAAATACAGTGTATAGATAAAAAAGCTGACTCCAAATATTTTGGTAATTGACTAAATAAAGTAAGAAGTACATATAGATCAAAGATTAACAAGCGAATAGATAAAAGTATAAAGGTCACAGTGATGAAGAGTATTAGCCCAAAGAGCTATCTATATTCTAAGGCAGAAGCTTTGAAAGGTAGGGGGTAAGGGTAATTTCTTTAATTATGCATTTCGATAAAGTCAATTAAATTGTAATAATGGAAAATATTTTTTGCCTGCAAATAAAAGATAATTGGGATTTATAACTTTAGACTAAATATCTTTCTTATGTTCTTAAGCTCAAAAAAATATTTTAAATTTTGATTACTCAAAATCTCTTAGATCTTAATCAAATTCAGCTAAACTTATGATTTTTCAACCCAATAACATTAAATAAAATATATCCTGAATAGTAATGGGCATTAGCACTTCAAAGGACTAACTTAAGTTCGAACCTGTTTTAAAATATTCCGACCAAGGTATGATAGATTCTGAAAAACTTTACTCAGTTAAGGACTAATAAATGTTAGAACGCATGCATCGATTCAACACTTGCATAATTTGGAGAATAGGAAAAACAGTTGGTCGAGGGTCAGGGATACTGATTTCAGAGAATGTAGTGCTTACTTGTTCACATATTTTTGAGTATTCTGGATAACAAATCGACAAAAATCTAATTTAAATTTATCCTGGAGCTAATGGAATTTTGAGAAATCCTTTTAGGGTTGAACAAATATTCATTCCAAAGGAGTATTTCACAGCTTAGCCCACCAAAAACATTATCTTTGATTATGCCTTGCTAAAACTAAGTAAAAGTGTGTAATACAACGATTTCATTCCTCTCAAACCAAATGCATTCAATCAAACAGAAAAAGAAGTCAATGCCTCAATTGCTATCTTTGGTTATCCCTAAACTTCATACGAAAATGGAGGGTTGAAATAAACCTACACAGAGAAAGTTACGCAATGTGGCCTTTCCAAGGAAAATTGCAAAATCATTAATGCACGCTAAAGGAAAGAAATCCGATACTAGTTATCAACACTAAGAGGACAAAGTGGCGCAGGTGTGATTCTTAAATCAGGCAATCAGTTATAAATAATTGGGATTCATAAAGGTGGAGTGAAGGTCCAAGCAGCTCCAAATAAATCAGCAGAATAGTACAATTGTGCAAGATTTATCACTTAGTAATTACTAAAGAGTTTGAGAGAGGAGATCATTAAGATGAGAGGACAATTGTTTTTTACTGATCCAAAAAGGGATAGGATTGAAGCAATTAAATGCAATTAGAGAGGCGATATCCAACTAAACAATCACAATTTTTAATAAGCTGCAGAATGTTACGAAAAGGCAATTTATCTAAGCCCCTCTTATGCTGTAAGTTACAACAATTTGGCTCGAGCATATTTCAATCTTAAGAAATATAAATAAGCCAAGGAGAACTGTAAAAAGGCTATATCGTTATAGGCCAACTTCAAATTCTATAAACATTTGACTCTAATACTATAAAAGGCTGAAGAAATTGATTAACTACTCGAATGCTACACCAAAATAATTAGCATGAACAAAACTGATATTCAAGCCTACATGAATATAGCCAAAATATACAAAAACAGGAATCAATACGAGGAAGCCATCAAAGAATACGAAAAAGTGCATAAAATTAGTTAAGTTTACTATGAAGCCTACTTCTAAAAAGGAATTTGCTACAACAAACTGTAAAAATATGATTAGGCACTTCTAAATTTTGTAAAAGCCAATCAACTGAAACCTCAAAACTCTTTTATTCATATGTATATAGGGTAGACTCTCATGAATAAGAGGGAATACGAGAGAGCGAAGACGAGTTTCGTAAGATATCTCTAAGATTATCCTGAGAACGAAGAGGTTAAACTTAAGATGTCACAACTATTAGTAAGACAGTCTATCTGATGACCAGCATTTTAACTATAGTTAAATGAATAATAGCTACTTATCTTGTCTATTTAAACTTTTTAGGTCATCAAATTTTTTATAAAAGTTATTACTACTTTTGAAAAAAATTATTTAAAAGCCATTAGGATTAATAGAGAAGTTTTTTAAATATTTAGAGAAGTAAAACGATTTCAGAAACAGCGTTTCCAAAGAAATATCATTTTGTCATATAAATTTTGCTTAAAGTGATATTTTGATCCAAAATCTATTAATATTAACATTCTAATCGTTTCTTTTACTTTCTTTCTCATAGTTTTGACCTGAATAGCTAAGATATTTTGATTTTAATTTCGAATTTTGAGCATCCACTAATTGAAGTTATTGATAATGATTCATTTTCAAACAGATGGACTGTTGGAAGCACACTTTTTTGGCAACTTTGAATGTTTGTAGGTGTCTAATAAGAAGCTGAAGAGTACATAAAAGTTGGATGATAAAAAAATGATATTTTCTCCCTTAGTAAGTAATTTTAATGTACTATCTGGAATGATTAACAATATTAAAACATTTATGTAATAATTCAAACAAGAGAAGCTTAGATTTAGAGTTTCCAGAATAACTCGTATGCTACCTTTTCATATTATAAATTCGTTTGATTATAGTATATGACTACATTATAATTTTAATATGATACACTAGCCTTCAAACGCCTCCTAATTTTACCTAACACTTAAGTTTGCTCAGAGAAATTTCTTAGAGTTCTACACTCCTTCTGTCGAAAGCTGCAAAAGAATTGATCCTTACATCGAAAGCAGTTGCAAAGAGCGTGGAGTTCATCTAATCAGAGCTAACACGGACAAAGTACCCAACATTAGGAACATGTACGATATTGACATTATTCCAACATTTTTTGTGATGGATAAAGATGGTAAGGTTATAGATAGGTCCTAGAGAGCTTAGAAAGAAGAAGTAGCAAAATTACTCAGTTAATGTAAATGATTTACATCTTCATCAAATCATGTGATATTCATTTTAGGATAGGATTTGGGGACATTAGTTTTTTTGTTGGGAATGGTCTCTAAATGAAACTAAACTACATTCTATTATTTGGCCTAGTAAACTATTTATAAAAGATAAATCATAGCAATAAGTTTATTATTACATATTCGCAGAAACAAATACCAAAACTTACATTCATGAATACTGCGTTGCTCGTTTATCAAGATACTCTATTACTATCCTCTTTAATCTGTATCTTAAACAAGTGAATATATCATCCATAGAAATAAGATTATTCCATAACAATAGATAGAGATGAATGCTATCATTTCTTTTTGGTTTCCTTTTTCTTCTCTGGCGATTGAGTAAAATCTTCGTAAAGTATCCATATTCTTCCATTGTCAACTAAACGATCGCAAATTCTTTCATTCATGTTCAGAATAGTTCCATCTTCTAATTTAGCGATCTTGGGCTCGCCAGTCTCAAGCATGCCGTTATTATCATTACGAAGTGAAGCTGCCTATGCTAGCCATCTTATTTTTTGGGCTCCGACTCCGCACCACATTGAAAATACTTTATCCTTTATATAAACTTCAATTCTCATCAATTTATTTCAAAATAATCTAAGTGTTTGGATATTTTAAGGAATGCAATTTTAATATCGAATATTTAGTGAATTTTTATTGAAAATTATGAAGTGAATTCTCAATCACTGATCATGTACTTGTACCTCTGCTTTAAAACATTTTTATCAAAAAATATGTCATATTACACCGAAAGACTGCCATTATCTAATTTTCTATAGGATTTCTAAGAAAAATCTTTGGGATAAAATTTGCAGGCAGGCTGATAATTCTAGTTGGATGTGTCTCTCGTCAAAATTGCCAGCTATTTGTATAATGTTGCTATCAATTAGGAACAAAAATAACTATTCTATTCCTCTTTTTTAACCTTTTTGTTGTCTGTTGCGACTGGTCTCACGTAAGAATGAGCTGAGAGTAGTTTTTAAAAAGAGATGTGGTAGCTTGCCTCAAGATTTTCTTTTACAAACTTTTAGATGCCGTTATTGAAAGCTGTATTACGATCGACTTAAAGCTTCCTCCAAACGATTCTTGATAAATAGATTGCTACCTTGGAATGTGTTAATACCATCCATATCGCAGAAGAGATCTCCAGGGAGTTAATGAAACACCTGTTCCTGAGTTAGATTAAAATAATAAAACTCCATAATTGATATCCCGAATGACCATAGCTACATGATCTAAATTTATTCTCGTGTACCAAAATTGGACCTTGTGATAAATCTTTGAGCCTTGGCAAAGAAATGATCGTCTTCAAAGAGAATGATATCACCTGTTTGACAGTTTTTAATGAAAAACTATTAACTTTAGAATCTCCTCAAATAGAACTATTTGATTCCCATTAATTTTCTCAAATTAAACTCTTTTCCTAAGTTATCAATTTCTTACCTTTACTTTGAAGCCTCATCGCTTCGATCTTTTAAAACCATTCTTTGATAACTTCAGAACTTTAGTGTTCAAGTAGGAGCCTGTATTATCCAACGGTAATTCTACTTTATCACCAAAATACATGAGTTAGTTGCTGTGGGATATGTCTGAAACGTGTACATCTGCATATACTGTATCAAAATTCAAAGAAAAGATTAACTTGTTGTAGCTTTCACTTAGATTACTTGTACCTTTGATTTGGCCATATAACTAGAGAGTGGATTCATTGAGTAGGATGAGCTTTACTTTGTTACTACTAAGGTTTTCTGTACAAAATCCACATCCTGTGGCACTGAACAACTAATTTTTATCTTTATCAGTAAAACTTTTCAGAAACAATATATCCTTATCACGTAATTAAGGACTCTTTAATTATTTTTCGAGAATTTTCTGTGTAGGGGAGGTAGGGACTAAATTTTTTGCTGGTGAAACATTGTGTACATTTGAGAAGTTAATTCTTTTTTTCTTCTATTCATTTGGATTTTAGATGTCTTAAACTGTTGAAGGCAGAATATCCTCATAATCTATTTCTTTAATTTATTGATGTACTCCTGATATTTGTCCAATATAGCTGTTTTTAGTCCTCTCAAAAAAATTTCATCTGTGAGAACGTTGGATAGATTTTATCCAGTCTTTCTACCTCCATTTTAGGGTTTTTTCAGAAAACTTAGGGCTGAGGTTCTTGGGCTTTGAGCCTGCTCTGTGAATGTTCTACTTTAAAGTCTCATTTATTGCTAGGCTTAAATGTTATAATTTATAATGATAATGATATAGTGTACAAGTACTAAACTAGGAGGTATTGTAGGGATTAACAAAATATCACAAATAAAGATGAAAAACAAGCTAAAATCAAATAAGTATTCCCATATTGTTTATCATCTTTTTTGTAAATGATTAAGATGTCTTTTATTACATGAAATATTAAGTATTTCATGTAATAAATAGATTAATAATATTTACTTTTACAAAATTACATATCGATCCAAAATAATTTTTACAAACAACACTCAATCTCAACCCCTTATCATTCTCTATAAATATTTTCATTCTTTTACTAAATTTACTCTTAGTTTTAGTCTGATCAGACGATATTTGTCTTGAATTAAAAAGCAGATTTTAATGAAGAGAATTGTTGTTGACTGTAAATCATTTGTATTCTTCTTTCAATATTTATAATAAATGAAAAAGCGTAACCAGAGTAATACTTAACAAACTGCATAGAAAAATAACTCGTTTGTGTAAACTTTCAAGAGGTTTTTTTGCCCTTGTCTCCTCCCACCTCACCTTTCTCCCATCAGAAACAATAATCTATCATTTCGTCCTCTTTAATCTCCATAAAACTCAGTAAGAGATTCACTTCCTTACGAAGAAAACTAAACCTCAAAGGGATCAAAGCTGACTTAGAAGGAGATGGAATGGAATAAAAATAGTAGTTTGAAAGGATAATTCTAGATGAAACGGGAAAGTCTTCTAGATAAAGCTTCAAGTAAGAAGGATCACTCAGAAATTATAATCCGAGAGGGGACTTCACTACGTCGAAGCTTGGGCAATACAAAATGGGATTACTCTATAAATAGTCTAACTTAGAAAGAAATAATTTCAGTTGGAGTCTATGATAGGCACATTTTAGTAAAAATTGCTTCCATATACTTGTCACCTAATCCAACTGCGCTGAAAAAATAGTTAAGTTAGTCAAGAAGCTATCCTAAGCAGGACAAAAGCACGAATTCGGACACTGATCGTTATTGGGTGCAGAGATATGCTTTATTTTAACGCTTTGATTAAGGGATCAAACTAGATTAAAAGTCATGGAAAGCAACACCTCCAGGTCCAGTTTGTTAATGGATAGCTGGAAAGTGTACAGCGACTAAGGTTATAGTCGATGCTTTTGCTGGAATCGGAGGAGCTTGTATTCGTATGGCTTGTGGAAATAGTAATAGTAAAAAAATAATAGCGAATGATTGGTCGAGTAGACGTTTAGA
>Ga0194117_10006588_pt1 | contig 10135 bp, 2 predicted proteins | sample TA2MahsurfametaG_FD_160579 | JGI IMG/M metagenome (GOLD analysis project Ga0194117, IMG submission 160579) | Freshwater microbial communities from Lake Tanganyika, Tanzania - TA2015009 Mahale N1 surface | ecosystem: Environmental > Aquatic > Freshwater > Lake | place: Tanzania: Lake Tanganyika...
AACGATCTCATTGTTATTAGCTTGTACTGCTTGCAGATAAATTTTCTTCTTTTATAAACTCTATTTATCGAACAGTTATTTGTAGTTGTTGAGTTAATTATGAGTCAAAGGAAACTACTGGACTTCAGAATCATCCGGGATAAACTGGCTCATTTGTATTTGACTCACCTCCATTTATAATAAAATAATGTCCATATCCCAGATTTAAATCAAATCTTTTTAGCATTTGCTTGCTAAAAGACAATAAATTCTCAATAATAACACACTCCCCCTGGGACTCCCTGACGCTGCTGTCTACTACTATGTCAAAGATGCATCATTTTTAAGCAAAAAGGAATAAAGATGGAACTTTTATCTTTTCCAAGGACTCAATACCAACCCCCAGAATCTGTCAATATTTATGAGAGATGAAGCCCAGAAGTAAAACAAAAGCAGCAACAAGTAAAAACTATCTAAAGGTATTTTCGCAGTTTACGATTTATTTGGCAAAGCAGATGTAATAATCTAAATCAGCATTCCTGGAAACTTGCGCATTTTCAAATTTTTGTAAGGTAAGAAAGAGCTAGTTAGCAGTGAAGAAATGGATTTAATGTATTTAAGTTCTGTTTTTCGATCAATGTATCAGAATAATCTACCCTGGGGTCGTTACTATATACTATTCCATTAAAGCAAAAATTATTTCTAATAGTTAAAAAAATTCTATCAAACAGCTTTTCAAGTCTTGCTAAAGAAAGATATAACTATACCTGGTTAATTTTAAAGCTACGCCAGAGTAAAAGGCAGCCATGGTTGTAGTATAATTTTTAATTACATCAAAGAAAGGAAACTAGTCAGACATTCCATCGATATAATTGAAGAGCTGATCAAAACGAATGAAGAATACAGAAAATGTTACAAATTTAGAATTTTGCTTGCTGAATTTTACGAGTAATTCGGCAAAACTTCTAAAAGTTTGGATCAAGTCAACGAACTATTGTAAAAGACAGCTAAAGAACCTTACCTTCGATATTACCAAGCAAAATATTTGTATGCTTCATCACTTTACGAACAATCATTGACAATCACAAACTCTATTGTTCAGTACAATCAATTTTAGATATGGATACTATTGGCACGATTGCATCATTAACTCAAAAATTTTGGTGACCTTTTGATTTGTCTTAACCATTCTATAAAATTTACTAAAATCAAAGGTGCTAATAAGAATTTGGATCAGATTTATAGATCATTCTAAGAGTTGGGAAAAATTAAATATCTTGGTGTTTTGGAGAGTATTGAGAATAATCCAAAAGTCTTGGTTTACACTGATAGCCCTTTGAATATTCCAGTGAAATAAGTTGAAGAGAAGAACAAGTTCCTCATTGAAAAGGGATACTGGAGATTGAATCCTAATTAAAAAATAGTCTATGAAATTATGCAGGATTTAAGGTACAGGCTCTAGTCTAAGAAATTTTAAGAATTACTTGAAAAAACTTTTGAAGACAACATTCCCAAATTTTAAGCAACCCTCATTAAAAAAGGTTTAATTTCAGCTCATTTGTAAGATCCTGCTAACCAAAAAATAATTCATTAGCATTCTTCTTTCAATAGAAAGGAGGCAGAGGAGGACTTACCTGAGTTTTTGAAGTAAAGTGTAGATAAGGTAGAGTAATCGGTGAATATGAAAGCAGGCCGAAATCTATCAATAATTCCCGAGATATAATCAGTAATATAAAATTCAAATTACGAATAAAAATAAAAATAAAGAAACAATCGCCATGTAAAATACAAGAGAGAAGTCCAGTAAGGACTTTTCAAGATTGTACAGTTACTTCTCAGCTAAACTGAGTTTTAGAAGGCTTAGTACTAAAACAATGTGGGTAAAATATTGCAAGTCTACAATAAAATGCGGACTTCTTATAAGTTTAATAACTATTATGCTGATCGCATGTTTAAGATTTTTGTGCAAGTGTAGAATTATAGATCAATTATTGTGCTAATCGCAGAAACTTTGGATTTCATGGAGCAGAAAGGAATAAGAAAAATAGACAAGCTTCCGTATTGGATGCATAAATACCTGTTTTTCATCATAGAGGAGAAAGGACTCAAGTATCTAAATGATATGCTTCAGAAACTAAATTTCTATGATGAGGCTGTCATTGATACAATTTAAATAGCCAAGAACTGGAAAATGAAGGGTGTCTCTTATTGAAATTGATAATATATCCTGTTTTTGTTGAAGATAGCCCGTACTCTAAATTGTGATGTTTTTTGAGAAATGAAAGTAACAAAGAATATCATTTTTGTGTTTGATATGATCAGAATTAAATAAACTGAGCCATTTTAAATACTTTTGTCTATAAACTAAACCTAAAATAATCTATGAATAGCTCTCAGCAGGGAAACTCCCAAATAAGATACTTAGGTTCCACTTATCTCTACAACATGTTGCAGGTAAATACAAAATAATCTTAGGATTTCAGACATCTGCTCATCTTCGACTTTAGAGAAGATTTTGAAAAAATACATATCAGGGATTCCTTTCATGTCTATCCAGGGCTCTATAGAGGTAAATTTTGGTTTATTCAGAAAAAATTATATAAGTGATTGACTTGGCTGAACGAAAAGCTAATGAAAAGTAACAAAAATACAAAAATATACAAAAAATTAGGCGATATTTTTTTATCAATAGGGAGAAGATAGACACTTAGTCATAGGGTGTTAATTTTGTGATGAAATGTTTAAAGTAGAGATCATCAAAAGAAGATAAGTTTTATGCTCTCAATGACAGCTTTTAAAATTTCGCTAAAAATTATGCTTTTGTGTTGGTGGATGACAAAAAATTGAAGGAAGCTTCGTAAAAGTCTCAAGAATAATTTGATAAGGCAGTTCTTTATCCATATGCTAAATTCCCAGCTTAAATAATTCCAGGAAAGCTCTATTTAGTAAATTGTTCTCTATTTAGGGAAACATCTATTCTTCAAACAGTCAAAAACAACTTATTGACATGAGTATTGTGTCTTTGATTGATTTCATTGACTATGGATAAGAATAAAAGGTAGCTGAATTCAAAAATACCCATCAAAGTTACAATCATTGGCCATTCAATAAAGATGTTAGTGTAGATATTGATTTCGATGTGCTTAACAAAAACATCGACTAGCTTTTGAACAAGGGCAAAGTTTTGCTCTATTGTAAAGACGGTTAGACGATAAGTCCTGCATTTGCTATCAGCTATCTAATGTACAAAGCCAAATTGGACGTTACAACTGCTACTCTGAAAGTATGCCAGGCGATATCAAGAGTATAGATTAGCAAAATGATCTATACTCAGTTGCTGCTCTATAAGCCAAAAAAATGAGTGATTATTTATAGTTTCACTTATAAAATCTTCAATTGATTGAGATAAATGTTAATATCTATCATTGTTGTTCTTATGCATGCTGCTGAGAGATGATTTGTTAAACATTTGACAAGAGAGAGTATAGCTCATTTTACTACAAGTAGGTTTTGAATGCTCTGAATTCTTAGAGCTCGAGTTGACTTAGTTAGTCGACATTTTTCACTGATAATTGAGCGATGTCTTTGCGGTGTTCCTCTATTAATCTTTACTTCTCGATAAGTTTCTAAATAAACATAAAGTTACTTCTTTTAAAGATGAGATTTCGTTATTTTTGGAGGCCAAGACAGCAATTAAAACTGCAGATTGTTATACATCTGATGTAGCCTATTGATTGTTTTCCTCAATAGCTCTTCTCTGTAAATGTTGTAACTGAGAGTTGAGTTCGTTACACCTCATCTCCAGATGTGCAAGTCTTTGATCATATAATTGCTCGTTTGTCTGATAATACTATCTCTCAGAAACCAATTGTTCCTATTTTTATCTCAACTATTTTTCCATTAGCGCTATCGTCTACTCGTTTTCTTTGAGGATATATTCGACCCTTTCGAGCTGATTTTTGAAGTGCATTTAAAGATTATGAGTTTGAGTTGATGTAAAGTTTCGCTATTTTAAGTGATTTGCTTTTTACATTTCTGATTCATACAGACTAGTAAATCTATTGAATTCTTTTTAATATTTTTTCAAAAGCTAGTTGATTGTTTGAATAGTGGACTCGTTGATAGAATTATTATCATCCCTCAGATTGATGGCATTGTGGATCTGTTGATTGCTTTAATGTTAACTTTCACAAACTTCTACCCTTGCTAAGTCTTAGTTCTTCTTAAGACTTTCTTCATAGGCTTTCTCTAATTTGCTGTACTGCTCTTGGAATATGGAGTATTCATTGAGTAGGTGATTATATTTTAAGTCAAGGACTGAATATTTTTTGTTGAACTATTCATTGACTAATCTGATCTCATTTTCATAATTTTGACTCAAACTATTTATTTCTTATCTAAATTCATGATAGTGTGAAGAATTTGCCTCCAAAAACTATGTATAGTCTATAGACTCTCTATCTTTTCTGGAAATTTGTTCTTTAACTACTTTTACTACCTTCACTGTAGGTAAGGAAGCAAGAGTGGAAAAGTTATATACTTTAGGTGTTGACTGTTACTTAAGCATAGCTATCTCGGCATTGGCTCCTGCTAACATCAAGTCTTTGCTTCTTATAATTTACAAAAATTTCTATCGTTCCTGCTGCAACTCACTTATCAGTACTTTCAAGTTTTATACCTTACTACTGCGTTATTCCTAGTAGAAACTACTTTTTTTTGCTGAAGATTTATTTAAATTGGATTATAAAATTTCTGGCTACTATTATGACTCTGAATGATACTGCTATTGGGGCTGTTTATGAGTTGGAGTAGATGTAGTTTTGTTTTTGTGTGTTTACTTATATGATTCGAAAGCTGCGAATATTTTTTTATAGTCTGATTGGAGTTCCTTGATATTTTTATTTAATATTTCAATTCTTTAATTTTTAATTTTTAAATTCTCCTCTACGTCTTTAAACTTATTTTATGTAACCCTGAGTTCATTTTGCTTGTTTGAAAGCTAAGAGCACATCCTATCAAATTCTTTTGTCAGTCCTACATTTTTTTATTAAAGAAATTTGCATTCCTATTCATTGAGACCAAATTCTCCATACCCATAAAGATTGACATGAGGTATATAGTTATTAATTATATCTGCAAGTTTCTGAACAACTTTAGTAGTTTTAGCCCGAACGTTTACTAGTTCTTGATCTGTTTTAATCTTTTAGTCTTAAATTTTCTTGAAGTTTTCTTGAAGTTTCTTGGTACCTTTTACTTTGATTTACAACTAATCTTTTTGCTATTTAATAGTCTGGTGTAGTTCTTCCAAGGGGTTATTCACATCAAATTAATTAATGGCTTGCATGAATTAAGGATATTCTTACAAAATTCTTATTATCTTTAGTTTTTATTGCTATATTTCTTTTTTCAGGGCTCTATTTTATTCCAATAATTTTTGAGCATATTAATAATCCAACTAAGTTTTGTCTGTAGATTTTCGATTTGCTAATTTTACTTACAATAACTAAACCTTTTTTTGGTAATAATTACGTTAGTTCTTACATTACAGCAATTATTTTGAGATGCTAGCATATTATTTTTCGCAAAGGTTGAGTTCTTTTTTCATATTTTCAATTTTCTGTGCTACTAGGCTCTATGATTTTTCTTCACTCAATGTTTTTTAGCTCTGATTGAAAAGAAAAGCGGTCGCTTCTACTTTTAGGGCTGCGATTTATTGTTTCAAGACATAGATCTGCTCGTGAAATTGATAAGTAGTGTTTAGCAAATCTTTTTTTAATTTGCCATTTTAACTCATCAAAGAGGTAATTTCATTGTTTTTGACCTACAGAGTTTACCTTAATTGTTCTATAATCTTTGCATACCCTTGATACTGAATTTCATTCAATCTATTACTCAATTCCATCTCTTTTATAACTAGCTACCGAGACCCTCTTTTGCGTTGTTGGCTAGCATAGTTGTAAATCGACGAATACTATTAATTAAGTCTCTGATTTTATAGCTAGAGCTTGCGGCAAGCTGTTGAAAGTTCCTTGTTTTTTCTCAAGAGTTGTTCGATCTCAGATGTTTTTTAATGCAATTGTTGGTCCCGTGTGTTGATATCATCTACGAGTCTGCGAATATTATTTTAAATTGAGTCTTTAGACTGCTGGAGGATGCGGTTTTCATTCTGAAGTATGTGTAGTTTTTTGGCTAGTTCAATTTAGTTGTTGGCCATTGATATTGACTTTTTTTATGTTTAAGTCATTATTATAGATTGAATAGTTAGAGGATTAAAAGTTGAGTTTACATAAAAATGCGCGGAAGCATCCACAGTCAAACATAACCATAAATTTATATCTACAAGTATAAGCTGAATGACAAAATTTTACTGTTCCGATACAATATCTATTTGTAATAAAAGTTAACTCATAATAAATGTACTATGGATTGCTTTGCAATTTTATTTTTATTTACCGTTTCGAATTTATTTATTGATGACCAATCTTTTCTAATTGTATAATATATGAGCAGAATTCTGAAGTTTATTATTGATAAATGATTTTGTGAATCTTGATAGATAAAGAAGATTTTTCAATTTATTGAGGTTTATCATTTGAAAATTCTTTTACTTTGTTTCAACCATTTTTTTATAAACATCCTCTGTTAAGATTATACGCTCAAAATCTTTAATACTTTATTTAAAAACTAACTACGAAATACTAACGCTTTTCAGTGAAGATTGAATTAATAGTCAACCACAAAACAAATTCATATAATAATTAATTTAATTATCCAATAATAAAAGCAGTCAAGATCTTTGTTTTGCTCGCATTTTTGGGTTTCTCACAAAAATAAATGTAGATCAAAGGAATCCCTTAATTAGTTCCTTTGATTTAACTAAACTAACCTCAAGTGGAAAGCCGAATTTCTTCACAAGATTTATAACTATAAAGAAAGAGACCAGAAAGACCTGAAAGACCTGAAAGACCTTAGATATCAGAAAATGGTGAGCGAAACAATAACAGACCTTAGAGGCCAGAAAGACCTTAGAGATCTTAAAGACCTTAAAGGCCTGAAAGACCTGAAAGATCTGATAGATCTGAGAGACCCCAAAGACCTTAAAGGCCTGAAAGACCCTAAAAAGGATAAAAATAAAATAAAGATTAAAAATCTCGAGGAGAACAAAAATCCATAAATTAGAATTTAAGAAACTAATAATTTTAAAAGAAATAATTTTCAAACAGCAGCAAACGATATCCAGGAGACAAAAATGATGAAAGAAGATAACAAAATAAAGATAAACTAAAGAATGGTAACTTCTAAAGTGAAGACATGATGAAAAAAGAGAGAAGAGAAAAACCTTAACAAAAACCTTTAACAGAGTAAGAAATAAAAGAAAGAAAATAAATGTATGAAAAAAGAAAACAATAAATGTAACAGAGACGTGAATAAATGAAGTAGAAATACTAGAAGGAACAGCAAAAATCTGGAGAAAACAGAAGACCTGAAGAAAAACAACATAAGCCGAAACCCTAGAGACAAGAAAAGAGAATGGCTAATTATTCATAAGATAAAAAATCTGATATCTAAGTAACTCCTGAAGTGAAAGTTGCAGCAGTTAGACCATGATTTTAGAATAATCATAAACTTATTAATTTGAATAATTGAGAATTTAGTATCATTTAGCATTCAACCATCGTCTTAGAAGTATTCACTCGAAAAACTATCTTTACTAATCTTTAGTAAAATACTATCTGGTTCAGCGCAGCAGCAATTTAATCGTGTATTTTCTCTAATTGTAATCAGTTTAGATTAGAATTGTAAGCATAAACCTTCTTTTGGATTAAACTCCAACTCGTTTTAAACTCTTATTAAGGTTCCGAATTTAGAACCTTTGTCTTTGACGAAAAGTCTTTTATTTCTGTAAAAAAGAGCGCAGTGACTTCTGCTAACGCTTATCTACTTCATGACAACATTCGAATTGCTATTTCTACCAATGGTGATTTCTTATTATCCCAAGCCGATCAAAAAGACTGAGAATCTTTTACTTTAGTCTTAAAAATCGATCCCTTAGAAGATAGCGTAAGGAGGATTCGGTGCATTTTCCATATCGAGTAATGAAAATTTTTTACCTTAGTATGTAAAATCCGGCTGATAGTATTTTTGACATAATTAGCACTTAGGTTATTGATATGAATAAAATAGTGTCTTGTTATGCTCGCGTTTAACCACATTTTTTGTTAACCAATCTTTCAGACATTCAAAATGTATGTATTTGACAGTTCCCGAACATTTGCACAGGCTCACTAGAGGGTTCTGAATAGTTATGGTGCTGTCAAAGCAAATTCTGCAAAGTTTTTCTGCATGGCTTATAAAACTTTTTTCTGAGACACTTTTTACATCAAAGAATTATTGATGCATACTTCTAGACTGGATATCTCTAGAAGTTATATCTTTCTCTTATTTTTGTTACTATACTATTTATTTTAGTCTGAGTTTAACTTTTCCTAGCTTTACGTAGTTTCCGCACTAAAGTGGGTAAACTTCTCCTGGTTTGAGTACGCGCCATAGTCTTTTGTCGTTAGTAGGGGCAGTTTGCAGCTCAATACTTTAATGATCAATGTGAAGCTGGTAGAGAGGTCTAAAATTATCGTCTGTTTTATTGTAGATAATGTTATCTCCATCCTGAGAGATAGTTGTGTCGTTAACGATGAGTTGGTTGACTACAACTCTGTTTTATTGGGAGTTGTAATCGAAGAGTTATAAGGATTGTGTCTAACCAGCTTATATGGTGATATATATTTCTCGTGAGGAGGAGTTCTGTCCCATTTTTTAATAATTTAATTATTGAGGGTGGTAAGAGATACTATATATTTATTGTGCGTTGGAAATCACTTATTATCACACCATAGAAAAACCGTAAAATAAGGATTAATCAATGTTATGGATTAAGGTAATGTAAAAGTCTTATACTTATGATTAACAAAAGTTAGTTGAGTCTATAAAGCTTTGAAATTATAGTTTTAACAGTAGAAGATGTGTTAGAGAGGGTGTATTTAAGTACAGAAAATGTTGATGTAATAAGGTTTAATCGATTTGAAATAGAATTAAACTAAACGTGTTTGGTAATTTATAATTCTCTACATTTCCAATACTATATTATATCACAAACAATACAATACAATGAGACCGAATATCAGGCAAAAAAGTAGAAGTTTACCTATTTTAAGGTGCAGGATATATTAAAAAATTGGTGCCAGATTTTTGCATTAAAAATGGAGGCAGTTTCTTAATAAATAATTGTAACTCTAGTGGCCCATCAGATAGCTATCCAAAACATAGTTTGATGTCAATAATCACAGCCATCAAAAATTTTCAGTAAGGCAGAATTTGATCATGAAAAAAGATATCATCAAGTGTTTGGAGAGAGCCGAGATTTCAATTGCAACGCATAAACTAGAGTAACTCAAAAATAAAATGATAGTAATCAATCAATAAAAGGGAGCAGAGATGATGATTATATACTTAGATTGTCGTCGCAAAATACTTTAGGATCTTAAAGTAGGGGGATAAGAATAAGTAATCCAATTTATAAGGGAAAAATTAGCACGCTTCTTAGGAGATGCTGATCTATGTATGATGAAAATCAAGTGTATGACAATAATCTGCATTCTGATGTTAAGGTTTCACGGGATTTTGATGACTACAGACGAGAGAAATATAATTTTCAAAACAATTTAAATTAAAAAGAAGAAATTTTTATATCTTGATTTACAGTAATAGAGATAGTCCTAGTTTGAAAGTTTGCTTTATCTCCTTGAAGAGATCTTTAAACTACTCTTTCTGTTAAAAAAAGATCAGCACCTTATACTAAACTACTATAACCAACTGCATGCCTATACTGAGATTTATCTCTAAAATCATCGCGACAAAAGATCAAATATTGACATATTCTAAATTAACAAAACATTAAAACATATGAAACCGATTATGAGCGATTTGAATATCTATTAAGATTGCAAACTAAGAAAATAACTAGCAGTTGCTCACATCAAGGATGAGATAGTTGAAAAGAAACAGAGACAGTTTAGCCGTCAATCAATTGATTTCAAGAACAGAATTGGATCTATTCAGAATTCCAGTAATAGCAAAATGGGCTCATCTCAAAAAATCGCTT
>Ga0194117_10006590_pt1 | contig 10133 bp, 5 predicted proteins | sample TA2MahsurfametaG_FD_160579 | JGI IMG/M metagenome (GOLD analysis project Ga0194117, IMG submission 160579) | Freshwater microbial communities from Lake Tanganyika, Tanzania - TA2015009 Mahale N1 surface | ecosystem: Environmental > Aquatic > Freshwater > Lake | place: Tanzania: Lake Tanganyika...
CTATACAAAACTATCAGTCCATTCATCACTCTACCTTTATATCAACTCACAACTATAGCCTCACGATTTAATATCGAATTTGATATTTGACTTATATTTAAATCGTATCTAAAATGAGCAGGTAGATTCTTCCAGTCACTGAAGAGGGCAAATACAAAGGAATCCAGCACGTCAATGTCGACAAAACTGTTGAACGCATCAAACAAGAGTTAGTGGAAAATGAAAAGGTTGAGTTGCTTACAACTCAAAGTGAAATCAATCGTGTGGGCATGGTCATAAAAAGAGTTGAGGAAGATTTGAAATGCCGTATCGTTAGTATGAAGACTTAATACAGGACAGTAACTGAAAAAGATGGGGAAAAAGAAAGATAATATAACAAACTACTTTTCAGAGTAGTTTTCTCAAGAAGCGCATGATCTTGATTTAACATCTTTCAATAATCCCTAAATAAATTCCGTTCTGGTTGCAATAATGGAGAAGATATCTGTTTGAGATAAACTTTCTTTAAATAAACAAATAAAAATCATAAAAATTATCAAAAGAAAGCTCATTAATCTTTTCTAATTTTTTGTCTCCGGTCAAGGGAGATCATTTTTGGTAACAATCAAATCGCTAATACTTAAAAACTTTAAGTTTATAAAATCTTTGATATATAATCAACAATTTATGGCATAAGAATAAGCACTATTTGACAACTGGTAAGAAGAGGCTGAGCTTGAGGAAACGAAATAAGTTAAGGAACAGCCGGCCTAAGTATAGGTTGTAATTGAAACTGAAGCCAAATAGACTAGCACCGAAGTCCCTTAATAAAAAAAAGTAGAACCCATAGATCCGCAAAAACTTTTCAACCAAAGACTCGCTGCTGCTAGAAAAATCAATGAGGATAAATTCTAAGCTTATTTCCAGAGTAGATTTATAGTTATCAAGATCTTAGAGAGCAAAGTACGAATTAATAAATAGTGATTAGCAACCAAATTTTGAAGAATGACAAAGATTTCGCTCAATTTGCAAAAAAAGTAGGTAAAAAACTCAATGATGTATTGACGGAAAACTAAGCCGAAAACATCGAAGATGATCGAGTTTATGATTTCTTTGAAGAAATAGTTTTCTTGGTTTACAACCAACTCGAATGGAAAAATATAGAGTCCACAAAGGATAAGCTCAGGATAGTTAAAAAGTAGAAGAAAGAATAAGAAGCTAAAATCAAAAAGCAAAAAGAGAAAGAGTAAAGAATGAAAAAAGTAGCCAAATAGACCAAATAAGAAGAAGTCAAAAGTCCATCTAAAAACAAAAAAGAAGAAGATGACATCTTCGGAGGAGCTACCTTAGTCAACTCAAAACAAGTTGAAGAGTAAATTAAAGCTAAAGGGTTTGAAAAGGTCTAAGCTAAAAAAGTTGAAGTGGAGGATGATGATGATTTCATGTGATGTAAGTAATCTCAAATTGGTCATTTTTATATTTGATATTTTAACATATAAACAATTTGTGACTAAATCGAAAGAGTAAAGCAGCTTAAATGATGATTGATTGAATCAAAGAAACTTATGATGGATACTGGACATTGCGATGGCTGCAGCTTGTAAAATTGAAAAAGGAGATCTCACTCTCATTATATACTCATCTTTTTCTTTTCTACCGAAAATTAAAGCGTCGGGGTAGTCTTAATTCTATATAATAAAGTTTTTTATAGAAGGTATACCTGCAATCCCTTTAAAATCCATTTTGTAACAGCCTTCTGTTGGATCATAGCTAGGATTTTTACTAACTAACATTGCGAGGTTTTTGTTCTTCCCTGTCGCCCATTTTTTTGGCAAAATGTTATTTTCTTTGTCTACAATTGTAAAATCAGTTGAATTATTGTCACAAGTTGTTACAATAGCTTAAATTCTACGAGGCTAACCATCTTCTTTGGAGTATGTAATGTATCCCAATTGTTTTTTATAGTTTTCCATCATTTTCGTTTTAGAGCAGTCTTCTCCGGAATCATAGAGGAGGAATTAGCCTCCAAAAAAGCTGGCTTCCATTTTTCCTAGATAGCTAATATGTTGTTAAGAAATGTGCACTTCGCTAGTCGAGAATACATAGTTCGAAAATCCTTGTTTTTCGCAGGAGAGGACAAATTTTTTGTTTTACTAAAAGTAGAATTTGCAGGTGGAATTGATGAAGCCATCTTGGGTCTTCTTGATCTAGATATAAATGTTATAGTTTGGTTTTAATTGAGAATACAAGAATTCTCTGAAATTAGAGACTTTTAGTAAATTTTTATCTTTATCCTCTTCAATCTTCAATTCGCTTTTTTTCTTAAAGCTTGTCCCGCTGATATCAATCTTGTTTTACTTCACCTTCTCTACTTGCTGCATTTTTTTGGGCTCTATTATTTCATCGACCATCCCAAATTAATAAAGTTTTATGGCTTCCTTTATACTCGAGACCGAGTTTATTGTTTTTGAGGAAGGAGGCTAAAAGTTAACTTTTATTGATTATGGCTTGGGTTCAATGATAATCTACTACAAAGGTCTCAAACTTTTCCTGCTTTGGTATTCAAAATACCTCTTTTTTTCCCTAGCTTCTTTGAAATAATTTTTTTCAGGCTTTTTCACATTTGTGAAGTTGGAAAGATTTTGCATAATGATAAAGTCTGAGAGCTAACTACACCTTTTTTTGTATTATTCTTGGCTCATCTATGAATCATTTACCTGATATTTATTTCCTTCTGACTATAATTATGCGTGCGAAACTTCATTTTATTCATCATCATCAAAAACAAAGATGTTGGTCTGTTGTTTCTCTGTATTTTGTTTAGGTTCTCCTATTTCTAGGTCATCATCGAGGATTACTATTTATTCTATTTCTTAGGTATTCATTTCTATTTCGATAATATTTCGATATTCTATGGTTTAATATTTCAATAATCGAACATTTAAAGATCAAAGAGTACTGGCTTATTCAAGTGAAACGAGGTAAGACTTAACTCTCCTGACCCATTTCATCTATGACTATTAAATCTTTTGTATGTTTTTGAGCTACCACTTTTTGACCCAGTACAAGCATTTATTTACTAAGGCTTACTGCCCTCTCAATATTTTTTTGTGTTACTTTCTCAATATTATTGAAGTTCTTTCTTCGTACTTTAGTTTTTCACCTTCTTAAACTAATTATTAGTCTTATTATAGGGATGTGCTGTACTACTTTAATAACTGTTTGATAATTTCTCCATATAGCTAAAGAGTTTTAACCTCTATTTCTCTGTCAAAAGGAATGGTCAATCTGGGCTTACTTTTTTATAATTTATTCCACAAAACCACATAACTGCGGCACACATTAATCAGATCTTGATTAATGACATATCTTTTCAATTTAAAAGGCTCGCTTTTGATATCTTCATCTTTTTTATCTTAATTCGGCGTCTTGATTACGGTTTTAGTTGTCAATTTTGGGTCTAGCCGCAATCTCAGCCAATAAGAGTCATATATGTTGTCCTACATGACGAAATTATAGCCTGTTAGTAGAAATTTGTTTGATCTTCTCCCATAAAAATTGTAAAGCTGCTCGTTCTATCTGATGATTTACTTGGTGTTCATGATGAAATAAGTATTTTTGTGGTTGGCGTTGATAGTCCAATCCCATATCTCTTCATCATCTTCCTCAGTGTCTTCACTGGAAACCTAGCTAGATTCATTCTCTTTTGATAGTTTCTACTTTAGTTCCTATTTCAGTTTGGCATTTTCAGCTATCTTCTTCTCTTTATCTTAAGCTTTGTTTGCTTATTCTTACTCTTACGATTCTTCATCCTATTAGTTATCAAGATAAAGTTTCCAAATTTTGGAAACTTACTTTTTTTTGTTCCCTTCATCTACTGTTCTTTGTTGGTCGTATATTTGAAATTTTTATCTTTACATTTCACGATCAAAAACTTCATCTTTGTCAGTATCGTTGTCCTAATCACAGGATGACTAATAGAAATGTAGATTTTTGAGTTTATGGATTCCCGCTTTGTACTGTTGGTGTAGAATGTGATACTGTTTGCTCCTGATTTAGCTTTTGTTTTTGATATTCAATTTACCACTTTGAATTCCTAAAAGTTTTTAGCTTTCTGCTACTAGGTCTGCATGCTTCTATACAAATTTTAGAGGTTTGCTTTTTTTCTACTTTCTTAAATTTCCTAAGTCTTCCTCTTTCAAATTGAACTGTTCATCCTTTAACAATGTCAGATTCACTTATTTGCCATACTTTTTGTAGCCATTTGATTTTTAAGTTATCTAAGGATAGGGTTTCTTTTCCTCGTCTGTATTCACTAGAAAATGATTCACGTATCTTATGTTACTGTGATTGAATGAGTCAGCGAGTGGTATGAGAGAAATCGATGGAAGAGACCATCCGAAAGCTCTAGTCGTTATGAAAATATATGCTTTCTAAAAGATAGACTTATATTAGGTATTCGATATATTTTGAGGGAATATTTTATCGTATCTCCTAAATATTCTCAAAAAATTTATAAATTCCATTTCCATTTACTCTTTGTGATCTTTCATGCTTGAAATCACACACTTCTGCTAAATCATCAAAATGGATTTATTACCCCAGCCACTTAGATACTATTCAGTTGAAATCGCAAAATACGGATAATAGAAAGATTTTTATCCTTTTATCAACTCACTTGAAACATACAGGATGAGAAGCTTCAAAGCTGCATCTTCATCACTTTTGAAATAATTTACATTATCCTTTACGATTTCAAACAAATCCATGTCTTCCTTTACTTTATCGACAGTAATTAACAAATTGTAAGGCACTGCAACTATAGCTTTTTTTTTTTAGATCGCCTTTTGTGCACTTACTCCCACAACGCCTCTTTACGCTGATCCAAAGTATGTGGGGTATCTAATTCTGGGATCGATGAGAACGCCATTGTCTTTGAGCCATTTTTTATACCTAATGTAGAGAGGAGAGTTTTCCATTTTGGCAGTTTATTATGGATTGAAAGAAAGTTCGGTACATTTAACTTCTTCATCCCACTCTTTTTGAATAGATTTTTGTGATTTCATTTAAATCCAATTATAAAGAGAACTAAAATAATAACAAATCATTGTTGTGTACCATCTGAAGTTTTCAGTCCCATGAGATTTGGAGCCTCTGCAAAGTCGATCTAATTCTCAATACTTCCGAAAAGTTATTGATTCCAAACCCATAAATAGTTCCATTCTTTTATCTCCTCTTTTCTTTGAGCCTACCAAGAGTATGAATGTAAAACTTTACAGTTGAAATAAATCATGATTTGAGCATTGACCAGGAGACAAAGACCTGCAATGCCGACTGCCAGCCAAAATACTACACTCTTAGAATTAGCCTATTTCTAAAGATTATTAGAAGAGAAGTTCGCTGTTGTGATGATCACAAGTAAAAAATTGATAATAATGATCCCTAAGATAGTAGCTTGATAAAAGTTGAGTTTAGTGTTATCGTATTTACTAGTTCTGAAGTTGGACAATTGCTGGATCAGTGTAATCCCGATTAGAATCACATTTCCGAAGATATTCGAGGTTTGGGTTGAATCGGCGAAGTAGGTCATTATGGAAGCGAAACAAAGTATTAAGAGAGGTACAAGATAGCGAAGAATGAAGGGCACGTTGTAGCTATAAATTTAGAAATTGAGCATGGTTTCTTTGATAATTTTGAACTTATCTGTATTCATCGGTGTTTGTAATTGATCGAGATTATCAATGCTTAGCAGTTATTGAAAAGTTTACGTTTTTATAGTGGCTTTATATGTCGTGGGACAAAAATTGATTTTATAATTGCCGAATTCACTGTGACTTGGTTCCCTAAATTTGAGTGAAAATTGTTTGATTTTATATACATCTTTAATGTTTTCTGATTATTTTGGTCCCTTATAAGTCTCATCGAAGTTATACAAGTTATACCTGATCACCATGCGGTTCAAGTATTGTTGCCTCACTTTTAAACATAGAGCTGATTTTATTTTATGATACGGGAAGCAGAAGTTATGGAGTTAAAAACTACACTTGAAAGTACCAAATATTTGATATGTTACACTATTTTGGCTTTTGGATTTGGGCATTTTAACCCAATAGCAATCTTATTGGTCCTATGAATCTTCTTAATCATCTTACTCTGAATCGTCTTCTTCATCAATTTACTATGATTTATCTTATGTTTTCTAGTTGGCTTTTTCAGCATTGACTATGTCGATTATTTTATCTCCACACTCTAGGATCAAGTTGTTTTATATAAAGTAAGTTAATTTTTAAAGTTCATCTTTTAAGTAGGCCTACTTTTCACGTTCTCTTTTACTTGCTAGTTATTTCTGCTTGAGGTTTGCCATGATTCCGAGATTGAGCTTGAGTTGCACGGTTACATATAAGGAGAATTTGCACTGTACTTATTTTTTACTCAAATCGACTTTAATTAATTCGGTCATAAAACCGTAAACTAGGGCAGGCAGGTACAACACGCTCGTTCCATTTGCAGTAAAGTAGTTATTCGGGATTAATGGTCGTGCACAGACTTTTGACTCTGTGTCTTTATATTATAGAACACGATCAGAGTTTAAACCTCTTTAAGTAAAGCTTTCGGCTTTCATAACGATGATAATAAAAAAAATGCAGCTGCTGATATCAAATAACTGATAGTAGTAGTGAAATAAATTTGCAGGATGCGTGCATTCTTAATTAATTATATAATAACTCAAATTATCTTTTCTTAGGTTGTTCTAGACTGTATTTGGCCTATTTCCAATGAGTGCCTTATGAATTTATTTAGGATTGAGTACTAATCGGCTGTGAAGTTACAGTTGTGTCCATTATTTGTGGGTAAAAGACTTCCATGCAGCCAGAACCAATCTTCACTGAAATGCTCTGTGACCATCTGCGCAAGTTTAAAGTAGATATGATACATATTCCGAGCTAACTGGTCGATGCTTTCCTCTTTTTTGAACAAAGTCTATGACTGGGTGGGGTCTATGTCGAATTTGTCTGCTAAGTTAGCCATGTGTTTCTATAGTTTAAGCTTAATAGCACATTGATTACGAGAGTATTTTCTTTAATTTTCTGGTGATCGTGGAGAATGGGTTCCAGAGGAAAATAAGAGCCATAACAAACCATTCCCAAAATATATGATTCGCAAATGTGGTAGAAAAGATCTGGTCTTCGGCTCAGAGTCGTCTTGAGATCATTGGGTTCCTTGAGTAGTTGAATGCCTCCTCCATCAAGACGATTTATCAACTTCATCAACATTTCGATCTTTGCTGTTTCGTTGCTGAGTGTAGAATGGTCAGATGTATCTCTCTGTACATCTTTGAGTATACACATTTCATTTTATGAGGGATTTCTGATTGGCGTGTAGTTTAGTAGTTTGCGCAGGGTGTATGCCAGTTTCTGGGTGAGCGATTCGAAGTCGGGTTGCTAATTCTAATGTAATAGATTAGATTATACATCTTCATTGAGTTGGCGTGATTCGGCATCTTCATGAAATTGATATATACTGGTTGAGCTTGCCTTGCTCTTGCGTTTTATTATTCTATTTTTGACTGAAGCTCTATCTGGTATCACCTAGTCCTCGTTGTCCCAGATCAGCAGTTTGTAACATCTAATGCCTTCGAACTGTTTTGAGAGGTCAATGTTGTCTCCCAAAAAGATCAATTTTGTGATTTTATGGAGCGCGGGACCAAATTAGATTGACATCTGACTATAAATCTACTTACTTATCCAATTGAAGAAAAGGAACGGTCGATGATGAGTACTTCGATATTTTTGGAATGTTGTTCGGGTAAATATTTGAAAAGACCAACTGCGGCAGCTCCTCCGATCGAATAACCGTGTACCACTTTTATATTATAACCTTTGGCCCGATAAAATTAATACACATTGTAGGCGTCTATTTGCGATTTTTGAATTGAAGGGCTACCAGTCGACTGGCCATAGCCTCTATAATTCCAGAGCACAACGTTATAACCCTTAATTAAATGAAATAGACCTCTTTCAAATAGTTTCTGATTGTGTGGTTGTCAAAGCCGAAAAACTGTATAAACACCCCATTGGGATTGCAAAAGAATACAGTTGTTTTGCTTGGATCAACTTTTTTTTCTTAACCTTCTCTTATGAATATTCTGCGCTCAAGTTCGTGGTGTATAACTACTCTAAATGTGTTGATTCTTACGTTTCGATTTTGTCATCATTTGAAGTATTTACTAGATTGATTTCAAAGTTAAATGTTTTACTCCAGGTTTGGAAGCCAAAACGAATTTAGTACAGATTTTCATCGAAAATTTTAAACTTCATGAGTGCACAGGTCCCTTAAGGAGGAGAATAGGACTGGATGATCCCATGTAATTAACTGAACATAGCTTGAATTCGTTCAAATTTTTATCTCAATTTTTGACAGTTCGTTTATGTAAGACTATCAATAGCTCTAGGCTGTTGGATTAGGTCGTAAATGCTGAGATCTTATTATGACTTTTCGCTGATGAGGTCTTCAATTAATCTGTAGTTATTCAGCATTTTTAACTTTCTGTTACTTAGGGAGTTCTCAAACATTGATAGCATCTCCTTCATCATTTGAATGTGGTTCACAATCACAACGATAAAGTCATACTGGTTTTGGTGTGAGACATACTTTTTTTGCGCCACACACAAATGAAGAAAGTGTGTTGAGTTAAAAAAAACTATCATTCGTGCTGATATTTCTCGACTCATCCTTATTTCGATATCGGATCTACTCACGAACGAGCTTCCTGGGTACATGATGAAGGATCCAACTACCCGCAATAGATAATAGAGAAGAGCTATCAGAGTAAAGATCCCTAAGAGAATGGAACCGGTTATGAGTTTGAAAATCCCCACAAAAACAATGACAAACATAAAAAGTACAGAGAAGACAATGCACCTTGCGGTATTGTCGTTTCCAAAGAGCATCTCCATATTATGTAAATGAGTTGTATTATAAGTGAGGAGGATATGAAGTTAACGGTGAGGCTATCAATAGTGTCCCACTTCTTCATGGAGGCCTTCTGCGCGTTTGAAGGAGGCTACGATCATTTGGCTGAGAATTGATTTCTCTTTCTTGAGTTCTGTAAGCTGTTCTTGGAAGTTATTATTTTCTTATTTCTGGTTTATCATTCCCAACTCCAGTGAACGGTACAACGATTAAATTAGAGGGTTAGTAGTCTATAAGATCTACTCGTTTATGTTCTATATTTTTGTTCTCATCGAGTTCAGCTACTGCCTAAACAGCTCGATCAGTTTATGGTATTCTTGGAGATCTTTGTCAGCTTCTCGGGTAAGGTTCTATTTGTAAAATGATTTACTTCGACCATGCCGAGATGACCTGTGGCGTGAGTTGAGTTCTGTCCTTATCTCTATGGAGAGTCAGAGAGGTGGCTCATGTGAGCTAATCAATAAAATAAATATAACTTCACGGATAGTCAACTAGATATCTTTGGTAGCATTTATTTCCAACACTTTTGAACTTATTTATTGGATTTTCAAACAAACATATAAAATAAGGAGATAACTTTATAGAGGGTATCATTTTATTTGAATGCAATCTATTATAAATGTAGTAAAAATCTTAGAAGCAATAGTAGATATCTCTATCCCTTCTTTAGCGCTATCATGCCTAGCTTAACGAATTATATGAAAATAACATCAACCTACGTATGAAGTACCCTACAGAACCTCTACGTTTCTATCAGACATAGTAATAGATCGATAATATCCTGCAAAGTCTCCAAGAAATCACACAGGAAAATATACCTATCTTAATCCAATCAAAGCTGCTTGTATCGATTCTTAAAATATTAAATCACCCTAACTCAGATATTAATATGTCTTGCATTGAGTTTTTACATTAGATAATTTCAGAGTAGCCTTAGAATGATGAGGTGTTTTAGATCTACTATCGCATGTGCGTGTGGCTGACTGAGAACGGTCTGTTCTAAAGTTTAGTTGAAACCATTCTCAAGATGAAAGAAGAAGAAAGTGTTGAATAGTATTAAATAGCGCTAAAAATACTCAAAATTATCTAGACTTTAACTGAGCAGGTATAACAATCCACATAATCCCTTGTTACTTAAACGAAGATACTCAAGTATCTTTCGAATCGAATCATGCCTAACT
>Ga0194117_10006595_pt1 | contig 10125 bp, 5 predicted proteins | sample TA2MahsurfametaG_FD_160579 | JGI IMG/M metagenome (GOLD analysis project Ga0194117, IMG submission 160579) | Freshwater microbial communities from Lake Tanganyika, Tanzania - TA2015009 Mahale N1 surface | ecosystem: Environmental > Aquatic > Freshwater > Lake | place: Tanzania: Lake Tanganyika...
ATAAGAAGTTAGGAACTAAAGTTTGATCCTCACACAATCCTAACCTTCTTTATTTTAGTTTGATTTTTTCATTTTATTTTTGTTTATTATTTTATTTAATCATATTTCAATTTACTCTTATGTGCTTATATATCACACCATACACTCATTACTTAACTTTTAAAAATCATTAGTTTCCTTATCCTCTGTCGCTTTTATTTGATGTCCAAGGTCGGAACTCCACACTAACTTCCCTATTCAAACAAACCAAACTATTGGCTTTATTTTTTATGTGGAATTTCCTTCGCAGCGTATCGTAAGACTGAGGCTTACTATTTTCTAGAGTTGCAGCTAGGGTGATTTTAAGTTTGGGTTGGATCAATTGCTAGATATTTTGTCCGTCATATTGGATCGATTCGTTAAGTCGACTCATAATTTTATTGTGGTAGTCTAAAGTTTTCATCTTCTTTTTTCTTCCTTGGCTTGTCTTGATATAGAACTCTCTTGATTTAGACTGTATTTTGTTTTGAGTAACTTCAGTTTAGTGCAGACCCATCGTTATTAGATTTAGCTTACTCTTTGAAGGAGATATTCGCTATACAGGAGAATTGTAATGCGTATTGTTACAATCCTCAAGAGAGTGTTTTAATGAACATCTCGACTAGAGGCACTTGGATTTTAGATCTAGAAGTTTTTTATTGCGATTTTATCTAAAATTTCGCTGCTATTTTTTGTAGGTCAGATAAGTGCTGATCTTACTTTTCTTTGTATTTTTGTCCTTAAAACTGGGTTAGAAAAAAGATTAGGTTTTGCTGAATTAAAACGATTCTAAACTGTTGAGTATCTTCGTGGTCCTAGCTTTCCTTGAAATGCGGTTTTCATGCAACTTCTTCAATCTTTGAGGAAAGAGTTTATAAAAGCAAGGATCCGTAGTTCTGGGGATGGTTTAAAACAGGAATGTACTACCGTTTTTAGTCTCAAAAGTAAGTGATTATTTATCAGTAAGCATCATATGTAAATATAATGCTTAAAGCTCTCACTAACCAAATTTTATCCATTTTCATCAGGCATACCCCTTGAAATATAGATCCAGAAATAACGATGTTTATTCAATGACTCATTATGTTTTATTCTAATCAATAACTAATAATTCTAACAAATAGTTGGTAAAACATGTTTCGACCTGTCCAGCAATATACAAACAATGTTTCCGGAAATCTAAATAAAAATAAATAGGCCTGCAAGTATAAGCAGATAAACATCGATGATATGGATGTTTAGATGGTAAGCCCCAATTTTCTATAAAATAAAACTTTGAAAAAACCACTTACTGAGTATGGGATTTCGCTTACAAAAACAAACCCGTAAGGAGTTGGTAACTATGACCGTTTGTACTTGTAAACTCCTACCAGAGATAATGCTTCGGCCGTTATTTTTAAAAAATAAGATGTAAAAGTCGAAAAGAAAAATCAGCCTTCTCTGTCAGTTATTGATGCATCTCAACTAAATATCAAACCTGCTTACAGACAGTAAAGCAGATAAAAAGTAAAGGTTGCTTAAGCCATCGTGGAGGTTGTGGAAAAAGACAAAAATACAATTTTGTCTGCGATAATGAGGAAAGGACTCAAACCTTAAGTGGCAATCAAACCTGAAGTGGTTTTAATTAAGTAAGAAAAAAAAGTAGGACCTGCCGAAGCAAAGCTAAAAGCTTTGATGGGTAACAGATAAGCAAAATTGTCAACAGAGATAAATACAAAACAGCCTGTTCCAAAAAAGAAATAGACTAAAAAAGATCTCTAAAGTGATGAAATAGGTGAGGAAATAATGGAGTAATTTGATTAGTATGGGAATGAGTCGTTTTAGAAGTTATCAGGTGCTTATGAATCTGCAATAAAATAATCTATTGCTGCTGAATCCAACATTATTAAGGAGTCTATTCGAGAATCCATAAGGTAGTCAATCAACAGCTCTGGAATTAAGTAGTCGATCCGAGAGGACATCAAATAGAATTTGGCTTCATCTTCCCGATCCTTAAAAGAATAGATTATTGAGGAGATATCTGCAAGTAAAGGTAAAAGCAAAGAGAGTATTGAATAGGTTTATGAGTAAATATTTGAAGATTAGAGTTTATCAAATAGTTATTCCAAAAGCCAAAATAGATTCAAAAAAAGTCAAAATCAAAAATAATTGGATTTGTCAGCATCAAAAAGTTTTAGGATGAAAACAAATGTGGTCAAATCTCTGAAATATGCAGAATAACTTACCAAGAAAGAGAAATAGACTCTTGCTCCTAAGCTGAATGATTCAAAACTTGTTGAAGAGATCAGTAAGGAAAAGTAAAACCTGAAGAAGTTACATGAAAAGATTAGCAATATTATGAAAAAATAAAAGCAAACAACAGTTGTGACTTCATAGAAAAATAAAGATCTCTATTATCGTTTTAGGGTTTAGCTCAATAGATTGATAGCTAGCTAAAATTTTGAATCAAAACTACGTAAACTAGTTTCATTTATGTCAATTGGTGATGACATAAATCCCAATAAGAAGTTTGTCGATGAGCTCTAAGACAATATTCTTAAGAATGTAATGGTTCAGATCTAGAACATGAAAGTTGGCAAAAAACAACTTGACTAGGTTGAAAAATTAAAAATCGAATATGAACAAAAGATGAAAGAACAATTGAAGATTCAAGAGATCAACTTGAGAGCTTAAATGAATCAAAAACTCAGTGAAAAAGATTTTGAACTCAAAAAAATGATTGCAGGACTGGAGAGCAGAATGATGAATAGAACTTTTGAAAAAGTAACGTTTAAAGATAATGTATCAATGAAAGGTGAACAGTATGAGGTTGAAAGTGACTATAGTATTGATAGCGATAATGTCTCTTGGAAGGCAGATCTATGGTAGCTACTACCTTAGTATGAAAAGAAGAAGCTTTATGATCAGCAAAGTGCACAAGTTACCAAATTTTTGACTGATATTATGGTGAACTAACTAAAAGAGGAAGTTTTAGAAAGATCTGTTGATATTTCATTCTAATTCCCAGAAGAATATAATAGCATTCCTCTAACAAGTTATTAACCTCCTCAGAAAACTGAGTCTAAGCCAAAAAGTTCAGGTGTTTCATTCGAGAAAAATAGAGATAACTATACTTCTAAATCTGAGAAATCGTAGTTTTTATCTGATCTACCAAAGTTGAATGTTAAAAAACCAGTTTAATAGCTATAGTCTTACAACATCTTAGGTAGCAAATAAGAACTTGATGTCAAATTCTAGAAAGTCCGTAGAGATGAGAAAATCAAACCTGAGATTATCAAAATACTTTCTGAATACAAGTCTCTGTACTTGAGGAAAAAGCAATAGACAGTTAAAAATTTGCTAAAAATACTTCTTTCTAAAGAGCAATAAGTCCAAAATCATACTTTGTCATCGATTTTACAAATGTCCATTCTTAGTGACCGATAAATAAAAAAAGATCATAAAGTTTATATCAAAGCTTACGAAGAATAGCTTTTAATGAGTTTGCTAGGTATTTATAACAAATCTTTGAGCAAAAAGCCAGCATTTTTGGAGTAATAAATGAAGAAAATGTATGACAGGTTGGTTGTAGTTTGTCAGGTGAATATAGCTGAAAAATGTGTTGAAAAAGTGGCTTTGGATGTATAAAAAGATATATGCTACAATAAGTAGGTGTTGACAAAGAAGGCAATAAACGAGATGTAGCAATCTCCCTGTGCAATAGAGATAATTGCAAACGAGAACTACATGGAGCATAAAATGAAAAAATAAGAAAAGAACATTAAAGATGAAGTCGTAAAACATATTGTGAATATTCTGGCAACTGAGTTTGCTAAGTAGTTTCCTAAAAAGAAATGATCTTGTTTCCACTTAAAATATAACATTTTTAATATTGGGTTGAAACAATTGAAAGTGGATAAAATTATAAAAAGCATTGTGATGGTATTCATTACAAAGAGACGTATTTTTTGAGCTGATTCAGCTACTGAAGTAGCTATGGATGTGTATCTACTTTGTACAATTTTAGATGATTGTTTGTTATCATCTAATATTGGATTGGTTACATGTTGTTTAGTACTAATATCTTCTCCTCTTTCTTCTCAATTTTCACTTTCTAAAATCGTTTGTACAATTTCTAACTGCCATCTGTATATGCGAATTTTTGGCTGTATACATCTCTTTATGTGTCACCATAAAGAACCAAAAAATCTACATATGGGAAATACTTCTTAACCAAAATACATAGTTTATACAATCCTTCGTAATGTTAGCATTTATTTCTAAGTTTTGTCACTTCATCCTCTCTTATTTAATAAACCAGCCAGTCAAAACAGCTAACCAAATACTCTTTATACTTTAGATTTTTAAGTTCTGCTTGAGTCTGCAGGAAAATTGGAGTTTTGATTTGTTTTTTGAATTATTGTTAGAAGATGTAGCTGTTGAGGGGAGTTGCAGATTTGGTGATATTATTATCAAAATATTTTAACTCAAAGTATTTATACTCTATTATTTTTTACATCTAAGGTATTTTCAAATCCAAGTCTGTAATCCTTTCCACTTTATTCTCGCCTTCAAATTTAAAGTGTCTTAAGAAGTCTATTATATTTTTTCGAACTTTATCACCTTCTTGGTAACTCGTATAAATAGTTAGATCTTTTTTTAAGTCAGGGTTGTATTTTACTGACAGCAACATGTTTTGCAAGAATTTCGGTAAGATATAGTCGACTTATTGAAATTATCTGGGAAACATAATCTTTAACTATTTGACATGATCTAGATCATCAACTAATCCTTAAACGAACTGCGTTATCTTAATCTACATATTTTTAATTTAAGCAGTATATCTTCCTCTTTTGCCTTACCAGTAACAAATATAGATCTTGCTAAAATATTTGCAGAATCTAAGTGGCATAGTTAAGATCATGTTCTTCTTTAGATTTGTTAGGAAACTATTGCTGAAACCACCTTATTACTACAGAATTTATCGAAGTTCATAAGATTTTTCAAAATCAGAAACAAAGAAAATACAGCTTGATGTGCCATTTACAAGAGTCCCGTAATTTCGCAGATTTATAGTTATTTTATCTCTTATTTTGAACCTCTTGCTTTAAAGCCACTGTGTTGTACGGCAATAACTTGGCGCTTACGTAACCTAAATATTAATAAATTTACGTGAAAGTAGTCGAGTTTTTTAGGTAAAAGTTTTGAAAGAGGTTTTGAAACTAATTCTTTAAACATCAATTGATAGATTTCTTTAATCTCCTTGGTGAGTAGTTCTGAATTTTTTTTAGGATTGCATCTGTAAAGTTTTCCATTGTTGATTTCCAAAGTAATAGGATTAATTTTGATGTTTTTGCCATAGAAATGCTTGAGAAGTGAAATATGAAAATTAGATTTAAATTCTTGAATTTATACTTTTTATTCGCTGTAGCTCTCGAGAAAATCTTTTATTTTCCTTCGTACTTTTTATTATACGTTCGGATCGCCCTCAAATAATATAAAATTTGGATAAACTCTTAAATTAGTCTCTCCTATTTTTTAGGATGCGATGTATTTCTTGAACTCATTTTTGTATTTGAAGATACATGAGTAATTTTACTAAAGTTACTTTCCTGTAACTATTCTAGTTGCGATTCTCAGGATTTTCTCGAAGTACTGTTTTTGCATTTTGGGACTAAAAATCACCACTCTTTGTGTACTTTATCGTTGGGAAAGAGGAAAGATAGAGTGTTGATGGTTATCTTTGAACCATTGAACTAGGTTTTCTTTGTTGCAACACTATATTCTCTCGACCTCGGCGACTATCCAGTTGAGTTTTTAGATCCATATTTCAAATATTTGATGCAACTTACCAAAAAATTCTTAAAACCCTTTGACTTCAATGATTAATCCAGCCTTAGATTTCGTAATTTTGATATCTTCTTCATCTATTTGTGAGAAAATTCTGATTCTTTTGATTACGATTTAATCTTCTAGTCCAATTTTCTTTAGTCTGTTGACAAGAAACTTCTTGAGTATTTCTTAGTAGTGAAGCATAAGTCCCTTTAAAAATGGAATGTATTAGTCAGACAACAGCTTAGTTTTGGGAAAGTATTAATCCATTGGATAGTATAACTTTTAGGACACAAAATGTTTAAGTCTAGAAAGATAGGAAGTAATTGTCTCCTTTCTATGTTGTTTCACCAACAATAAAACCATCTTTTATTTTTAACTTTCCTTAAATAGGGGAGGGCTATTCAGCTACTCTTATATTTATTTTAGTTATTTTTTTATAATTTTGCACTAGTTTTACTCTGAATAAGCAATCGATAAAAAAAGTAAGCTGTTTAACTCAGCTCTAAGGCACAAAATGAGAGGATTGTGATCTATATCGCTCAGTAAAAGAAGAGTTTAAAATTTCCATAATGTAACATTCACGTTTAATTTGTATTTTTTAACTATATCCTATGGGAGCCAATTCATAATACGTTCGTGTGTGAAATATTTATGAAAGGGCTCGCAGTTGTTATTTAGTTTGATTTCAACATCAGTGTCAGTGCGTTTGATTGTGTAGCTCAATTGTTTTTCAGTTATCTGCATTGGATTGCTAACTTTATCAATAGACATTATTATTATTCATTCTTATTTTGATGTATAAGTTAGCGATTATAGTTGGCCAAATGTATTTGCCATTACATATTTTTGTACAATATCAGAGAGAATGGTTGGTTTCAGGGCAGTTTTTCATCACTTTTGCTGCTCAAACTTGTATAAGCCTGGGTTTTGCTTCTGAAGTTTCTATTTTTTAGTTTACATTTTGAAGGTGTCATTGACTACTAAATTGATGCTACATTCCTCTTTTCGTTCGTATTGATTTTCAGTCTCTTTATTCTGTCTCTCAGTTTTAAGTAATAGTCTATATTTTTTTGTACTTCTTTGCAATACTTTTTTTTACTTTTCTTTTGCTAAAACAAAGCCAGATGAATTTTCATATTTTATCTGTCAATCTACTCCTGCTCCTTTATTTTTTTGTAATCTTTCCTCTCAGGTTTGACTGAAATTTGTGACGCGTCCAAAGCAATTGGCATGGTTTTGGTGCAACTTTGATAAAGAAGTCTTTTCTGTAGTATTTTATGAGATCTTTCTATATTTCTTTTGGTTTCGGTTTGTTTGAATATCCTCGTAGCTTACTTGTTTCTATGCATGTAGTTGAGTATCTTTTCTTGCTATTTTTCGATATTGTTATAGTCAGTTTTTTTTTATTTGTAGATAGCTGCTATTCTGCTGAGATGTTTATTGTGGTTGTATTAGATTAGTTTATTTTAATAGATGTTAAGACTGTAGCGATCGGCCAAACTGATCTCTCTCATATGAGTAAAGTAAATATATTTTATTGATTTAGTGATACACGGATTAACAATACTAAGAATGATCATAATTGACCTGTATTCGATTTGTCTTAGTTAAAGAGGCTCAATTAAATTCCGATCTTTATGTAATCTTTTCATAGATACTTATTTTTATTTTTCTACGGGCTATACTGTTATTTTATTGATGTTATTTAAATTATTTATTTTTGGATATTAAGATGGGAAACAACAATTCAGATCTAACAGATACTCAGTTCCGACAGTAGTGGCAATCCTTCATCCAACTCAACGGTCGCACTCTATGGCAGAACAAGCAGAACCAAACTTTAAAACTAGAATAGTACATAGTCGCTCAAGACTAAGCCGAAAACAACCCCAAACTTAAAGAGCTCCGTAAAAAAAGTTCCTTTGTGGTTAATGCGTACTCTCTCAAAAATTAGGGCCTTTCATGCCAAATGGATAGCAATACTCGTAAGGATATTCTAATACAGAAAGGCTATTCGTGTAGCACATTGTCTTGAGACTGTCAGCTCTCAAAGATATTCCTTATCCTGACATCTTCCATCTCTACGATGTTTTTATTAACGGATATGGTGAGCTTTCAAAAGTAATTGGGTACTTCAGTGTTGACGAGGACCAAGTCGGTATCAATTCTTTTGGTCAAGCAAAAGTATGGCTGAGCAATCGTTTTGAGAGTAACAAGATAAATGGTATCAAAGTGACTGAAACTAAGATGGTGAACGATATGTTGAATCTTCTACAATCAAAGACCAATAGTGCTACTAATGGAAAATATCCAAATATTGCTTAGTATATCAAAGGCCACGACAAAATAAATTTCCAAAAAGTTAGTTCTAAATTTGTCGAGTACGTGAGAACATATGCTGGGGGAGAAGTACAAACACGTCTGACATATCTGAACCTGGCTACTCTTACGCAAAATCAAAATGTGGTAGGATCAGGTCAGCCAACTCAAATCAAAAAAGAAGAAGTAGTTAACAATGTTACTGTTGAGAAAGTTTAAAAAAGTATTCAGCAAGTGCCAACTTCGATTACATCTTCACAACAAGTTTTAACAACTTCCACCAATCCAGTTTATATCAATAATGTTGCTCCCATTAGAATTTCACAGCCTTATCCAGTTGCTGTGCAACCATTCCAAGAAGAAATTGTTACAAGACCTCTCAAAACATAAACCATAGTCAATTCCTCAACAATAGCCAATCCCGTGATAACTTTCGGAGGTATCTTTTTTTATAGTTAGGTCGTCCAACTACTTCCATCAAACTAGCAAGAAATGCCTCACAAAATGTTGGATTTCAAAATGTGGTACAATTCAATCAGCCTCCCGTGCATCAAGTTCCTTTACAAGTTTATCAAAGACCTTTGCCTTTGCAAAGTGTTATCACAGCAAATAGGAATGTTTAACTTAATAATGCCCCTATTGTGATTTCTCAAAGCACAATTCCATCCTATAATCAGCCAATCCAAGTATTTTAGTCATTCGCTGTTAATCAACCTCGCCCTGTTCCTTTAGAAATTTCAAACACTTCCAAAATTTTGGAGAACATTCAGGGATCACCTTTTGTTGAGAATAAAGGTGAGTTTGTAACCACTTCATATCCTTCAGTTACAAGTAATCTTGCCACTGTTTCTAAAGTAGCTGAATCTGAAGTAAAAAATGTGGGAGCAGTTAATAGCAATCAGAATGCAACAGCTAAAGCATCTGAAACAGTTGCTTGGTAAGACTACACAAACAAAAATGATACAAGTAAAGGTTTAAACAACTTTGGCCTATCAACTCCCCAGAATTTCGATGTCGGAATTTCAAAAAAGATCGAACCTTAATATGTGAGTGGTGCTTCAAAATTTACAACTGAAAATGACGGCAAATCCTCTCCTGAATTTTTGGCTCTCTTGAGTCAGATCAAGTCAGGAATAGGTCAGACAAGTAGTCTATCTTAAACGTATTTTTAATATGATATAGTTATTCATATTCAGGTTCAAAGAATGATGGTAATGTGGGTAGCTACGAAACATCAAAGTTCAGTTCAAACTACGTGTCAAGTAATTATACGGGTGGTTTGGACCCTGAGCTGCATGCCGACCTGCAGAAGTATAAACAATGATGAATAATCTATTTAATTAAATATTATCTATATTTGTGTGATTAGATTATGGATATGGAAAATTGCGAGTTGTTGCAATGGTATTTGTTTTAAATTGGAGTAAAAAGAGACAAAGGCTCGAGGGCGTATACAGAGAGCATCATTTAAAGTGTGTCAGCTTGTTTGATGCAAAAATTGCAAATAATGATTTTTCCTATCTTTTTTGGAAGAAATTTAAAAGAATAAATGTATACTTTTGTAATTAATTAAAGAAACAATATTTAAGCACTGATTTATTTATGGAAGATATAATAAAAAGAAGATGAAGAATGTTCTCTTAATAAGCCTACTCGTCATGATGTCCCTGTCTAGTCTCATGAATCTGAAAAGCCCCTATAACTTAAATACTCCTTATCCATTAAGTAAACTATAGCAAATCACAAACTCTTAGAACCTAAACATTCCTTTTCCATAATTTAAAACTAATGGTTTTTCTAAATATCCATCAAGAAAAACTAATGGTTTTTCTAAATATCCATCAAGAAAAACTGATCACGTATTGGGCCGTATTGGCTAAAAGATATTTGTGTAATAATCTAAACTTAGTGGCAAGCTTGCAGAAATTAACACGTTAATAAGGGAAAATGTTCCAGAAGTTAAAGAACTGGTGT
>Ga0194117_10006597_pt1 | contig 10124 bp, 9 predicted proteins | sample TA2MahsurfametaG_FD_160579 | JGI IMG/M metagenome (GOLD analysis project Ga0194117, IMG submission 160579) | Freshwater microbial communities from Lake Tanganyika, Tanzania - TA2015009 Mahale N1 surface | ecosystem: Environmental > Aquatic > Freshwater > Lake | place: Tanzania: Lake Tanganyika...
AAAATTTAAGATGAAGTTCATTTATATTTTGCTAGGAACCTTGATTGCTAGTTTCTACATTTCAGTTGTCGTATTTTCGAATCATGAAAGTTAAACTAGATACAGAAGAGAACATCTAGATGATTTTCTGGCTCATCAGATGCAGACAACTATTGATTATGATTTCGAGTCGGATTGGTCTTTGATATTTTTTGGAGGATTTCAATTTCATGTCTAGCATCACCTGTTTCCGCAGATTCCTTTTTATAATCTACCAGAGGCTAGCAAAATAATTCGCGAGGAGTTATTGGTTGTAAAAAAGAAAATAAATTTTTCAAGTATGATATGAATATAAATGGCTTTTCATTGATGAATTCGCTTAGCATACTTAATAAGCTCTGTTAGATTATGTTATCTTGGATTATAAACTCTATTTTTTATGACTCTTAAATACTATTTTTCTGTTGACAAATGTTTGAGGTCTTTTAAAATATAGTCAAATTTATCAATAATAAGTTCTATGTAAAAATTGCTTTTATTCTAGAATATTAGCGAGGACGTATGGTGTAATGGTTAGCACATTGGACTTTGAATCCAATAATCCGAGTTCAATTCTCGGTATGTCCTTTTTTATTACCAAAATTAGATTAAAAGCAATTAACTATCATTCAATTTGGAAGCTGTATACAGAACGTCCTATCTGCAACTTGATTTTGCTATTCAACTCGATTTCTTTATCGAGTTTAACCAAAGTACCAAATTTAGAACCTGTATCATATAAGTAAAAGTCGTTTGAGTTGAACTTTATCTCAGAATGCATTCGGGAGACAGAAATGTCTTGAAGACGGATTTCACATTGATGACCTCTACCGATTTTTACTACGTTTCCATTCTCAGGGCAGATAACGTGTAAACATCTTTCTTATTTGCTTTATTTTCTTTCATTTATGCCTTCAAGAATTATATATGGTTTTTGAGGTTTGTCAATCGTTATCATCTCCATTTTGAAGTCTTAGCCGCGATTTACAATTCTAGGGAATGGCTACTTACAAATTTAGCATTCGAATTTGGTAAAATTATATGAAACAACCATTCCTGTAACTTCTTTTTTGACTTTACTGTCAATCCACATTTTGAGACACTGAACATGAACACCTTAGCAAGAACCTTTACATTTGCAAGGGGAAATCAAAAAGTTATCAGGAGTGTTATCATCACAGAGACAAAATTTGCAGCTGCCTGATATAGTTTCATTAGCATCGTGAATACCACTAAACTAGCCTAAAAATAAGTCTTTCTTTTTTTCACTGTTTTTTCGAGGGATTCCTCCGATTTATACTACTCGATACTAAACTCGACCGAGTTTGATAATATTTCCTGGGCCTATATAGCAAACAAAGTACTTAGATTGTACCCTCCTTAAGTTCTATTGTTGACTTTGTATTATTTGACGATGATGTAAGCATCAGTATTCATTGGCCCAGCTTCTTCAGCATTTCCATCCTTTTTGGGGATCTCTTGAGAAGGTTTTTAAGCAGGGTAGAACAAAAAGCCTAGATAAACAAAGAAGTACTCTAACAATTTCCGTTGTGACGCATCAGTATTGAAGATACAAAAGTGTAAGAATCATCAGGCAGTATACCCTTTTTAATTTTATCATTTGAAATGATCGTGGTCTGTGCTACTAGATAATGGGGAATGTACCGTACCAATTTCTAAAAACTTTGCATGGCCCTTGTATTTCGAAGAATTATTTCTTTAGTTTTGTAGCTTAATAGTCGTACAAGCCATGAGAGTCTTTTTCCCAACTGAGGATTTGGAGATTGAGACTGCGTAGATAATCTCATACGTTGGTGCTTTGGGAGATGATTTCATTCAAATAATAGTATTGATTATTAACTAACTAACTAAAAATTAATCTATTTCTTAATTCTATTCTTAATTTATAGTTCAGGCTGCATTACAATTCTTCTCTTCTTTACTTTAATCGTTAGTCCAAGTAAAGAACTGCCAGAGAGATTTACGCGCAATATTTTGAATACATTTAAAGATTAAGAGCAATTAGGAAGATTATACTGAAAATAATTGACTTCCTTTGATAAAAATAAAGAGACGTATTCAAATACATTCAAGTTCAGCAGTTTAAGACTACTAAAAAATTTATAACACTATTTTAAATACAATTTCCAATCATTCAAGTTGAAAATAGCTAGTTGATAAATTTTGAAAATATTATTGTTTAATACTTTTAGAAAATCAAAATTTCGATTGTTATTTGTCAGTTACAAAATTATTCTTCTATAATTCAGCGATTTTCAAGAAAATCAAAACATTACGTGTTATTGAGTGCCTATTTCAAATAAACTCTAAAACCGAGAAAGAAATCAAACCAGGATTTTTTCATGAGGCAGATATTTAAAATTTTCTATTAATCTAGAATTTAATCAAATGTAAATCCACTCTCAACATTTAAGATTTATTTTATTTTCAACAAGATGGCCTAAAAAACTGGCAAGAAAAACGACATTGGAACCTTCATCCTCGATTTCTTGATGGGTGGTGTCTCAGCAGCTGTCTCCAAGACTTTTGCCTCACCCATTGAGGTTATCAAGCTCAGACTTCAAAACGTTGGGGCTATGATAAAAGCAGGAACTCTCGACAAGCCTTACACTGGTATTGGAGATTGTGCTTCAAGAATTGTCAACGACTAAGGAGTCAAGGCTCTTTGGAAAGGAAATGGAACCAACGTCATCAGATATTTCCCCACCCAAGCTTTGAACTTCTCATTGAAGGATTACTTCAAAAGACTTTTCGGTAGAAACAAAGATAGAGACGGATACTTCGTCTGGTTCTTAGGTAACCTTGCTTCAGGAGGTGCTGCCGGTTCAGTTTCTCTTTTGTTCGTCTACTCTCTTGACTACGCCAGAACAAGACTTACCAATGATCTTAAATCTTCCAAGAAGGGAGGTCAAAAACAATTCAATGGTCTCATTGATGTCTACAAGAAAACCATAGCAACTGACGGTTTTACTGGTCTCTACAGAGGTTTCGTCATTTCATGCGTTGGTATTGTTATCTACAGAGGTCTCTATTTCGGAACTTACGATTCCATTAAGCCTCTCCTCCCCGGAGATCTTAAGGATAACATCGGTGCTAACTTCTTGCTTGGTTGGGGAGTCACCGTTGGTGCTGGTCTCGCTTCTTACCCCATTGATACCATTAGAAGAAGAATGATGATGACTTCAGGAGAAGCTGAAAAGTACAGTGGATCAGTTGACTGTGCTAGAAAAATTTTAGCTAAAGAAGGAGTTGGATCTTTCTTCAAGGGAGCTGGAGCTAACATCTTGAGAGGTGTTGCTGGTGCTGGTGTCTTGGCCCTTTACGACAGACTTCAAATGATCATTTTCGGTAAAAAGTTCGGTTCAGGAGAGGGATGATCGTGATCATGTAAAAAAGCATCAGATTTAAAAATTGTCTTTGTATCAAGATGATTAAATAGATTGATCAAAAAACCCATAAGTTGAAATCAATATTATTTTGAGGTCTTTAATATTATGGAAGAGTATATAGTTGGCTCTTACAGCGAAGATCTTTGTTCTATACATACATCTTTCTAGAAAGAGTCAATATTGAGTAAAGTTTCCTGATATTTGGGTTGTCAATCAGCTCAGCTAGAAACAAACTTTAAACAAACCATAATTTTATACTCAAACTAAGAGATTTAGATTATTTTTATACTTTATTTTTGATATGTTTACTAAGATTGGAGATAACTGTTTATTATTTTTATTTTAAAGTCTATAAAAATACTTAGAAGATTACTGAAGGGGCTTAGTTGCAAATCAGAGTATTAAAATATTTTAATTAATCATCGATCATTTGTCTTAGAGGTTACAGGTCTTACCTTTTTTATGTACTGTTTGATGTACTACTCAAATTACTTTTCTCCTTTCTACTGAGTGCTAACAATCATAGACTCTAAGACGGAAACATCAGCTTGGGAACAGATATTTTTTAAAGCCTACATCCTAATTTTAAATTAGGTCTCATTATCTGAAAAAACTTCTTGAAAGTTGGCCATTGCTTACTAATCAAATCCCTTTTTCTTGTACTCTGCGGCTCTGAGGAGTTTTTACATAGCTTATAGATTTCTCAATTATTGGCAACTCTAAGGTTATTTCGCACTTTTTCTGAAGGCTTTGATTATGGCCTCGCTCAGCTCTATATTCGATATCAACTCCAAAGAATTCGGAGTGAGTCTATCTCTTCTTCTGTTCAGGATAATTTTGAATAAATACTTAAGCCTGGATTTAACTGAAATGATAGTTTCAGGCTTAGCTATTGTGATGAGTTGTTCCAACTCCTGGTAGAAGGTTGGACTGTCATTTGAATAGGCTGTAAAATCATTTATGTTTTATAAAAGCTGTTAGATTTAACTTGCTGGCTTGTTAGAAGACCGGTTGAAATTATGTTTACTATTCATTTTTTTTAAAATCGCATCTGAGAGCATCTATTCGCGACGAGTTGTAACAGGAAAAACTTATAAATATTGAATATAACTCCTAAGATACACTTCATCGGGTATGATGCGTGGGGGTACAACTTTGTGACTTTGGGGCACTGTGATGATTTTCATAAATTCGCGATGGCGGCGATGGCGATTGATGGGTGAATTTTATAGAAAGAGTTTGATGAAATCAAAATTTCTTTTAGACATATGTATTATATAACAGGAATAGGAATTATTTTTTTTACCTTGTCATATACCTCAGATAGTATAACTAAAACGTTGTTTAAAAAAAGTGAACGTATTCATATATTTGAAGGGACTTATTTCTTAAGGTTTTCTCTAACAAAATAATTCTAAATATTTATTAAAAAACTATCAGGAAAGTAGGGCGTTTACTTACGAAAACAGTACACCTTTTGCTTTTTCAATAGGCCATCTTTACCCTTTTTCTTCAACTTACTCAAAATTTATTATTCTGTTGGCACGCTTGAAGTAGCTCTGACATATCGGATTTTCTGTGTTATTTGCTTCGATTAACCAAAATTTAACGCAATGTTAACGATTAGAATGATGTATCTTAATAATGTATAAGTCTATTAAACGCTGCTCCTCAGCCTGGGTCTCACTCTCTCCCTTCTCAGGCCACAGTTCCTGTATTTTATGTAGTATTTCAAGGTGATTTTTGCAAATAATGACAAAGTTAATCTATTTCGTCTTGTTTTCGGTCTCCAATTCTTCGAGTTACTCCATTTTTTCTACATCTTCTGTTCCGAAATCAAAGCCTTCGAAATTTTAGTATAAATTAGAAGGTTTTAATTTGGATTCTGTTTTGAATTTGCTGTTCATCTTTTCAGAGATTTACTTATGAAGTGATTCGTCATAGAAGTAGCCTGTTTTTTCGTTGGCATACTCAGCAAGCTGGATTAGGAAATTGTACGAGCAAGAATTCTTCTTCTGAATCGGAATGCAGGGCACAGCTACGTCTTCGCATAATAAAAATGAAAGGTTATAATATACACAGTTCTCAATAAACTTAAAGATGAGATTGTTCAATCATAAGAATATTCGTTATATTTTTTTTGCTTCTTCTAAATATTCTTTATTAATATTTCTAAAAATAACAGATTTATTTACTGATTTAGCTGATTCAGATACCTTAGGTTTCAGTTTAATAAGATTACTTAATCTCTTGACAACTAATCTATTAAAATCAATGTTATCAAATCAAAGGCAACTCAGTTAATCCGTGGCAGCTAAACAACTCTTCGATTGTGCTTCTTAGGTGAAGGTTTCAAGTTGTAAATCTTTCGTAACTCAGCTCTGATATCTCGATCAGCTTGCTTTCTTGAGAGCTAGTATTCATAATCATAACGAGGATGCATCTGCTGGCTTCCTTTGCCTTCGATTTTTAACATGTTTGAGATATCAACTTGATGAGCCTTATTACTTGGTATTTAAATTTTTTTAGGTTACTAACTATACTTGTTACCACCATTCCTAAGAATAATTCTGTCAAGTTTAGGGAGATTTATGTTTTTTGTTTGAGGATAGTTCGCCAAAGAAACTGGATTTTTATCCTTTGTACTCTGACTGAGTTTAGCTACTTTTTATTGTTAATGCCCATTATTGTAGTTGGACTTTGGGAGCCGATCTGTTAAGTAATGTAAATTTTTGTGTGCTCTTATTGTTTTAAGTAACTAATTAGAATGTGGAGTTTAATGATCTACATCAATTCCCATCTATTAAGCCTTTCCACGAACGCTCATCAGGAGTTCAGTCGCATCAGGCCGGCTCGAAGGATTTACTTGCAACATATTTTTAATTACTTGACTTAGCTGTTTAGAGTAATTATCTCCAATTTTGGTATACACTCCTTTGATTACTTTTTTGTAAAGTCCATCCATATCTTAAGCACGAAATGGAGGCTTCAAAGTTGCCATTTCATATATAACACAGCCTAAACTCCAAATATCTGATTTCGAATCATAAGGCTTATCCTTCCAAACTTCAGGACTTGCATAATATGGAGTACCTGTTTGAGTGTAAAGCAATCCATTTTTTGCTATTTTCGAAACGTTCATATCACCAAGTTTGGCTACACCTGACTTGTCAAGAAAAACATTCGCACTCTACTTATTTTTGATGATTACCTTGAGGTCTCTATGGAGAATATTAAAGTCATGCAACCGTTTGAGGCCCAAAGTCACATGAATCAAAGTTTTCCATACGGTTTCTTAGTCGAATGTAGTATTGTTCTTTTGATGGGCAACTATCTTCTGGTAAAGATCTCCATCATCAAGAAACTCCATGACTATGCTGCGTGAATATGTTTTTACCAGAGTGAGTTTGACTCAATGAAAGAATGTTTGTAGCCTACTATATAGGGCGAATTTAGAGAGGCCAAAATCCTGACTTCGTTGAGTGCATTTTCTTGTTCTTTATCTGAAAGGTTATTCATTTTCACCTTCTTCAGTGCGTAGATTTGAGAGTCTACAATCCTCTGTACCTTATAAACGCTTGAGTAGGCTCCTTCTCCAAGTTTGGCGATGATTACAAAGTCTTTGAGTGACATAGGTTTTTGTTAACTATTATATTTATTATATTCTATGCAACTACTACCCTCTCATCGTATTTTATAAGTAAAGACATCTTTATGGCAATCAACTATGTCTCTTTAAATGATTCCTACTTTTAAAAAAAGTTCATCAAAGAAAAAATAATTTAAAGAAAGATGATAAACACAGTTAAGTGCAAATTCTATATACATGATCATTTATTAATTCAATTTTAGATTTTTTCAGGTGCGTTTTCAGTTTTTGCTCCTTTTTATTTTACACTTTCAACTGTGGTTTATTTTTGCATACTGATTGTTATTTGAATTTCCTTCTCCTTGATCCTATTTAAAACAGTATGGTAGAGGTTCATAGTTTTAGTCTTTGTTTCAGTCCACTGTTCTAAGCTTTTTGTGCTCACATCTTTCAGTACTTCAGTAAGCATGGTCATAATTATGTGATAATTTTCAGCCAAATCTTTTTTTGAAATTTTAATCTCCAACCCTTTTTGGACGAAATTGACTGTAAATTGTTTGATGGAACCAAAGTTCTCTTTAATTTTTTCCATAACTTTTTCTTCTTTGAATTCTCCACTCCAAAACATTGTAATTGTGTCTTTCTGGCATTTATAGGTCATTTTCAGTTGTGCAGTTTCTCAGCAAATATTTCCATAATTAGTTATTTTGAAACTATAAGAGTTGCTTTTATCACGATATAAATAGGAACGAGATTATTTTGTCCATATATTTTACTTCTGTTTAACAAATCTTTGTTAAAACTGACCAGCTGATCAACATAGACCAAGATCTTCTTATTTTTTATCTGGTTGTAGATGTTGATGATTCTTTTGGTGCGATTCTTTACATCTGATTCGGGACATTCTATTTCCAATTTTTCTTCAATATATTCTAAGAGATCTTCAGAAGTTTGTGAAATAACGAAAATCAGATCTTTTTGGAGCTGTCTAGAAACTTTTGCTGCTTTTTTGACCTTGTTAGTAGAACATTAGTATAGACTGTTGATGACCTAGTAGGAGTTTTTATATTGTCCAGTGGTAAAAGTGGTGACTTAAGAATAGTAGGGAACAGTTTGAGAAAGTTTGTTGTCAATTTGTTGAAGGATTTCCATTTAAGTTTGATATTTTGAAATTTTTATACTTTTAGGATGTAGTATAAAGCATTTGAATGATGATAAATGGGTATGATGTAATGTTAAACGTACAAAATATGATAAATTCTGAAAATTATGACGTTGAAGTTGAATCATGTCAAATAAAGAATCTACATGTTAAGAAAAAGAAGTAAATGCAAAACATAAGTTATCAGAAAAATCATAGGTCCATCTCGATGTAGCTGTCAAAAGATATAAAAACATCCTCTTAGTCGAATGATTATTTTTTAATTATAGAACTCAAAGTTAAGTCTTGTTCAAAAAAATCTTAGATTTTGGGGGATTCTTGCCTCTTGGGGTGCATTGGGAAGACGTTATGTTTTAATGCGATGCGGCATGAGTATATTTTTTCTCTTGTGACAGGGATGGATCTTTTTGTTGAAGATGTTATTATTTTATTGCTCTATCTATCTTCTATTTTAGTTTTTTCACCAGTTTTATCAATTAACTTTAAGCTATTTCCTCTTTCCTTCAAACTCATGTAGCTTCTGCGTTTTAACAAGTGAGCATGTCTTTCTTTGTTGCTTAACTAATGAAGCCTGCTGTTTTTGGTGGTTTCCTTGTTCATATCGATTTGCTTAGGCATCCAAGGTTTGCTCAATTTTGGAATAGTGAGCACATCTTATTTTTAATTTTATAAATTTCTAGTTTAAGGCATCAGATTCAACTGCAAGAGGTACTCTTTGGTCTAGCTAATTTTAGCTAAGCAAAAATGAGCAGGCTTTATTCCCAATTTAGCAATTCTGGATTTGCTTGGAATTAGGTTCTCCTTCGAAATATTTTCCTGAAGCTAATTGAACTCCTTTCTGGAGCAAGATGCTGCAATGTTGGGTAAAAAGGAAAGTGGCTGTTGATGTTTAAATTTTCTCATTGTTCTATTTCTATATTCTCAATAATCATAATGGAATGTACCAATTTGGAGGATTAAATAAGTTTCATTTTCCAATATACTTAAGCTAAAGTTATCAGTTTCCGTATAACAACCTGGACTGTTTTTGGGAAAAAAAGTGAAATAACTTTAAACTCTTCTATTTTGAATAATGTAAAAAAAAAAGTATAGTTTTTAGAGCTACTTTTAGAAAACTTTTTTTAATACTCAAAATGAAGGCTAAACTAAATAAAAACCGAAGAAAATGCCAAATAATCCCCATCTAGAAGTAAGGGATAATCTTCTAGTGATTTGTTTTATTTTTAGATAAAAATTCTATTTGTAGTAAAAAGAGATAAGATATTGCGTATTACATCACCTGATTGTTTTACTGTTTGCTTTAATCCAATAGTTTCCCGAATGTATCGGAAGAGGGGTTACATATCTTTAGGTATATCTCCTTATTAAAAGGCTCTATCAGCAAATCTAATTAAAAACTGCCTTCTTATATCCATCATTCTGTCTAATCTAGCAAAATCTACCTTTAGACCTTAAGATTCATAACCAGCAACTAAAGCTTCTTGGAATGCTTGTCTGTCGCAACCTTCCACTGGAGTTTTAGCGTAAGGCATACCACTAGAGTGGGTGCCCAGATCGGATTAAAACATTTCATGTTCGATTTTTCCTAGCTGAAGCGATTAAAGGGAGATTTAGCATGAATATAAGATAAAAAGAGCGTCTTTATATACATCTTCGTAAAGTAAAAATTGCCTGTGCCAAGTCTAATAAGTAGAATCCTCTTTGCATTAGATCACTATCAAAAACTGATAAATAGTTTCCTTCATCAACATAGTGGAAATTACTAGGATTATGATCTCCATGAATAAGTCCGTAATGTTATGGATTATCGATCAAGGGGATATCATCAGGGTGCAGTTCTACTTCCTTTAAAATCGAACAAAGAACTTCGTCCCATTTCTGCATTCTCTTTGCAATTTCTTTATGCTAAGTTTAGTATTTTTTGGAAAGTTTATGGAGTTGAAAA
>Ga0194117_10006598_pt1 | contig 10124 bp, 15 predicted proteins | sample TA2MahsurfametaG_FD_160579 | JGI IMG/M metagenome (GOLD analysis project Ga0194117, IMG submission 160579) | Freshwater microbial communities from Lake Tanganyika, Tanzania - TA2015009 Mahale N1 surface | ecosystem: Environmental > Aquatic > Freshwater > Lake | place: Tanzania: Lake Tanganyika...
CGTTTTAAACAACGTGCTCTTTATATTCAGTATTATTTTCATGGGAAAAGATGAGTCCGCAGTATTTTTTTATCTTATAACTATTTAGTCATTATGAAAATCATGTTTGTAGCACTGTCTACACTGTTGCTTCTTGCCAACATCCAAACCCAAACTACTCTCAATGTCACTAATGTCGTGAGGACTGTAGCTATGAAAAAAGGTTTGACCATGCAGGCTACTGTTTGGCCTTCCTATTAAAATAGTTGGGCAGGAAGATTCTCATGTAACAATTGCAACCCTTTCGAAGGAGATACTCCTTGTAACCGCAGTCTCCCATTAGTTTGTATCAGCAATCCTAAATCTGTTATTAGACCCTACTATAACATCGCAACTCAGTTTACACCATTCAGTGTTCTTGATGGAGGATACTATGATGGTTGGACTGGAGGAGTTATTCAAACAACTTTACCTGTTCAAGGTTCTTCTATCACTAGTTACAGAGTCGGAGATGCTTTATGCAAAGGGTATTTCGGTAGTAACTCATTTTTCGCCACTTTTGATTCAGGATTTTATATGCCCTTTATGAATCAACCACCTACTAAAGCATGGTCTTTGTGGGATTGGAATCAAGCCAAGAGAGGACAGTGGAATTTCTGGGGTTACTTTAATCATCATTACAGAGGAAGAGCCTGGGTGTGGGTGAATGGACAGCCAAACGGAAATTGCGGAAATTGATTTGCAAAGATTTATCACTTGTTTTAACCATTTCATCTATTGATGACAAATAATCAAAAATATATTTATATCAATAATTAATAAGATAAGGTATAAATGAATAAGCAATGATCAATTTTCCATGATTACTTCACTGAAATTTTCTTATGTTAAGTTTTGAACTTCATTCGGCTTCTTAACTGATTTGTCTACGGGATCCTCACTGATATGGGGAACTATTTCATCTACTACTTTATTTGCACCTTTTCTCTTTAAGTAGATTATCACGATAACTGTTATCAATACCACCACTGCAACAGCAACGAAGACTCCGATCAATATCTTAGTTGTTTTTGTATTTAATCCTCCATTTTCAGCGTTACCATGGTCACTTTCTGGACTTACTAAACGGACTGGAACCAAAACAGCATCATAGCCTAGAAGAGGTCCAATATTTGAATTAGTGAGTTCGTTACCTAAAGTAACATCGGCTAAAGAAGCTTGGATTGCGGCTTGTAGTTCTTTAGCTTGAGCTAAAGCAGCTTGATCATTGTAAGTTGTGCTCTCTGATTAAGGAGGGATAGGCACAGTGATAAAGAGAGTGACTGAGACTGAACCTGTATAGATACTTGCTATTTTGACTCTAGATTGATCAACTATACCAAAAACTGCACAGACTCTGTCAACAAGTCTAGTTGGTCCATCAACTTTCCAGAAATCCTTGATGTCCATGGCAAAATGAAGTGTGAGCTGTACTGAGTTGGTGAGTGAAACTCTAACCAAGCAATTTGGATCTCCTGTAACTACGAATTGGATAGTATAGTTTTTGTAGAAGAAGATGTTGCTACCACATTCACTAGTGTTTACAGGTTTTTCAGGACCAGTATTAAGTATCATGATAGGTTTGACTGTAAGACCACCAACTTGAACTTGGATTGAATTGGGGAAGGGATAGTAAATGCTAAATACCATCCAATCGGAGTTATTACCTCCTGAAACTCTCTTTTGTATTTGGAATCGCATATCATCAGGTGGGTTTGAAGCAAAGCTCATGTTATAGGAATTGAATAATTGCAAAGTCGTGATAAATCTGCCTAATCTTAGATTTAAAGGTTATGAACCCATCCATTACCATTCTCTATATCCATTTGTGATAGAAGTCCAGTTACTTCCTGGATAATTGATACTGACTGGCCACATAATACGTTTGTTGTAGTCGGGAGCAATGCTCTCATACTCTAGAACAGCGAAGTCTTATCTGGAACAGTAGTGACCATTCATAGCTGGGTAGTAGGTGCAGCCAGGAATATTATCACCTAGCCAACTGTTATTAGCTAATATAGTTCCAACTTGTGGGAATAAATGCCCAGTTTGATCTTGGATAATGTAGTTGTTTCTGCCGGTACAAAGAATATTGCCACATCCACCAAACCATCCGATATGAGCAGCGATAGGAGGATCAAAGTATCCCATTGAAGTAAACTCACAGTTGGTGCAAGTCGAATTCCAAAGGTAGGCAGAGCCAATCAGGTCAGTAGCGAGTGGATTGTCTCTGAACAAGACATTATTACTACATCCTTACAGAGCAGGCTCACTATAGCTTCGTTTATAGTTGTCGAAAGTTACATTATAGAAGTAAGCCTTAGAATCTAGAGTTTCCTCTTTACATAGTCCATCGTGGCCTGTATCATATGACATGGGATAATTTTCACCATTGATAGTTACTGCTAATAATCTCACAGCTTAACTGTTGCTACAAAATGTCTTGCTGTCTCCATAACATTCAGTACAATTGGGTCTTGAAATCTTAGTGATATAAGAATTTGATAAGATTGCAGTACGGTCAGTTCCTGCCAAGCCGAATCTGAGTGAAAGTGCTCTGAAACGATGATCAGCTAGTATATAGTTAGAGTATCTGAGTTAAGATGTTCCAGGTGGATTGGCGATTTGACCAACTGAGCATGCATAAGCTCGTACTCCTGAAAAACCAACACAACTGTCACTTATTACTCTGTTTAGCAAGTATCCGTTTCCTTGAGCTGAACCTACAACATTGTTTGAGAATGGATTATTGGGAATAAGGCTACAAGGGAGGAGAGGGAAGACATATCCATTCATGTTTGAACCCTGACAGATGTTGTTGAGTATCTGTGAGTTGAAAGTACTAGGATCGCTGTCGGTGACTTCAATGCAGGCTGTTGGTTCTTTGCCAGCTATGGTTGGTCTGAAAATAGCACCCATCATAGTATTAGCAGAAACGTATATCTTGTTAATTTTTTTGAGTTTAATATGGAACTTACGACCTTAATAGAAGATGTTGTTTGTGATGTTGGCATTGAAGTAGTCTTAGATTTTCAAGCAGAAACTTCTACAGTAGGAAAATGAAGAATATTGTACGATAGATGTGGTTCCAGCTTAGGATCCAGTATTCTGCAGATTGAGAGTGGCAGCTTCAGTATCGTATTGTCCTCCTAAAGTAAATTATACACCACTAAGGAATACATTTCCAGTTCGAGATTCGGCGCCTTCCCAAATTTGTGTATTCACGATTGTGTAGCCCCATCCGTTATCAGGTCCCGAGACGAATTTGATATTTCTGGTGACATGACCTACCGAAGCACGAGTATCAAGTTTACCAACAGAGTTGCTGATAGTGATATTGAAACTACCATAATGAGTGTAGTTCAGGGCGGGTGTAAAACTAACAGTATTGTTGACAATATCAGTAATCTGAACTCTCTAATACTCGTTGCTCTTGCTAAAGCTAGGTGCTATTACGATTTCATCTCCTATGGCCCAACCTGTTGCATCTTATACAACTAAAGTTTTAGCTCCTTTAAAAGCAGTTTGAAGCAATTTGCTGGAGACAGTTGTGGGATATAAACCATAGAGAGAAAGTTTACCTGTAACTACCATAATTTTGCTGCCTTGCAGAGTAGGATCAAAGGTGTATCCTGCATCATTTTTCAATCCGTTGAGTTGGAATGTAAGTTGATGAGTAAAAGGTTGGCTTGCTGAGCCTGCAGTGATTGATCCTGCTGTTATCCAGATTCCGTCACATTCAATTTTTCTATCAGCTTTATCCTAGATGATAACTTATCCATCAATCTGCATAAATTGGCAAGGAGCGGGATCCACATCCATGATGATAGTCCAGTTTCCATTGACAGTGACATTCTATCCAGGTAATGGCATTCTTCCATCAGGCCATTGAGAAGCATTGCTCCAATATCTGATAAAAGATTCTTTGACGAATTATCCAGGAGGAGCAGGGCATAGATATCTGCATGGTATGGCTGTGATTTATGTTGTTTCAAAATAGGTTCTGTTTTTGCCACTAGCACAGATCTCCAGAGTTCGTTGGCCTATCGTGTCATCATGATAATACTATCCGTTGGCGCAGTTATTTTAATCGAGTGGGACAAATTGAGGGAAGAACAAGTTGGTGTTGTCGATAGGGAAGTGAGGTCTATTCGCGCCGATATCAAACATTTACCTGTGAAGGGTGTAGTTGAATTTGAATTTGATGGCAGGGTCAGTGTCAAGCAAATAACGAGATGAATACATCCGAACAAAAGTGAAGTCAAGACCAGTAAGCCACCAGATATTGTAGAGTTTACCTGCGATGTAAGGCAAAGCCCATGTTTTCATGTCATGCTTTGAATCCATCTTATTTGATTAGGAAAAGAAAGAATAAATTTGGGTAAAATTGGTTGACTTTTATGAAACATTTGTTAAAGTATTGGGAATTTGCTATGCTTTGAAAGAAGCTGAATCGAATAAACTTGAAGGTTGAGGAACACTGAATGTTACTCTTGCTACTTTTACTGATTCATCGCAAATAATGGTGTTGTCCCATGATGATATATTAGTGGTTGGTACACAGGCTGAGTCAACCAGCAGATGTTTGTAATAATTAGTAACTGTAGCTGATTTTCTCGTCTTTCCATCAAAAGCAGAAGTAGAGAAAGTGCCGTCGATATCGTAGAGTATTTCTCTTTTGAGTCCATTCATATAGAGTTTGTTACCAGATACATTTTGATAGGTGATGTTAGAGATGTAGATTTCTTGTGCAGTGTTGGTAAAAAGAAGCGGATTTTCACATCCAGAACAAGTCTCTATGCTGTGAGTATTGGTAGGATAGTGATAGAACCTGATATTATCAAATTTAATATTACCAAGTCTAGGCGTAATGATTCCTTTCGATCCTGAAACATCTACAGGTAGATTAGTCAAAGTTTGGCCAACCAATACTGAGTTAATCATTTTAACAGGTTCAGGAGTGAACTATGTCACATAGAATTCAGCGCCTGCTCGTTTGTTTTAAGCTGAAGTAATGTTGTTGAAGATCAAATTACCTGTTTGCTAGGCAAGCAATCCGCTCTCTCCGTTTTTGTAGAGAATATAGTTGTAGAAAGTACTATAGATTGGAGGATTATATTGCCATGGGTCATTCTTGTCTGCTATGTAAATAGGTCGGCAAGGATAAGTACGAGGAGTAAGTTTGAATATTCTTAAACCAAAACGTACATTGGAGTGTGCAACATTGTCATGACTTTAGCCCAACGCATTTCCCATAGGACAGACATCCTTTGTTGCTGAAGGTCCATCAGGATGTTCTTTGATTTCATACCAGAAACCATAAAAATCTGAACCTGCTGCATGATTGTATCTGAAATGATTGCTCGGATGTGTGATCCAGAAAGAAGCCACTGAGATATCAGTTTGTAACATAGTCCACACTTATAGTGATCCAATAGCCAAATTATATTGTATCAAGTTGTTTGTTTAAATTCCGTCTTAGACAAAAAAGTTGTGTCCTTGTACTCTGTAACCGACGTTGTATTCAACTGTCAAGAAATGAACGCCATGGAGTGTAACAACTCTTGCCATTGAGTTATGAACTGCGTTACCTCTAACGAAAGATTAAGAAACATCTCCATTCATGTGGAAATGGATGCAATAGCGACCAATAATTCGAGGTTGACCACAGTTGAAAAATTAAGTGTAGGCAATATTAGCTACTAATCCATTCTAAGCGCTACCTGCAAGCATCAGATGAGCTCCATAGTTTCTTTCTTGAGAAGATGAGTCTCCAGTTACTTTGATATTTCTGGTCAATAACCCTACTTCAGCTCTCATCTATAACTTGTCTCTAACATAGTTTTAAATGCCTGAGAAATGTTGATACTTCAAGATTTCATTTAAAGTCAAAACATTACCACTTACTGAGGCAATGGTTCTTCTCTCAGCTTCATTGTGATCGAAACTTGTTGAGGCTATTACAATTTCATCTCCTACTTTCCAATCAACAGCATCTTGAACTGTAATACTTTTTGAGTTAATAGCGGCAGTACTGGCTAAGGAAGTCCAAGTGAAAGCTCTAGGTTGTCCATATAATGAAAAGAAGCATTCCATACATCCAATTCCTTTGTTTCCAAACATGGGTGCTTGTGGACCATAGTAATCTCCATATAATTCGAAAGTCAGTTGATGTTTATAAGGTTTTGCTTAAGTACCAGCTATAAATTTACCACCAACGACTGAGATAAATCCAGCTCTAATAAGCATATCGGACTCATCTGCAAAGGTTAAAGTTCCATTCTAGACTAAAATACCTTATAATTTAGGAGTAGAAACATCAACAAGCAAGTTCATACCGCGAGGTACAAATACCAAATCTCCATCAGCTGGAGGCATGTCAGTACCCCAAGTACGAATATCACTCCAACGTAACACGTAAGAGAATTATTGATAGATGATTGCGTTATTGTCTCCGACTGAAACTAAAAATGAATTTTGGGATGGTAAGTTGTATCTTGATGACACATTACAAGTAATAGAAGTAGCTATAGCAGTTGTGACATTGCAGCTTTGACCATCAATAGTGACGGATGGAGTAGCAAAATTGAGATTATTACCATTGAGAGTGATGAGATAGCCTCCAAAGACATCACCTGTAGTTTTCGAAAGTGTCTGAACAACAGGAGTGCGATCTTGCCTGTATTAAATTAAGTTGTTGTAAGTGAAAGTATTGGTTCCGTCTTGATATACAAGTTTGGCAAAGTTGGAAGTAAGTGAGTTAGGATTGTTATTTGAAAGTAAAATTCCAGTGAACTATAGTTCTGCTAACTGGCAGCTAGAAGTCGTGTCATGTGAAAATCTAAAATATCTATAGAGATTGTTGAGATTGAACTGTAGAATATTCCATCCTGTTCTGATATTCGAGTCAACATCAGCAATTTTAACATAGTTGACCCCATCAACAGATGCTTCAAAAGTAGCTCCTAACAGATAATCAGCAGTAATGAGCCATTTGCTATTAGGGAAGTATCTGATTCTTGTCAAATTGAAAGAAAGTTAGCTTCCTACATCGATACCTATAAAGCAAGTGGAATTAGAAGAAGAACTATAGATTGTACCCATCAAGCTGTCGAAAGCATTAGTGTTACCTGCTTGAGTATCACTAATAACAGAGTATTGATTGGAAGTGAGTTTTTGAGGAGAAGATAGGTTATACTGATTTTGTGAGAGAGTATTAACAAAGGCAGGTATAGTAGCAATAGCTCCATTTGATGTTATATTTTGAAGCTTGCCTTTGAAGCCATTCACATATATGGTTGCACTTGGACTCAAACCTGATCCGGAAATACTAATACTTCCACCATTGTATGAGGCAGCGAAATTAGATATAGTTGGCTGAGAAATAGTAACTTTTAGCTGAGAAGAGCATGAAGCATAACCATATGCAGAATAAAAGAATCTAAATCCGAATAAACCTCCGGGTAGATAAGTGCTAAACTACACACTAGAATTTGATGTTTGAGTAGGAACTGTGACATTATAGAATTCATTGCTATTAAATAAAGAGAAGATTTAGACAAAGCTAGGTGTAGCTGTTAAAAGGTTGTTCTTATTAAAAGTAAATGTATTTGTACCTGTTGCAACTGTGGAGGTTGAAGATAGTGTAAGATTGGGTGTATTTGCACTCGATACGAATACAGTTTTTGCTAATTTACTTCCCAAGGGACTAATAACAGTGATTGTGTAGCTGTTTGAAGAGGCAGGAAGTAATAGGGTCAAGGCTGACGGCTTGGTTTCAAAGACATTAGCCGCAATAACAGTATTTCCCGATTTAATTGTCAAAACAAAATTAATATTAGGCCATCTAGCGGGTAATCCAGTACCTGTAATAACAACTCTTCCTCCATTTAATGAGATAGTTTATGGTGTAATAGTAGAGATCTGGGTACTGATATTCAAATTCAAACCATTAGTTTAACCAATAGGATCTAATCTGACTCTTACAGCATAAGATCCACTTTCAACTTGAGGAAGCGTAAAGTTTAAAGATGTAGCTGAAGATGTGATGGTTGTATTGACTATTGTTACTTCACCAGTTTCATAATTTTCTAAAACAACTACTGGAGAAGAAGTACCTAAGTTGAGATTCAAGCCAGTAAGAGAAATAGTGCCTGAGGAGGCGACATTAGTTGAGATTGTTTTGAGAGATGGACTGGAGGAGCTGTTGAGATAGGTAAAGCCACAGCTTCCATTGCAAGTATTGTCAACCATTAATCTGTTTTAGAGAATAACTGGTTGTACATCATTAATGTTGTAGTAATCTTCGTTGAAAGGTGGAGTTCTACATGAAATATCAGTAGTATTCAGTGATTCTACTTTGCAGAACCAGTTTATCGCCTTGCCAACAAATACTAATGTCTAATCAAGAGCAGGTGAAAAATTGATACCTTTTATGTTGATGAGGGTTCCTCCATTGTAGCTGCCTGTATTTGGTGTAACAGAATTGATTACTAATTCATAGGTGAAATCATTGCAGCTTGTGTTGTTGGGCATAATCTAGCCAAAACCGATTTTGTTGACTTGAACTTTGAATTTACCAGCTAAACCACCAGGAATACCAACTTTGATGTAAGTATCATTCAATGAAAGAATTCGCATACGGTAAGCTTTGCCAGTAGAGTTTGATAGGTCCACTCTGATTGCGTTTTGATCTGTTCCAAAACCAATTCCAGTAATTTCCATGATGCCTTTGAGTGAAGGATTATAAGATTGAGGATTAACAGTATAGATATATCCGAGGGGAGCAGGAGAAATGTAATTGAATGTTAGTTTGTTACTAGTGTGTGTTGGAGTGGATATCCAGATATCTTGTGAACCTGTTTGACATGGAGGCATGATTATGTCAGCATTTGTATTATCGATGGAGACGATAGTGACATTGACTCCACAAATTGTTATCCATGCATCCTGAATGTTAATAGGAAAACCTGTGCCCTTGAGATGCAACCCAAATCCTCCGTTATTTCCACCAGTAGTGACGTTCAAACTTGTAAGAGTTAAAGGGAAGTTAAATGGTATAACAGAAGGTGCGTTTGGTACTATTCCAACCTGATCAACTGTTACAACCGGTGTGTAGCTTCCAGCTTGTATGATGGGAGTGTTATCAGGATTAGAAGGCAACTGGCAGGTGAAACTGCTAATTGGAGTTGTGCTTGGATTGTTGATAGTACAAGGCTGATTTGCAATAGTGACGGCAGTGTTTGTGAGGGAGTAATTTAAACCTGCAGGATCAGTGAGACTAAGAGTGACAGTTGAATTAGATATGGCATTTGAAGTTAGTATTGGTACATCAGTGAGGAAAACATAAGAACAACTGCCTATACAGACATTTGGTAGTTAGTTTACAGTTACGCGAACATTGATTTGAGGAGAGTCAGTGTTTAAGAAGTTGAAATCGATTGGATCAAAAAGAAGATTTGGGCTGTAGTTTCTCAGTATAGTGGTAGAGAGCTGTGGTAATGTTCCCATGACTCCTCCTAGTAAATTCAGACTATCAACGATCATTGGAGGTATTATTCCATTCACTTCATAAAAAGTAAAAATCCAAACAGCACCATATGACTGATAATTTGGATCAGAAATCAAATCAACTTGTGTATTTCTAAAACCTGGGACTGCATTTATGGATCTTTTAAGATTATCAGCTGTAATAGCAGCAGGTAAGTTAGGTGACCCATTGTAAAGGATGTTGACACCATTGAGTGTGAGGCCGAAAGTTCCGGAAATGAGTGGCCCATGAGGACGAATGATAGCAATGCTAAAAGCCTTATTTCCAGTATAGTTACTAATGTAGAGAGGAGTAAGTATGGCACTTATATCACTACTTTTTCTAGCGAGTGCAATTGAAATGGTATAGCTATAAATGTAAGCCTGAGTGACATCTGTGGTTGGATTGCTACTGTTGTCAAACATAGTACGAGTGCCTGAAATCTGATAAGCACCGAAACAGTTGAGTTGATAAAGTGCAGTTAAAAATTAACTAATAGTAGCATTGTAGTTAAAAACGGCGAATTGAGTTACAGGTGGTAAACCGGCAGGTCTTTTGGTTGCTGTTAAGTTTATTT
>Ga0194117_10006599_pt1 | contig 10123 bp, 4 predicted proteins | sample TA2MahsurfametaG_FD_160579 | JGI IMG/M metagenome (GOLD analysis project Ga0194117, IMG submission 160579) | Freshwater microbial communities from Lake Tanganyika, Tanzania - TA2015009 Mahale N1 surface | ecosystem: Environmental > Aquatic > Freshwater > Lake | place: Tanzania: Lake Tanganyika...
TTAAGAGTGTCAGCAAACCTATTTCATGTTCAGCCGAGGGTAGCCCACATCTCATTCAGATTTATCGATGATCAACTCCATCTTTCTCATCAAAAACATGTTGAATGCGAGTTCACCTTCTAACAAAAAAATACACAATCAAAATAGAGAATTCAAAGATAAAAAAAATAACCCATTATATTCGGAACTTAAATACTTATAAAGCATTGCTACTCCAATTACTACCTTTCCTTCGTCAATGAAGCTTCAGGTATTGATTATTTTTATTTAGGAAGCTAGAGAGTAGTTTTGACGGAATAAGTAAATTAATCCTGCATCTTTGAACTTGTACCTCAAAGAACTTTCGAACATAAAGGTGATTTTGTAACTGTAAACTCCAGCTTTGCCATCAGACAAACCCTCATTAAATCTTACATAGGTAGTAATATTTTGGAAATGGATCCTACTAAGCTAAAATTTAGTGAAGATAAGCTCTTTGAAAGTTACCAGCTGAATAGACTAATTACTGCACTTAAGGAAAGTGAAGACATTAGTCATTCTTCCAATATGAGATTAAAAGCTGCAGAAAGCAAAGATCTAAGATAGGAGTTCTAAAAAGTTGACCCTGATGAATAATTCCCTATAAATCAAAGTTTCCCTTTCTTCAAGAGCTAAATGAAATAAGAGATATTTCAGGAATAGAAAGTTTGTAGATTGCCGATTGCTATTGGTCAGGGTTAAAGATTAAATATGTTACCTAGCTCGATCTAGAGGCATTCTTATACAATGTGGAAGGCTCATAGAAAATAATAAAATCTAGCAAAATATCTCAAAGACAACGATTACATTTACTTTGTTAGCAGCGTCAAAAGTAAAGGGACAATGACAGTAAACTTTACAGAAGAAGACAGATCTATTTGTAAAATCTAGTTTATCAACAAGCATAACTAGCTTGAATATGATTGTTCAGCTATTTTTATTGTTTAAATCTAAACAAGAAAGATTGATAGCTGCGCAAGCGAATAACATATATACCTCAAACATCTTCTAACAGGACGATACTTTCCTTTCAATGAGCAAAACGTTAAGAAAAAACTTAAGTTAGTACCTTTATTACCCTTGAATAATCTCTAAAACAAACTGCCTCCCTTCCATATCTTTTTTAATGGTGAGTATTTCCCCAGTGAAGAGAAAAATTACCAAGCAACATGTGGTTTTTGGCTGAATAAAGTAAATAAACTAGAAATCAATGAGATACTTAGTTTAGAGGGTATTTCCCATTAAAAATGGATACCCTATCTAACAAATTACCTTGACAAATAACGTTCGAAAAGACAGTAACTACTGAGACAATTTGGTCTCTTAAAATTTATGGTTTACATAGCTACTAACGAAATCAAATAATTTCGTGAAATCTACACTCTTATTTTCAAGATGATCAACCAAAATAGAAAAGTAAGGAAGTAAATGGCCTCTTACATATCGTAACTTCTCAAAAAGTAAACAAAGGAATACATCATTGATATTCTCTCAGAAACACTAAACAACGAAGACACTTTTGTTGAGAAGTATGTGCAACCGGAACATCTCAATCACGAAATAACTGACTTTAAGATATTGTAGACATACTCAATTACTTTTCTCAGAATTTTTAGACTTTTCTGTGGAAATTACAATGAACCTTGCCAGCGCAACCAAAACGCTTTGTTTGAACTATTTTTTCATGAAGAATAAAACTCAATAGCTAACTCTAAATACATGAGTTAATCATACCTCAACATCAACAGAAACAAAATATCAGAAAAATACAAATTCAGACTTATCTTTAAAAGCAAAACTCAATTATAAATCGAAAATTGTGGTCAAAAATATGAGTTGAGACAACTTTAATAGTAGAAAGTGTTGTACTTGAGACAATATTTGTATCTCTTAGGTGATTGCCTCAAAAAGAATAAACCAAAATTATAGTAATTCAAAAAAGTCCAAGCTTATAAACTTTCAGATTTAATTGATGTGCTTTACATCTAAGGAGCTGAAAGACTTGAAGGACCTATACTTAGTTTAATAAACACTATTTATCTTGAACCCTAATACAAGCATAAGCTATATGTTTACATAAAAGACTATGACCAGATGTGTTATCAAGGTTCTTTAATAGCACTGCAGCAGAACTAAGATACAAAAAGACTTTTGTCTTTCATAAATAGTAAAATTGATCAACTAAATAGTAGACTCTCAAAAATATAAAGTTTAAAAAAATAAATCGGTCTTGTTTAAAAAGATTCCAAAGTTTCATAAGAATTAAACAATATTTTATAAAGTGAAAATAAAGTATTGATAGAGGAATATACTAGTACCAAATTTAAGAGATTTTTGATAACCATAAAGTACACAATCTAAAGTAGCTATTGGAATAATATAAACAACCTTGAACTGATTGTAGATGCTCTCTATAAACTCTACACAACCAGAACTAAACAAGAAAAACTACTTAGGCTTAAACTACAATCAGACTATTCTCAAGTCAAATAATGGCGTAATTACCTAGACTCTACTGTTATCATCATCTAAATTACAATTCTCTTTTTAGATATAAAGATTAATCTATGTATTTCTAACCTTGTAAATCTTGAAGAGGATAAGATCGAAACAGAAATAAACAGTTTTATTAAAGATCTTTAAAATAACAGTCATTTTCATAGGCATTTCGATTATTTTTAACTATGTGATGCCTAGAATGAAGAAACAATGAGGAAGTTTCTCATACTTTCACGAAGATACTATGAAATAAGATCGATTATTTATTAAAAGTATAATGAAGCTATGAAATAAAGAAGTTCTAAGGCGAACATGAAATAAGAAATAAAGTTTATAAAATAAAACATTGAACAACTTAAAAGCTGCGATTAGAAGAACTTGCAATTCTGCAGAGAGTACATAGTTATGTGTTGCAAAGACACCAAAATTTAGTAGATTGCTCTTTAAAAGTAAAAGAATAGTATTAGCTTCTGTACTTTGCTAAAGCACAAGAAAATTGCTTCTTAATATCAAATTTTGGCTTTAAAGCTGGGTATTATAGGAACTTTGAGAGAAAATATAGATAGATATATAAATCTTAGATCAAAAGAAAAAGTCTTAATATAGTAAAATATTTATTGGTAACTATTTCTTTTTTACATTTTGATTAGAAACAACTCAGTTGTAAAGAAATAAATAAATGAGTTTAGAGAAAACCTAATCCATATTATTAATTAGGAAAACGAAAATAGTTTGATTGCAATTGACATTCTCTCGGAAATCTACAAAGACAATAGGTCTCTATTAGTTTCAGATCGAGAGTCAATTCGTTAGATTTGTATTGTTTTCGTTGAGATTTTAATAAAGTAACTCAACCCTATTTACTAGTCCAAAAATGCCTAAAACAAGATGAAAATACTAAACAATGTCAAAACTAACAAGCTAATCTACCTCATCCTGAGTTTTCTTACTGTAAATGGCAAGAGAATCAAAAACAACTACTCTCTCATTGCCAAGGAATTGTTTGACAAGGAGGTTACTATGGTGTACATCTGCAAATTCAAAAATATTCAAAATCGTAACTCAGTTAAACCACTTAACGTCAATGAAACAGAACAAATAAGTGAATGCTGTGGGAATTCTCTCTTCCAAATTTTACTCTTCATTTTAGCTGAAAATTTAGGACAAAAGCCTGAAAAGTTAAAATTTTCGCTTCCCAAAATTGATCAGATCAACTCTCTGCTGCTACTGTTAGGAAAATAAAATTTGAAGTTCACTTTTTCTATTTTTCATCTTATCCACTCCCATTCAATTTAAATCAACCAACATTTCGTAAAAATTCTCAGAAATACTTTAAACTATATTTGCGAAATAGCACTTTAAGAGCTATAATAGAATGAAGAAAACTCTCTATTTTAAGAAAATGAAGATCTACAACTAGTTTTATTGTATTTTTCAATTCTAATTAAAATAGTCTTTTACGTTGTAACTCAATACGGATCTCCCAAAATGGGCATACTTTAAATTCCAAATTCCAAATCAATCTAGAAAATCAGCTATGAGAAATTAGATTTAGTAGAAAAACTGTTTCTTTTTAGAATATACTTACCCAAAAATCTCGCATCAAAACTATCATAACTGGCTAAAATGAGTTAACTAAATCTTAATTAATAAGACATTTTGAAGTTATAACTATTACGCATTAAAAACCTAAAAGCAGATATGTTAAAATCTAAAAACACAAATTTAATCAAGATCAAAGAGTTATAGTAAGGAATTGAAATGGGAAAGTCAAAAGTAAAGAAATTGATGATAAAGAAGGAGAGTATGGGAATAGTAATGATAAATAGTGAGAACATTATTTAATGGGTTTAACAGATATCTAAACTAACTAAAATGAAACCCAACATTCTAAAGTTCTAAATTAAGTAAGCTTAATAGTTTATTAAATCCCTTATCTTTATAAACAAAACAGACTCCAACTATCTTGATTTATAACTCAAGGAGTTTTTCATCTCGTTCCTTATCAACAGTTTTCCTTATAGATCCAACGATTTCGGGTAAGGTGAGGAAGCTTTATACAATGAAAAACTAATAAACCATCAAAATCAACTAGTTGAATATGCTTCAGCTGACCTTGTCTCCATTTTACTGCAGGAAAAGTTTAACTAAAATTACGGCATATTTATAAACATTTTCTAATTTGGTAATAAACTGTTGTAAGGCGGTAATCAAAAAACCCAAAGTAGTTTTTATGAACTATTTTTAATTGATCATAAAAATGCCATCTTCGAAAATATCCTATTTATAATAGAGAATAGTTTTGTTGCTATCAAGTTTTACTTCCAGTCTCACCCTAAAAGTTCAAACGCTAACTACATAACGAACAACGATGTGGTCTATAACTAAATTCATGATTTATAAACTTTGAAAGAAAGGAAGAATGTTTGTTAAATTTTGAAGAAAGTATTCAGATTCTTACAATTGCTTTGCTAGAATGACAACCAAGACCTTAAGAAATATGTGATGAGACAGATAAATTAGAACAAAGTAGTAAAGTATATGTCTATTAATTTCTTGGAGATAGCTAATAATATCTTTTTGCAAATAACCATGCTATTAAAATAAAACTTTTAAAATCTGGAAGAAGAATAAAAGTGTAATAACTAGGTCAGAGAATCTATGAAAAATCTGTTATAAATCTAGCTCTTTATCCTTGATTTCTTGATTTAAGTCTGCCAATATCCTGCTTTTAGTAATCAATTTTTCATCTGCCAAAGCAATTTTTTCAATTGCCTCAGAGATATCAATACTCTCGGTATCGAGTACAAGAACAACTTTGATTAACAAAATTTGGTTTTCAAAGTAAAGAGAAAAATAGTGATACTTATAAGAGGGCTCTTAGAATAGAAAAATCCATAAATAATTGAATCATTAAGAAAAAAACTATAGCTTTAACAACTCAAAGAATTCATCTATACATCTTTGGCTCAATCCAACATCACTAATATTCAACAACTATCCAACAAAATGGCTTAAAACTACAGTTCTCTGGTTGAATAAATCTAAAATGTAGTTGACATTTTAATCGTTTGCCGTATTTTGAATATAGACATATAGAGTGGAATGAGTGTCTAGTACTGTGAGATCATGCATGAGTTAAAAAAACAGATAAGAGAAATTGAGGTATGTTTTAGAGACAAACTAACAACGATATATTTTTGTTACCGGCCAATTTTTAACTACCTAAGCAAAGAAACTAAATAATACTTTATCAATAGATTTTCAATAAACGAAAGTAGATCTTAAAAATTGAAAGAGTTCCTCAACCAAAGACAAATAATAAACCAAGATATCCGATTCAGAATGGAAAAAAAGGTAATGTCAGATACAATAATAAATGGTCTATTCAACTGCTCAATTTATCTTTGCTTTATACTCATTGCTCTGCAACTGTTTTTCTACTCCGTCACCAAAGCAGGAATAGCTTTGGATTAGATCTAGTATAGTATTGTAAAGGGTCTTTCTTATATACAATTTATGATAACTGTGATTTACTTCATTACGTGGGGACACAACTTGACTTCAATTACCAAATAAAAGGTAAAAACGAAATACACTTTCATTAAGTAGAAGAAAAATACAATAAGTGATTAGTTTTTACATTCCTATCTAATACTGAAATAGATTTACTGGGAAGAAGGTAGTTCTTACCATGCTTTGATTCTGCTGTTTGTTTCGTACTTCGCCTGCTTTTATGAGTTGAGAATCTATGCTATATTTGTTCTCTACATTTTCGCCAGGATTTAACTACTTCAAAGCTTACTTTCTGCGATCAGAATGACAGGAGGTAAACTCGTTCTTTTGTGTCTTCTATCTTTGGCTTTCAACTTCATCTTCGGAATACTTACTATCAACAGCTATATCAAAGTTATCTATGAAAACTAAACTATCGATATTGACATCTAACATTTAAGTTCTCACTGTACGACTTTACTTACATGCATCTAATCTTTATTTACCCAACGAATTATAGGTTAAACTCCAAGCAGATAGGGAGATAATAGCCATTATGGCCGATTTTTTTCGGATATTTTTTATTGGGCTTTCTTTGATATTTTGATTCCCAACTTAACCGCAGCTATAATCATAGATAGATTTGCAGAGTTGAGGAATCTAAAATAAAAAATCTAAAAACAATAGCACAATGTATGTTTGATTTGTTTTGCAAATAAGTCTAGTTTCTAATGTAAAAATCAAGACTTTGAGTACCATAAATAATACACTCATAACATTTGGAACTATTTTTACTATCTTTACTATCTATAGAAACTCAAATCCAACACAGAATACACTGGAGTTGAGTATTGGGTCATCCAGCAGCTGAAAGATGAGAAAATAGAGTGGTTTCCTCTTGATAATAGCGAAAACGATGATGAGTTGAATTAAACCAAAATTACAAGACTACTCTAAGCTTTGAAATCAAGAAACAAAAATAAAGAAGAAGATAGCAAATAAATTTAAGAATGATGACTCAAATAATTACTTATCAACAAACTTAATTATAATATTTAAATTTTTATCATTTATTTTTTAATTGCTTCTTTTTTGTAAAAGCAAAGTCTTAGTCAGAATACTCCTTATATTTCTTTAGTTTTCTTATAATGTATTTATTAAAATATTCTTTGTTATTATTCATTGCTTATTTTAGAAATCAACCGAAAAATAATTGAAAATCTTTTATTACTCCCAAATAGTTCAAAACCCGAGTTATTTCATCTTTAATAGATATAGTTCAATTTGTTACTTACAAAGCATGTTCGCGAAATACTTAGTTAAACTTAGAAATTTTTTGTTAAACTCTTTGATTTGTCACATTATACAAAACCAAAATGACAATGTTTTCTTATGTAAAATTTTTTTTTTTTAGGAGTCACGCTATCTCAAATAAAGGTTTTTCTATTTAGTTAAAAAATGCGATATAATCAGACTGGAAATATCAACGAAGCAACAGTCACTGCTTATGCAGAGTCACCACCTAAAAAAGATTTGTTGACATATTTTACATGACTTTTCCCTTTTTTCTGAGACTGACCTAGTTAAAATTTGGAATTTTCGGCGTCTGATTGTTTTATAGTTGAACAATCTTATGCAAATCTTTAAAAGAAAGAAGATATTTGGAACTGCCGACTCTAACTTTAATATAATTCTTGGTCATCAATTTATTAAATATAACTTATGCCAAATCATTATATCACCTTTACTGGATCCACCCTCCCTCTGATTATATAACTGTCATCATTTTTGCCTCAAAAAACAGCTTTTTACTGTGTTTAGTCTCTCTAACTTGATATTCAGCTGAAAAACAATATTTTTTCAAATGAATTTATTTTTTCGTTTATATTGGAACTTATTATATATGAAAAAAATAAGATTTATTAAAATCATATTCTGTTGAGACCAAAACATCCAAGAAGATGTGCAAACCAGTTTAGAAGATATTTGAAGAATGATAGGAAGGTCTCTCCTGAAACGTGAGAAGTGTATATTTTTATAGACAATTCTCTCTGCTATTGTAAGGATTAAACTACAACGTGGAACTTCATATCATTGTGCTTTACCTCCCATATAAATACATCTATTTTCTCACCCATTCTGCTCAATTTTATCATAAAGGGAAAGTAAATCAATAGTTTATTTGTATTTCCTTCTGGGAATAATACGTTTGAGCACCTGAACTTCTCAGAAACGAATTCATAATGTGTAGCAGAGTCCAGAGACTTATAGTTAGCAAGAACTTGAGTTTAATTTGAATAACAGTCCAAAAAGAAATTAAAAGTGAAAGGTAAGAGATATTTCAGTAGTTGTCTACTACCATCTCTAAGAGTAATACTAGGCAGTTTAAGAGGTATCTTTTTCATCTCCCCAACTAACTCGATCACATATCTCCCTGAAGATTTCATTTATGATGGAAGTAGTTATGTTTTGTCATTGATATGAATGCAACCTTCGTCTTAAATATTATAGTTGAAGGATGAAATATTTACTACTGGAACAACTATGATAAATACTTTGATTTTGATTTTTTTGTTTTAAATAAATTGAGAAATTACTCTTTCAACTGCCAGATCTTAAGATTTGTAAATTATGATGTGAGGTAAAGTATAAGAGTATTTGAATTCTTATCTTTGCAGATACTCGTAGTATTGATAGTTTTACTATAATGCAATATAGATTTTTTTGCTTTATAGGTTGTTCTATACTTTGTTTTTGGTGCTATCAGTAGATACTTCAGATTATTTACTGTTTGATTAACTCTTAGAAAGTTATTTAGTCACAATTGTTATTTTCTTCTTACTACTCCTACTCTCGTATTTCATATTTTCACTTGTATGATTTTATGGATTAATCTCTTTGCACCTCCTCTCAACAATTTTTTTCAAAGATGTTTGTTTGGAAGGAGAATCCTAGTTCCCTTCATGGTTAGAGTTCGCTAACATATTTCTGGTATAGATTTCAAGATTAAGAGAAGATACAGGGCTGTGCGTATCTTGCATTTTTTCTCTTTTTTTCTTATACTTATTTCTTAGCTCTCTGACATTCGAATCGTTAGCAATTATTTTGAGCTAACTTTATTCAGGAACACTCCTAACTTTGATTAGATTTAGCTCTTTTTCTTTTTAATTTTTATGATAAAAAGCTCCTTAATTATAGATGGGATTAAACTTTTGATTCTAAATTATAATACTTCAGGCAGACATTTTAAATTGCCTCTAAAAAATAATCTAACTTGTACTAACCTTTCAGATATTTGAGATAGGGCTAATAAATGAGTTAAATTAAGTCTATTAGTTCAAGCCCGTTCTAAATTAAACTATCAACACTCTGACTATCACCTGATATCTATTCTATAGATTAGATATAGTTCTCAAAATTCAGTTTGAAATTGAAAAGTCTTTTCATGTTCTAACTGAGCTCATTATTTTAATGGCTCATTATGAAGAATAAAATTTCCTTATGGGTTTAATAAAACTACTCAACTTCTTAAAATCTCTTAGATTCTTAGAGTAAAATGGAAACTGATTATGTTTGATTATTGATATCCATCAGTATCATCTAGTTTCTAATCATCTTCTCCTTCATATTTGCATGAGATTCCTTCTCATAGTGAGCAATAATTAAGTTCTGAGGGAATTTAAATTTCTTAGTGTATTTTAAGAACCTATACAATCTATATATGACTGACTTATCATTTTTTCTTTTATTTTTGTATTCGACATAGTCGTTTTTAGGGTAGCATTCAGCCCAAGTCTGTAGACATCTTAGAAATGAAATTTAAAACTATAATTTTTCTTATTACTGTTAAACAATCTAAGAGTATATTTTTGCCCCTTCGTTTATATTGATTTCTCCATTGATAAACATAATATTTTTGACAACTAGCTGTATGTGTTATGTAAAATTAACAACAAGTAAAGCCTAAAGATCACCCCAAAGTATAAAGTTATCTAAAAGTTTTAAGGCTCTTGTTCTTACCTTGAAATTACAGCTTGAAGAAACAATCTCTACTAACCTTGCTATTATTTCAGATGTAATTGTTGGTTCTCCATATTTGAGCATATCATAA
>Ga0194117_10006600_pt1 | contig 10120 bp, 8 predicted proteins | sample TA2MahsurfametaG_FD_160579 | JGI IMG/M metagenome (GOLD analysis project Ga0194117, IMG submission 160579) | Freshwater microbial communities from Lake Tanganyika, Tanzania - TA2015009 Mahale N1 surface | ecosystem: Environmental > Aquatic > Freshwater > Lake | place: Tanzania: Lake Tanganyika...
TTTTTGACTCGTCTCTATTTGAAATCTTAGCAAGAAAGACAGCACTGTTATCTTAAAGATGGTCCTTATATTTCTGCTGAAGAGGGAGTAGCAATCTATACAACTTTAGTTCATTGGTTATAGGCAAGAAAATTTAGCCATATTCCTTTCCCACCTATCAACTACAAACATGATACTAAAATATTGACTTTGGCTTTGTAAAGACTTAAGGAGGCATATTCAGTGAAATCGAGATTGAACCAATCATAAAAAGAAGAGTTGGCTCTTGTTGAGCAAGCTTATGATAATCCTTACGAAACATTATCACGAATAAAGAGGCATCTCTTGACTCAAAGAGTATTCAAAGAGGTTAGCATTACTTTTATGGATTTGTATAGTCATATGGTGCCGACTTATGACATTGATCCTCTCTAAAAAATCACTGATGCTTATCTAGACCAGTATCTATGGTATGAAGCAGATAAGAGAAGATTATTCCCAAACTGGATTAAACCTAGTGATACCTAGCCTCCACCGCTTTTGATTTATAAATATTGTCAAGGTATCAACAACTTGCATGGTGTGTGGGATACTACATAGGAGCAATCTTTGGTTTTGATGCAGACAAGACTTGATAAGATGTATTAAAAAATAGATCTGACTTTGCTTAATAGACTTCTCAGGTTAATTGTGGACCATAACATAGCTGACTACATGACAACCAAAAACAACGTAGTAATGAACTTCAAAGATATGAATCATACTAACTTCTTCGGTCTGTTGATGGGTCTTCAATTCGCTTCCTTCATCTATCAGTTCTATGGTATGATTGTTGATATCTTGATCATGGGTCTAAATAGAGCCAATGAGATAGCAGGTCCTCCTTTCGATTAAAATGAATTTATGATCTTCAAGAGTATCGAGTTGTAGGTGAAGCATCCGATAAGAATCTATTTGCGATATGTCGACCATATTTATATTTTGTTTAGATTTACAAAAGATGAGGCAAGAGAACTGATCCAACGATATCTTACTGAAAACCCTGATCCAAATAATGAAAATGTGGTGGGTTATAACAATCGAAAGTGTTGGCCAAAAGATTGTAGGATGAGGTTGATGAAGCATGATGTAAATTTGGGTAGAAGTGTGTTCTGGTAGATTAAGAATAGATTGCCAAGATGTATAACTACTATTCATTGGGAGAATACCTATGTTTCAGTGTATTCCAAAGATAATCCTAACCTTCTTTTCTCGATGTGTGGATTTGAAGTGAGAGTCCTCCCCAAAATACGAACAATCAAAGAATAATTTACCCAAAAGTAAGGTGTATGGAAACTGCAAGATGACATAACAAAAGAAATCACAGCCCACGCCTTCATCAGATTGGATTAGTAGTCTCTTAAAAAATTTGAAAATAGAGTTAGACAAATATTGATGGCAAGTGGATCAACTACTTTTACTAAGATTTCTAATAAATGGAATACTACTTTGATTGGTTTGATGACCTATTATAGAGAGGCGATTATTCATACAGAGGAAATGTTGGATCTTTTGGTTAAATCTTAGAACAAAATACAGACTAGAATTAAGATAGGACTGAACTCAAAAATGCCTAGTCGTTTCCCTCCTGTTGTCTTCTACACTCCTAAAGAATTGGGTGGTCTTGGTATGCTCTCAATGGGTCATATCCTCATTCCTCAAGCAGATCTTAGGTTTTCAAAGCAGACTTAGCAAGGCATAACACACTTTAGAGCTGGTATGTCTCATGAATAAGATCAATTAATTCCAAATCTTTATAGATACATCCAAACTTGGGACTCTGAATTTGCAGACAGTCAAAGGGTTTGGGCTGAGTATGCAATCAAAAGACAAGAAGCGAAGGCTCAAAATAGAAGGTTAACTCTTGATGATCTTGAAGAAAGTTGGGACCATGGTATTCCTCGTATAAATACATTGTTCCAAAAAGATCGATTAACATTAGCATATGACAAAGGTTGGAGAGCAAGGCAATAGTTCAAACAATATCAACTATTGAAGCAGAATCCTTTTTGGTGGACACATCAGAAACATGATGGTAAACTATGGAACTTGAACAATTATAGAACTGATATGATTCAAGCTTTAGGTGGAGTATAAGGTATCCTTTAACATACTCTCTTCAAGGGAACTAACTTCCCAACTTGGTAGGGTCTGTTCTGGTAGAAGGCTTCAGGTTTTGAAGAATCAATGAAGTTCAAGAAGCTTACTCATGCCCAAAGGTCAGGTCTAAACCAGATACCAAACAGAAGATTTACACTTTGGTGGTCACCGACTATAAACAGAGCCAATGTGTATATAGGTTTCCAAGTTCAACTCGATCTGACAGGTATTTTCATGCATGGTAAGATCCCTACTCTTAAAATTTCTCTGATCCAAATTTTCAGAGCCCATCTTTGGCAAAAGATCCATGAGAGTGTAGTAATGGACTTATGCCAAGTCTACGATATGTAGCTTGAAAGCCTGTAGATAGATACAGTTCAGAAATAAACAATCCATCCTCGTAAAAGTTACAAAATGAACTCATCATGTGCTGATATCATCCTTTTTGCTGCTTTCAAGTGGCAGATCAGTAAACCTTGCCTCCTGCATTAAAACAAGGAAGAATATGATGGTACTACATCTAATAAATATTGGATTGATGTTCAACTGAGATGGGGAGATTTCGATTCTCATGATATAGAGAGATATGCAAGAGCTAAATTTTTGGACTATACGACTGACAACATCTCTATTTATCCTTCACCTACAGGTACCCTTATTGCAATGGATTTGGCCTACAATATGCACTCTGCATTTGGTAACTGGTTCCAGGGCAACAAAGTGTTGACTCTCCAAGCCATGAATAAAATAATGAAAGCCAATCCAGCAATATATGTGCTAAGAGAAAGAATAAGAAAAGGTTTACAACTTTACTCTTCTTAACCGACTTAGCCTTACCTTAACACCCAAAATTATACTGATTTATTCACAAATCAAGTGATTTGGTTTGTAGATGATACCAATGTTTATAGAGTTACCATCCATAAGACATTTTAGGGTAACTTGACTACTAAACCTATCAATGGTGCGATCTTTATTTTCAATCCTAGGACAGGTCAACTTTTCTTGAAAGTTATTCATACGAGTGTATGGGCTGGGCAAAAAAGATTGGGTCAACTTGCTAAATGGAAAACTGCTTAAGAAGTAGCTGCTTTGATAAGAGCTTTACCTCCATAATAGAGACCTAGGCAAGTGATTGTTACAAGAAAAGGTATGTTGGATCCTCTCTAAGTACATTTGTTGGATTTCCCTAACATCGTTATTAAAGGTAGTGATTTGCAACTGCCATTCCAATCTTCATTGAAAATTGAGAAATTTGCTGAGCTTATCCTTAAAGCTACTGAACCTCAAATGGTCTTGTACAATTTATACGATGATTGGCTTAAATCTGTTTCAAGTTTTACAGCTTTTTCAAGATTAATGCTTATACTGAGATCATTGCATGTGAATGTCTAGAAGACGAAGAGTATTATGAAGCCCAACAAAACGATAATTACGAAACCTAACCATATTTGGCCTACTTTGACAGATGAATAATGGATTAAGGTTGAAGTTGAGATGAAAAATCTGGTTATCAATGACTACGCTAAGAAGAATAACGTTAATGCTGCAAGTTTGACTCAACTCTAAATCAGAGATATCATCTTAGGTATGTAGATGCCTACTCCTAACGTCCAGAACGAACAAGTCAAAAACGTTGAAGCTAAGGCTCAGTAAGGCGCAACAGTAACAGTCCATACTACAAACGATCAAAATCAAAGGATAACAACTACTACAACTACAAATTATGAGCAAGCTCAATTCAAATCACATACAGATTGGAGATTGAGAGCACTATCTGCAACAAACATGCTAATGAGGACTAATAATGTATGGACAAATTCATAAGACATTAAAGATTCAGGCTTTACTTACATCATGCCTAAGAATTTGTTGAAGAAATTTGTTTGTATTTCTGATTTGAAGATACAAGTATTTGCCTACCTCTATGGTGTGACGATCGAGGGAACCATAAGATAGATAAGATGCATTGTTTTGGTACCTCAAGTTGGCTCAAGATAAGGAATTACCTTACCTCATCAAATGCCCTAATCTCAATTTTTGAAAGGACTAGAAATATTCGGATGGATTCATACTTCTCCATAAGAGAAGAATCAACTTACGATAAGCTAAGCCTTGATGCATACTAAGTTCCTAAACTAGAATAACAACTGGTCAACAGATAGAACTATCATTTTGAATGTTGCCTTTACTCCAGGTAGTTTATCATTAACTGCTTATAAATTGAATTTAAATGGCTATGAATTTTTGAAAGCCAATCCTAACCCAAACCCTTCAGCTTTTACCAATGTCTACTATGAGAAATCTCAGTTGCTGCTATCGGAGAAGTTCTTAGGATTCTTTATGGTACCTGACAATGTAATATGGAATTACAACTTCATCGGTCTCGGCGTTGTAACTAACCTGAAGTATACTCTCGTCCCTGGAGCACCCAAAGAATTCTATCATTAATCCCACAGGCCATCTCATTTCCTGCGTTTCATTCGCTCAGAATAGGGAGAGTAAGAGTAAAAAGTGGACGTGTAGGACATGTATGATTGATCAAAATGTAAAATTTATGATAATTAATGATCGCAATCAATCAAATTAGTATTTCTCCATCATTTTGGACATCTCTTCATCCATTTCTTTCTCCAATTCTTTCATATTCCTCATCTTGAGGTCACTTTCCAATTTGGGCAGTACAATCTGTGTTTTTGCCTGAGGTTTGCCCGTTTTGTTGAGTATTTATGTTTTGATGTTTTTTTAAAGTTGGCTTTAGAAATAGCCATTATCTTCCAACTCTAAATCAAAATCATCGCATTCGAAATGTTCGATAACTTTTGTTGATCTTTGGTTGCTTCTTTAGTATTTTACTGGTTTTATTGCATCACCATTTGATGATTTTTTTGTTAATGGTGCCTTGGGTTGTTATTGTTTTAGTATTTTAGAGTTGTCTGCTTTGTTGATTTCTTTGGAGAGTGGTGTTTTTCCTATGGGTTCGATATTGTTCATTATTTTTTTATGGGTGAGTGGTTTCAGTTGCTGCTTGCTTGACATGATTTTTCGATTATGTATATAGATTATCAATATAACTGAACTATTATCACGTCTTTTGACAATCAAATAACAATCGTGAATTAATCCTCATTTGTCGGGATTATGATACCAGTAAGAGAGAGTGTTATTTCTGAGTTACTTTCTCTTTGTTTTTTGTTTACACATATAATGAGTGCATAGATAATGGAGCTCTATAATTAATTTAAACCAAAATGAATAATAACGAGAAGTAAATTAATCACGATGACAATGACGAGGAAGAATTCTAAATAATTGCAGAAGGTACCTCATTTTTCATCTAGATCATCTCTCCTCACCTGATGATATCTACTTTGACACAGTTGTGGGATAGCTACAGGAGATCATCTTTGATTCATCTTTCGAAAATATACAAACGACCTTCATGAAAAAATATTGTTCGATTTTTGAGGATGTCTAGGAAAACAAAAATGAGTATATGGAGGTTTTTAAACTTTATCAAAAAGAAATTGAAGCTTTCGTTGAAAAAGTAGCTTGAAATTTATGTAGGATCTGCATAAGAGGATACCTGATTTTGATATGCCTAAATTTTTGAATCTGCTGCAGAAACGGACGGATCAAATCGACGAAAACATACTTGATATGCTCGAGAGTTTTACAGAATTTGAGGCTTTCAAGCAGTTAATGCTCGATTACAAGAGCTATCTGTCGAATGAGGATAACTTAAAGGGATTAACAATTAAAAGTAATCGTTTATCCTGATTTTATATCAAATATCATTTATATTAATTATCATTTGCTTTAGCCTAGCTTAGATTTCAGGAAAATAGGACTCTTCACATTTTTTAGTGAGCCTAGATTACTAAAGGAGTTTACACCTATACCACCGAAGGTGAAAACTGGCATTTTGGAGTCGGTTTAGAGCTGCTATATTTTGGATTATTGACGAAGTGGTGTTGGTTCAGTTATATAGCTTTTCTATTCTTTCTATTTCTTCTGTAACTCCATCAATATTTCTTCCATTTCATCGAATTTCTTCGATATCTAATCATGTTGTTCAAGACTATATTTCTTCTTGCTTGAGTAATTATATGTTTTCTCTTCCTTTTTCTCCTACTTAGGATTCTCAGCAATAAACTCTAATTTTTTAGAATTCGATTTTTCCTTTTGAATCTCTTTCTACAATTCTCGTTCATTTTTTTCCTCCTTAGTGAGATGAAAAGAAGAACCGAATGAAGATCCGAATTTGATTAAACTTTTTCTCATCTCCATCTACTTACTATTTTACATTGGCAAATTTTTAGGAATCTAGATTATGTTTTTTTAGTAGAAGGAAAATTTTGTTTCATATTTTTCATCGTGAGGTTTTTCTTATGTTAGATGTAGACTTGAAAAATACTAGTGTTTGAGTATTCTTTATAAAGATTTACTTACTAACTAGCTGAAGGCCTCTTTCTTGAAGAATAACATAACATAGATTAAAGTAATTCGATTGCCTATGGAGAAGCATTTGGAATCAGATCTGACAGTTCTTTCTTCTTTTTCTAGGGGAAGTTGTAATCTCTATAAATTGAAAAGTACTTATTGTAGATGCCATTTTGTAGCCCTAAGGCCATTCGTTTCTAGTTGGAGTCCCAAGTACTTCGACTATTTTATTCATAGTTTAGATTTAATTTTGACCTGGAAATAAAGGTGCCATCATGTAGAGCTCGATGATGATGCAGGCCAAAGCGAAAATGTCCACAGGTGAGTTGTAGGATCCTCTTAGCAAAAGCTCAGGAGCTCTGTACCATCGAGTGGAGACATAATCGGTAAAGGGTGGTCTTGATCTAATCTATCTTGCAAGTCCAAAATCGCATACTTTAATACCATTATTATGGCAGAGTATATTTTCAGGTTTAAGATCTCTATGAAAGAAGCCATTTTTATGAAGGTATGTTATACCGGTTGTAATTTTAAAAAATATCGATCGAATTTAGTTTTATGTGAGACTTCTGTTATTTTCCTTGGCTCTGGTGTAGACCTAGTACAAGTTGCATTCGAGATAGTCAAATACAAGATACAGTTAAGAATTGGCAAGTATGACTTCCCTCAGCATGACGATATTTTAATGATTTAATTTTTTGAGACACTTGATCTCACGTAGTCCATTACATTCTTCCAGATTTTTATACTTGCATTTCATCTTCTTGATGGCGACGATTTCGTTTTGAGGGTTGATGGCTTTAAAAACAACTCCATATGACCCATCGCCTATAGTTTTGACGATTTTATATTTTTACATTTTAACTATAAATTATAAGAAGATGGGAGTCATCAAGACCCAAAATATTTATGGAGGAGGCAGGAGCTTGTTATAAATGGTAGTACTAAATATTATTATTAATAATAAATATTGTTATGGTGATGAAATTTTATCTCTTTATTGAGCACATGATTTACCATCTTTCGGGTCTGACATTCATAACAATATTCTCGTACAATACTCCGTTGCAACCCCAGCACTTGTTTGGGTTGTTGTTTTTGCCTTATTTATAGATGATGAGCATCAAAAATATATAGATGATCAGATGTGAGAGCAGAACTCCTTGCGGAAGTGCTCGATGTGTTTGAGGATGATTTCTTCGTTGAACTTTTTGATTTAGTATTACACAGTCATTTCGGGTGTCCACACCATTTCTTCTTTAAATTTCGGCATTTTGAGCATAAATACATAGTAGTTGGTTTACTTTGATTTCTAGAAATACTACTCCTCGAATTAAATGTTGAGGCTGTTTAGGTCAAAAAATTTATAGTTTCTGTTGAGAGCTCTACATCTGAGGTAGTTTTGGACTACAGAAAATTAGAGATCATTGTTTATCTGCTTCCATTATTGCTACATTTAGTTATTAATCTACTTGCAGATGTGCTAGTAAGATTGCATGATCAGCTACCCACTTGAATTTTGACCTATGGTTTTGTCACGGTAGACGAAAGAATCGGTTGCCAGCTTGAGAAGAGCAATGGCGATGGGTACACTCATTAAAATGAGTGAAAAACTTTGGGATACTTCTTTTTGGCATACTTTGGAGATGAAAATACCAATGGATGAAGCTGAAACTGTAGCAATGCTTTCTTATACAGTTTGAGGCTCTACCTGTACTTTTAGAATGATATTATGTGATTTTTTCTACTTTTTTTGTTCTATTTCACTATTCTAGAGTAAAGCAAACAGTTTTTTAAGTATGAATCTATCCTCTTGTTCGATGGTCTACCTGATAGCCTTGGCAGTGAGTTGATATTTATTCTTCTTGATCATACATACAAGCCTCTCCACTTGTTTTTCATATTTTTATCTAATCTCTTCATAACTTTTGATCTTAAACTCTAAACTTTTGGTATGATTAATCCAGTAGATCCGCTTGGCCCATGCTACACCGTAGCCACACTTTTAGAAGATTTAATGAAATTCTTGCTTGGTGGCTGCTACTTACTCTTCCTGCGCATCAATAACCAAATTGTCGTACTTAGTTAGTACGGGTATAAGTGAATGTTTTTTCTGTTCGATGCTCCATGGTAATTGTTCCAAAAATCTAAAAAGTTTGTTCTAGTCAATTGTATCTCTTTAAGTTAAGCTACTCACATAAATGATAGCATGCAAACAAATTGAGTGTTCTTCTAATCTTTGCAAAATTTTCTAGCGTATGTCCACTCTGTTGCTTATTTTGTCCAACCCAGGTATGTCCAGGATACGAAATCTAACCTATTATCCTCCCACTTCGAACGCTGAACCATCATAGAAATTCACATCGGTAGTGACTTATTTCAGACTGTTAGCGACCTTTATCGCGGGGTTGCTTGTAAGTAACTTCGTTGTGGCGCTTTTTCCTGACCCTGAACGACCGATTATCAGCACATTATAGATGTGGAGTGCTTGCATAGTTTTAAAATTATCAGTTTTTGATTATAAACTTACAAAGTATCATAAATTCAAGAGAGTAGTAGGTATCATGCATAGTTTAAGATAATGGTGTAATTTGGATTTTTTAGTTGATCAAAATTATGGTTTGCTAATTTATCATAAATTTTGGCCTACTTATAATTACCAAAGAACAGTTTAGTTTATTTATAATTCTTCTAATGAACAAAGAAAATAGTAGACAGTATGTTAATCGCATCAGCAAAAGCAAAGATAATCCAGCTGTTCTTACAGAATCACATCCCTCTCAACTGTAGACGACCAAGTATAGCAATAACGATAGTTATAAAGTCTATATGAAGTATCTCATCGCAAGCAATGCAGAGTATTTTCAAAGCAAAAGTAAATTTTAAGTTACTCAGTTCAAGGAAAACAACCAGGTCGACCCAAAGATATAAAATTCAAGATGCCAAGCCACACTGGGATGACCACCTACAAGCAAGATTACAAGCGTAAGCAGAACAAATTCAATGAATTTTCAAGAATAAAGCATGATGTGAGCATGGATTCGATTAAAACTAACAATTTCTTGAAGGATGATGAAACTTGCCTAAATATTGATGGCAAAACTACGTATCAAAAAGAATTCAAGTATCACAATGTTCGCACTTAAAGTTAGAAGAGATTTCAAAAAAGGCTTAATACATACGAAAAAGAGATTGATGATATCCCTCGCTTTTTTTAGACACAAAACAAGACTGATTTTCTCAACTGGGCTGAAAAAAACTACGTAACTTGCATGAAACCAGAACACAAATGCGCAGCCACAAATCTACCCTTTGAAGCGAAATCAATATATAAAGCTGATTTTTATGGGAAAAAGGTTTCTCCTACCCCTTTGTTCACTCGATAGGCATCTTTTCCTAAATTCGGCTGTTCATCTCAGGTCCTAAAAACAAGCTACAACTACGACTTTCCTTTCAAAAAACGTGAGGGAATAGAGATAGATTGCAAACCACGATATTCTGAGGCCACTCTATGCAAACATCTCAAGGGTACAACATAGTACAAGAGATAGTTCATTTT
>Ga0194117_10006601_pt1 | contig 10118 bp, 7 predicted proteins | sample TA2MahsurfametaG_FD_160579 | JGI IMG/M metagenome (GOLD analysis project Ga0194117, IMG submission 160579) | Freshwater microbial communities from Lake Tanganyika, Tanzania - TA2015009 Mahale N1 surface | ecosystem: Environmental > Aquatic > Freshwater > Lake | place: Tanzania: Lake Tanganyika...
TCTTCTGACAAAAACAATTTCATTAACATCATGAGGAAGGTCAATGAGGTAATATTTTATATATTTAGCTTAACTTCAGCATAGCTCAATGTCAATAGACCGTGACAGTACCTGAAGTCAAGTTAGATTTTTATCCAAAAATTAAGGAGATTTTGGTTAAAAAATAAAAAGATAGATATCTGAATGATCCCGATATGATAACATCTGAAGATTTGATCAGGATTAGTGAAGATTTTACAAAATGGAATAGAGATATTTATACTTTACTCAAATATCAGTTTGATTTGATGAGCTCAACTACTCTCCAAGAACAAAGTTACTGGAGCAATTACTCGAATTCACTCAGAGATGCCTAAAGTCAAATCAAAACAGAAGAGGCTCAGTTTTATAAAGATATTATGCAGAAAAAAAGTAAGTTCCATATTAAGGCTGGTTTCGAGTCTATCTAAACCAGTTTAAGAGAAGCAGTAGAAAAGGCAATTGACATCAACTCATTCTTTAAGGAACTTAAACTTCATGAACTCATGACCTCTCAAAGTTTGGACTAAATGAGCAACATCTTAATTCCCATTCTGACACATTTAAAAAAACTAAATAGCATCAATACTCCAAAAGAGAAATACGACCACAAAAGAATCTATCAACTAATTGAAGTATTAAGTAAAGATATTGCCAATCAAATGTACAAGATTCTAAGTGATGAAAACATGATGTTCAGTTCTTTCAACAACTTCAAGCAACTTTACTAAAAATCAGAGGATATCTTTAAAAAATTTGAGGAAAGCATGAGTGCTTTTATTAGTAAAAGATCTACAGGAGCATTAAACAAAGCCATCTCAAATACAACTCTTCAAATTAAAGCAACTTATCATTACAATCCTCTCAAGAGTAGATTGGAACAAATCTTCAAAATTCGAGAGCTTTACTTCAAACTAAAAAGTGTCATTGATGATATAATTAGTAAGTCTAACTAAAAAGATTTCTTGTCAACAGCTAATATTGAAGAAGGATACAATAATTTCAAGGGTATTAACGTACTTGATACTAGCAAAGAGGGCGAATAGTCTCTTGCCAATGCAGAAAAGCTTTTCAATGCTCAGATTGATGTCGCCTAAAACTATATCACAAAAAGATTGAGATAAAAACTTGGTGGCTCATCTAATGCTAACGAAATGTTCAGAATTTTTGCCAAGTTCAATGGACTTTTCTTCAGACCTCGCATAAAATCTGCCATTGAAGAATATCAAAGTCAGCTGCTGAAAACCGTCAAGGAAAGCATAACTTTATTAGATAAAAAATTCAAACAGTAATATGAGAAAACTTAGAATATTAAAATATGCAAAGTCAGAGATGTTCCTGATAAAGTAGGTATGATTATATGGTTAAGGCAAATTAAAAATAAACTTGAAAAGTATTATGATAAACTAAGAGAAATTTTAATGGAGAATTGGACAGAACATCCTGAAGGAAAAGAATGTAAATACAAGATTGATTAACTCCTTAAAAAACTCAACATTGAGACTATCATGAGAGACTGGGAAAAAGATACTGGAGGTGTCATCAAGTCAAACACTCTCAGCAAAAAGCAATTGTTCAAACTTGTGAAAAAGAAAAAATTCTAAGTAGCAGTAAACTTTGAAACAGAATACATTTATCTGATCAAGTAAATTCGGAGCTTTGATTCAGTTCAACCCAAAAAAACTAGCACCCTATGGTCAGGTAAATCACTTTTGGATTTCTATCCTTTTGTAGTCTCACTTCAGGAATCTATTCATTCATATCATCAAGTTTCTGCTAAAATAGATGAAAAAGTTTCTAAACTAGTTGCTGAGAAGAAAAGAGCTGTTATGCTTTGCATCAAATAAGGATTTGAAACTTACTGGAATGAAAACAACAAGAATGTAGATAAATATTCTAGAAACTTAGCTGAAGTTGTTTTGGAACTACATGAATTACAATCTTTAGTTTGTGAGAAATACTAAAGTATCTCATCCACTATTCAATCTTTGAGCTCTTGTCCTTTAAAAGAAGATGTCTTGAACTAAAAACTGAAAGTAATTCAATAAATTATCGATGATTTCAGTAGAAAGGAAGTATCAAATTTACACACATGGGTTCCTGAACTTAATACTCAACTATAAGCTATTTTCGCAAAAAGACTAGAAGTTCTCATTCAATAATGGATTAAGGAATTTACTACCTTTGTGAATAGTTAAGAACAAGAAGATCTCAAATTTAATTTTGTTACTGAAGAAATGAGATTATAACTTAAGACAGAAAATAATGTTTTCTTCTTAGATCCTCCTCTCGAACATGCTAAGTTTGTGTGGACTCAATAATTCCATAAAGCGATCGGTATTATTTGCTCTCTGCCTCGTCTCAAATCTGATATTTATCAAGTTACGCTAGGCAGAAAAGAAAAAGGAAAAGAGAACTACGAAAATGTTTTATTCGAAATCAATCCTTAAGTTCTTGAAAAGGCATATAGAGAATTATTTGCAGTTTTCCGAAATGCTGAAGGATATATAAAAAATTGGTTCAACTATGAATCACTCTGGATTATCGATTCCAAAAAAATATATGAAAGACTTGGAGATGATATCAATAAATGGCAAGCTTTGCTTAACTAAATTAGAGAAAATAGAAAAACCTTTGATAACAGTCAGACATAAAAGGCATTTGGGCCAATCATTATCGATTATAGGCTTGTTCTTCATAAAATAAATACCAAATATGATTCTTGGCACAATGAAATCCTCAATCATTTTGGTGAGAAGTTTGGAGAAACACTCAAAACCTTTTTCAATAATTTGATTAATGCCAAAAGCAAGCTTGAAAAAATAAACTTCCAAAATTTATCAGCAGATATTGTAGAGATGGTAAACTAATTCCAAACTATTAAGAAGAAATATCTTTAATGGTCTAAAGAAGTGGAGAAGTTCGATAGTTCTAATAAACTTTTGGAGAGACAAAGATACAAATATCCAGCTGACTGGCTTGAGCTCGACAAGATTATGGTTGAGTGGTCTAATTTAAGACAAATTTACAATAGAAAATCAACACAGCTTGATAATTAACTAGATAGACTAAAGGAAAAAGTACTTACTGATGAAAAACATCTCAACTAAAAAATTAGTGAGATATAAAACCATTGGAATAGAGAAAAACCAAGCACTGGAGCCGATGTTTTACCTAAAGATGCTCTGAATTTACTTTAGGTTTTAAATACTAAAGCTACAAATGTTAGAGAAAGTTACTCTCGCTGTTGTGAAGCTAAGGAACTTCTTGGACTAGAGCCAGGAAATCTACAAAAACTTGAAAATTTAAGAGAAGAGATCTAACTGCTTAGAGAAGTATGGGGTCATCTTCAAATAGTATGGGCACCCTATTAAAACATCAGAGATACCCTAATAACTGCAGTAACTAGAACTAAACTAAAAGATATCTAAACCTAAGCAGTCAAGTAGTTGAATAAGACACCAACAAAATTAAAATCTAATGAACCTTTCGAGGCTATGAAGTTAAAAGTTGGTATTCCTGGAGGAAGTTACTATTTGATGAACAAAAAAATTGTTGAATTGAAAGAAGAATGTATGAAACCTAGACATTGGAAGTCTCTTCTTAACAAGCTGAATATTAATGTCCCACAGAATTAAGTGACATTCGGTAGACTTTGGAAAGCTGATCTCAACAGAAATTAGGTCCTTTTTAGAGACATCATGACTGTTGCTATCGGATAAATGGTGCTGGAAAATATGTTAGCCAAAGTAAAATAAGTATGGCTTCCCAAAGAATTTGAGTTGGTGAGATACCAAGGAAAGTGTAACTTGATCAAAGGATGGGATGAAATGTTCGAGCAATTAGATGAAGATCTCAACAATTTGGCAAGTATGAAGTTATCTCAGTATTATAGAACTTTCTAATAGTAAATTGCTCAATGGGATGATAAACTACAAAAAGTAAAGATCACCTTAGATACTTGGATTGATGTACAAAGAAAATGGGTTTACCTTGAAAGTATTTTCGTGGGATCTTCTGATATAAAAGAAATGTTATTCAATTAATTCACCAGATTTAAAGGAATCGATGCTGAGTTCACTTCTCTAATGAAAAAAGTATCATCCAAACCTAACATTATCGAAACAATGAATATTCAAGGCCTACTAAAAACACTGACACGTATTATTGATATGCTTTCCAACATCCAGAAAGCATTGAGCGATTACTTATAAACTCAAAGAGCTGCATTCGCTAGATTTTATTTTGTTGGTGATGAGGATCTCCTAGAAATTATTGGTAATAGTAAAGATGTAGCAATAGTGCAAAAACATTTCACAAAAATGTATGCAGGTATTACCTCACTTCAAAATCAAAAATCAGAAGCTAATGACCTCATTTTAAGAATGTCTAGCAGATAGGGCTAAGTAGTTGATTTTAAAAAACATGTCAACATTACTGAAGATCCAAAGATTAATGTTTGGTTAACTAAAGTTGATAATGAGATGAGAATCTCCTTGGCTACGTTTTTGGAAGAGGTTATGATGGATATTACCAAAGTCGAAGAAGAAAAACAAAATCTAAATGAAGGATTGCTTAAAATTATCTAAAAAAATCCAGCTCAAGTTGTGCTCTTAGGCTTACAAACACTGTGGAGTAAGAAAGTTTAAGATGCTTTAATTGAAGGTGGAGGTGAAAAACTAGCCTTAGTCGAGCAATATGTTATGAATTTCTTGACAGTTTTAGCTACAAATGTTGTTGCAGACTTAAAAAAAGATCTTAGACAAAAATTTGAACAGGCTATCACTGATTTCGTCCATCAGAGGGATGTCATTAGAAAACTTATGGCCAACAAAATTGATTCAAACAAAGTCTTTGCTTGGTTGTATTTCATGAGAATGGTCTATTTCCCCAAATAGCAAGATACATTGAAGAAACTATCCATCCAAATGGCCAATGCACAGTTCCATTATGGATTTGAATATTTAGGTGTTGGTTAAAAACTTGTTCAAACTCCTTTGACTGATAGATGCTTCTTAACTCTTACACAAGCTATACATCTTCGTATGGGTGGTGCTCCATTCGGTCCTGCCGGTACTGGAAAGACTTAATCAGTAAAAGCTTTAGGTTCACAACTTGGTTATTTTGTACTCGTCTTTAATTGTGATGAAACCTTTGATTTCCATGCTATGGGAAGAATCTTTATTGGCTTGTGTCAAGTTGGTGCTTGGGGATGCTTCGACGAGTTTAACAGACTTTAAGAACGTATGTTATCAGCTTGTTCTCAACAAATTTTGGTTATCCAAACAGGTTTAAGGGAAAGACAAAGTAAAATTGAACTTATGGGCAAAGATGTCAAACTTAATCCTCAAGTTGGCAGCTTTATCACTATGAATCCTGGTTATGCAGGAAGATCAAACTTACCAGAAAATCTCAAACAACTCTTCAGACAAATGGCTATGGTTAAACCTGATAGATAACTTATTGCTCAAGTTATGCTTTATTCACAAGGATATAAAACTGCTTAACAACTTGCAGGTAAAATTGTGTCATTGTTTGAACTTTGTAATGATCAACTTTCTTCACAACCTCACTATGATTTCGGTTTGAGAGCCCTAAAGAGTGTCCTTGTCTCAGCTGGTAACATGAAGAGATAGGCAATTTTACAACTTAAAAAAGAAAATACAGATATAAATTCACTTAAGGGACGTGACCTTTAGGAGTTCTAACAGAAAATCTTACTCAGATCTGTATGTGAAACCTTGGTTCCAAAACTTATAGCTGATGATATACCATTGCTCAGCAACTTGTTACAGGGTGTGTTTCCAGGCTCATCTATTCCTACTATCATATAGCCAAAACTAAGAGAAAATATCGTAAAAGTCGCTAAGATGATGCTTCTTCAACCTGAATAAAGCTTTATCTAAAAAGTTTTGCAACTTTATCAAATTCAAAGACTTCATCATGGTTTAATGATGGTTGGACCTTCAGGATGCGCAAAATCTAAAGCTTGGGAGGTTTTGATTAATGCTTTGGAAAGAACAGATAAAATCAAAGGATAAAGTTATGTGATTGATCCTAAGGCTATCACTAAAGATTAGTTGTATGGTAGACTAGACAATACAACTCTTGAATGGACGGATGGTATTTTCACTGGTGTTTTAAGAAAAATAACAGAGAACCAAAGAGGTGAATCAAGTAAAAGACACTGGATTATATTCGATGGTGATGTTGATCCATAATGGGCTGAAAATTTGAATTCAGTGCTCGACGATAATAAACTTTTGACATTATCCAATGGTTAGAGAATCCAAATTCCTCCAAACGTGAGAATAATGTTCGAAGTGGAGACTCTGAAATATGCTACTTTAGCTACAGTCAGTAGATGTGGTATGGTTTGGTTCTCTGAATAAGTTATTTCCCAAAGAATGATCTTCTATCACTACATTCAAAGATTAAAACAGGAAGACTACGATAAAGTGCCAAAAACTATTTAAGAAAAGAAGTAAGAAACAACAGAAAAAGCAAATCTCGACTCATCTCAGTTTATTAGAGAAAGATGTGTTCAAGCAATAGATTTCTTGTTCCTTCAATAAGACAGTTTTGTCTAAAGATGTTTGAATGTTGCTTCTAAAATGCCTCATGTGATGGAGTTTACAGTAATTCGTGTAACTTAAGCTTTATTTGCTTTGATTAGAAAAGGTATCAACAATGTACTTGAGTACAATGATATGCATCAAGAGATCCCTATGGAAGATTAGGTTTTGGTTAAATACATCAGGAAATGGACACTTCAAAGTATAATGTGGGGTGTTGGAGGTTCATTGACTTTGAAGGAAAGAGGAAACTTTTCAAGATCTATCACTTAATTTTTACCAACTCAAGATATTGAATTACCAACTATGCTTGGCCAAGTTTAGGGACAAGCTGGAGTTCCTTACATTTTAATCGATTTTGAAGTAAGGATTGACGATGGAGAATGGGTATTATGGAAAAAGAAGGTACCAACTGTATAAATCGATCCTCAAAAAGTAACAGATGCAGATGTTATCATTCCAACTGTCGATACCCTAAGACATCAATAAATATTGTGTTCATGGTTATCAGAGCATAGGCCTTTCCTTCTCTGTGGTCCTCCTGGTTCAGGTAAAACAATGACTTTGATGTCAACTTTGAAGGCACTACCATAATTTGAGATGATTTTCGTTAATTTCTCTTCCTCAACTAATCCTGGCCTCATCATGAAGCAATTCGAACATTATTGTGAGTATAATAAAACAGTAAGTGGGATAATTTTGAGACCTAAGCAGCCCAGCAAATGGCTCGTTGTGTTCTGTGACTAAATCAATTTACCCGACACAGATAAATATGGAACAATGACTGTTATTACATTCCTCAGACAATTGACTGAACAACATGGATTTTGGAGAACATCTGATCGTCAATGGATCAGCTTAGAGAGAATTCAATTCGTAGGTGCTTGTAACCCACCAACTGATATTGGTCGTAAGCCTTTGAATCCTAGATTCTTGAGACATTGTCCTCTGATTTTGGTTGACTTCCCTGGCTTTGATTCACTCAAACAAATCTTCGGAACTTTTAACAAAGCAATGCTTAAAAGAAGTGTTGCACTCAGACAATATTCTGAATATCTAACAAACGCAATGGTTGAGTTTTACACTTAATCACAGAGACACTTTACAGCTGATATTCAACCCCACTACATTTACTCGCCTAGAGAGTTGACTCGTTGGAAATATGCCATTAATGAAGCCATTGACACTATAGATACAGTAGATGATTTAGTCAGACTTTGGGCACATGAGGCACTAAGACTCTTTGAAGATAGATTAGTTTTATAAGAATAAAAGCAGTGGTGCGAAAAGTTAATTGATGAAGTTGCACAAAGAAACTTCCCTGCCATGAGCCAAGCAGCACTGGAAAGACCTATACTTTTTAGTAACTACTTAACTAAAAACTATGTTTCTGTTGACAGACTATAGTTGAAAAAGCATATTGAAGCAAGATTAAAAATCTTCTATGAATAACAACTCAATGTTCCTATAGTAGTATTCGATTAAGTTCTGGAACATATTTTGAGAATTGACAGAGTTTTGAGACAACCTTTAGGTCACTTACTTTTAGTTGGTGCTTCAGGAGTAGGTAAAACCACTCTTTCACGTTTTGTTTCATGGCTAAATAACATCAGTGTCTTCCAAATCAAAGCAGGTAGAAACTATTCACTTCAAGATTTTGATGAAGATTTGAGAAATGTTATGAAAAGAGCGGGAGTCAAGCAATAGAAGATTTGCTTCATTTTCGATTAATCTAACTGCCTTTCTCCAGCATTTTTAGAAAAAATGAATGCCTTATTAGCCTCAGGTTAAATTCCTGGTCTTTTCTAAGGAGAAGAATACATGCTATTGTTGAGTCAATTCAAGGAATCGAATTCTAAAAATATAACAAACGACGACTAAATATACAAATTGTTTATTAAAAATGTTCAGAGAAACCTTCACGTAGTCTTCACTATGAATCCTAATAACCCTGACTTCTCCAATAGAACTGCTTCCTCACCTGCCTTGTTCAACCGTTGTGTTATTGATTGGTTTGGTGACTGGTCAGAAGAAGGTCTCTATCAAGTTGCCAAATAGTTTACAATCACCATTGACCCCGATGCATAATCTTTTGATCCTCCAATCCATGATGACGAGCCTCGCCATGCTATTTTGATAAATACTATTGTCAGCATGCATAGCACTGTAATTGAGCTAAACAAGAAACTAGCAAAATCTGCTAAAAAGTTTAACTACATCACTCCTAGAGATTTCTTAGACTTCATAAAACATTTCGTTGAATTATATCGCTAGAAAAAATCCTTACTTGAAGACCAACAGTTGCATTTGAATGTAGGTTTAAACAAGTTAAAAGAAACAGAAACACAAGTATTAGAAATGCAATTGAGTCTTGATATCAAGAGAGCTGAACTTGAGAAGAAAGAAAAAGAAGCCAGCGAGAAAATGACTCTTATTGTTCAAGAAAAGACTAAAGCCAACTAAAAGAAATAAGAAAGTTCTAAAAAGAAGGTCATGCTTTAGGCTACAAAAGTCGAAATTTCAGGAAAACAGGTTACCGTTCAGGCTGATTTAGATAAGGCTGAACCTGCTTTAATCGCAGCCAAAAAGAATGTGGAAAATATCAATAGTAAAGATCTGGCAATGATTAGAAGTTATGCAAATCCTCCAGAGCTAGTTTTTTTCGCATTAAAACCAATCTTTTATATGATTGCAAAGAGTGTTGGTAAAAAGAATGAAGACGTATCCTGGCCTGAAATCAAGAAATTTATGCAAAGAGATTTCATCAAAGAAGTACAAGAATTGAAAGCTAATGATATTCCAGATAATGTTAAAGATTTCGTTCTCAACCAATATCTCAGAACTGAAAAATGGAAACTATAAGCAATTACAAAGGCTTCTGCAGCAGCTGGTGCTCTAGCAAGTTGGGCAGATTCTCAATTAGCTTATGCTGATATTTTGACTAAAGTCGATCCTATGAAAAAAGAAATTGCTAGCCTTCAAAAGTAAGGAAGTAAACTTGAAAAGTAAGCTAATTAACTAGCCCAAACTATTGATTAACTTGAAAAGAAAACTAAACTATTGGAACAACAATATGAGACTTTGATCAAATAAAAGCAAGAAATTGTTTCAGATATGAGCAAAGTTTAAGATAAAGTCACTAGAAGTAGAAAGCTTCTCAACAATTTATCTTCATAAAAATACCGTTGGGAAGATACTAGCAAAAATTTCAAAATGCAACTAGCCTCAATGTTAGGTGATGTATTTTTATCATCTGCCTTCCTTGCCTATATTGGTTTCTTTGATCATTATTATCGTAAACTTCTGAATAGTGTTTGGCGAAGCAATCTCAGTACAAGTCGAGTTAGATTCAGATAGTAACTGTCTTTGATTTAATTTTTATCATATCCCAACGAGAGATTGAGTTGGAGATCGCATAAATTACCTTCTGATGACCTTTGTACTGAAAACGCTATCATTATGAAGAGATATCACAAATATCCTCTTATAATCGATCCTTCAGGACAAGCTATGGAGTATTTGGGG
>Ga0194117_10006602_pt1 | contig 10117 bp, 7 predicted proteins | sample TA2MahsurfametaG_FD_160579 | JGI IMG/M metagenome (GOLD analysis project Ga0194117, IMG submission 160579) | Freshwater microbial communities from Lake Tanganyika, Tanzania - TA2015009 Mahale N1 surface | ecosystem: Environmental > Aquatic > Freshwater > Lake | place: Tanzania: Lake Tanganyika...
CAATTATTGGGGATCCATCAGATTTTTCTAAAATAAATTTGGGATTTGAGTGTCCAAATACAAATTCCCATCTGTTATTTTGAGAAATTTTTTCTTTATTAATTGTTTTTGTATCAAACGCATTCTCAATTAAATTTTTAATATTATCATTATATTCAAAACAAATTGTTGTTCCATGCTTAAACTGAAAATTTTCACGATCATCAATAAAATTTTTAATTTCTTCAGCTGTCATCTTAACAATTAAAATTTTTCCAGTATATATTTTCTCATCAATTATTTCTTTCCAGGGAACAATGGCCTTCCAATACTCTCCATTGGAAGAATGCGTGTAAAGAATAACAGTTGTTGGGTCTTTATTTTCTTTTTTAGAGAGAATATACATACCTTCTTTTCCTCCTAATCCAGAAACACCCATAGTTTTTCTATCACCATTATTTGCTCTAAACATGTCAAACATTTTTTCTAATTTTTCATATCCCATACCAATTCCATCATCCACAAGTTTAATATGTTCCGATGTAATTTTCCACCCAATCATTGTAGCTTGAGCATCCGTTGAATTTGCCATTAACTCCATAAAACATTTATTCGGGGTAAATCCTTTTCTATCTAAACTTGCAAGAAGTCCACGTTCATTCCAAGAACCACATTTTTTTTCAAATGAAGAAACCGTTTCCATGATATTTTCAGCAGCCGCAAATGATAAGTATTCAGACATTTTATGTTATCAGATAAGTATTTGTATCTTATTTTAAGTATTTTTATTTTATTTCAATTTTTTAAAATAAATAAAATAAAAGGCAATAAATTCACTCTCTAGAATTTTGCTGTAATCGATATATTATAAATTGATATAAATATATAACAATCATAAATAAAAAATGGCATAAAAATCACTAATTTATAGAATTTCCCTACATCCTCTAGTGTCGCCGTCTTTAAGTAGGAAAAAAAATATATTATTTTTTGTAAAATTTATAATATTTATAGATTGCTGATTAATTCGTAAATTTTTTCCATTTTATCGTAGTCATTCTCACTGTTAATTTTTTCTATTAGTTTAGCTCTCAACTCGGCAATTTTTTTTTTACAAATTTTATACTTCAATTGGCAAAGCTTTTGGTAAATCATCTTTTTCTTCTTCAGACTCATATTCAAACTCATCATCAGACTCTTCAATTTCTTCTAAACGGCTTTCAATACGTTTCTTTTCTTCTTCAATCTTTTTTTGCTGAGCTATCAAACATAACATTTCAGTGTCTAGTGCACGCTTCTCTTTTTCTTGTTGACACTTTATATATATAAGTTCGTCAAAATATTCATCAAAAACATTATAAACATTTTCTTTCTCTTTTTTTTTTTCTTCTTCTTTTTTTTCTTCAAAATCATCTTTCTCTTCTTCTTTCTCTTCTTCAGTCTCATATTCAAACTCATCATCAGACTCTTCAATTTCTTCTAAACGGCTTTCAATGCGTTTCTTTTCTTCTTCAATCTTTTTTTGCTCAGCTATCAAACGTAACATTACAGTGTCTAGTGCATGCTTCTCTTTTTCTTGTTGACACTTTAATTCAATAAGTTCGTCAAAATATTCATCAAAAACATTATAAGAAACTGAAACAACCTTTTTATTCGTCATTTTAATATTCATATTATTATACTACTTGGTTTAGATGTCTTTTATTTTATTTTGAAAAAACATTTCAATTTTTTTTAATAAATAAAAGGAAATAAATTCTCTCTAGAATTTTGCTGTAATCGATATATTATAAATTAATTTTTTAAAATTGATTTAAATTGATATAAATATATAACAATCAATCATAAATAAAAAATGGCAGAACAAATTGACTTTACTTCTTTAAATATGAAAATCTCGGACTTATTAAAAACATATCCAATGGAACAACAAAAGAATATATTTGAATATTTAAGTGGAATGGACGACCAACAACGGAAAGCATATGATATTGCGTATTGTCATCTCGGAACTTCTTTCAATATTGCACGCAGTAATGGCTTTAAAGAATGGCTGTCTAAAAGATAAATTGTAATCCCTGGCTTTTTATCTTGCATTATGATTACAAATGTCTTCGTCTAGTTTTATGACCTCCTCCAGATTGTGTAGAATTTTGATTTTGAAATTTACTCATTGTCTTGTTAACACGGTTAGAAATTTGTTGCCCAATTTTACTATTTTGAAATTTATTAATTGTCTTGTTAACTTTGTTAGAAATTTGCTGGCCCATTTTACTATTTTGAAAATCACTAATTGACTTGTTAACACGGTTAGAAATTTGCTGGCCCATTTTACTATTTTGAAAATCACTAATTGACTTGTTAACACGGTTATAAATTTGTTGCCCTAATTTCTTTTTTTCTTCTAGACTATCTAAATTATAATCTTTTTCAATATTCCTTTTTATTTCAAGAAAAACATCTGAGCCGGATTGAACTACTTCTGAACCAGCTTCTACTAAAGCCATTGCTGCTTTTGAAGTATCATTTATCATGTTACCTACACTAATAACCGAACCCAGAAAAGGTATTGCTGATACAGCATCTGCTCCAACTTTTAATGACCCACTTACTGCTGCACTAGATGCTTTTTGTGCTGCTCTACCTGCTATATCAACTGCTTGATAATATGGTTTTTCTCCATACTTAACGACCATTTCACTAATTTCGCCTGCTTTTTTAATCGCTTCTTCGAGCTGAGCTTTAACCTCGGGGTTATCTAATGCCTCATTAAATCTTTGAGCGTTTTCCTTTATTAAGGCAGCAGTTTCTTTTCCAGCTTCTTCAGTTGTTTTTTTAAATTGATCACTTGCTAAAACTTCATTGAGATCACTAATAATAAGACCACCAGTTCTATCTACAACATCTAACACTGTACATAAAAGACCAGGTTCCTTATTTTCATTATCTTTAGAGGAAAGGTCAATTTTTCCACGATTAGCATAAATACTAGGATCATAATTAGAAGCAGTAACGTCTTCAACTATTTCTTCCTGTCCAACAGGTATCTTTTTTCTCTCTAAACCAGCAAAATTAAGCGCAGTATCTGCAGCCAGTCTAGCACCAACTGAAGCAACATCCTTTGCTGTATTACCTAATATATCAATAACTCCTCGGCGTTCTTTAAACGTACCTTCTTCTGATGCACCGCCTCTTCTCATCGTTTTATTTTTTTTGTTATTTTTAAAGCGTCTTGTTAAATTTGACATACTTATATTATAATAAGAAGTTTAAATTATTATAATATGACTTTTACTTTTTACTTTTTACTTTTTACTTTTGTTGAATTCGCTTAAAATCCGCGAACGATAGACCAAGTTTTTTATTAAACACTTTTCTCTCAATCTTTTGTAAGAAATTAAAGTTTGCGAACTTACCTTCATACGTATATCGATTTGCTCTTTCTTTTAACAAAACCTTTTCGTTTTCTTTATTTTCAGTTACACTTTTATTTGGTATGCTATTCTTAGGTGGTGCTGCCATACTAATCTTTCCACCAGCATCCTTATTGTAACTCTTAAATTTCGCGAATACATTTTTCTTTTGTTCAACTGGTTTAGTATTCTTAGCATCTTCTTCTTTCATCTTTTTCTCTTCTTCTTTCATCTTTTTAACTTCTTGTTCTTTTTCCCATTTCTCTTCAAACAATCTCAATTCTTCTTCCATGTCAACAAAAATAGGTCTGCAATCAAAGAATTTGACATATTTTCTACCGACAACCTCCAAATATCTATAAGGAATATTATGATCAGAATAATACTTGAATGATCCTCTATCCTTTTGATAAATCATAATAACATTGCCATTCGGTGTTTTCTCTATAACATAACAGTTTGTTAACCTGTCCAATCTTTTATCAATTATGCACTGCGTGGCTTCTTCTTCGGCCTGCTTCCTTAATTCACTTATGCTTTCTTCATTATTTATTTCCGTCATAATTTCATGAAGCTCTTTTTGCAGGTTTTCGATTTCTAAATGTCTTTCTTTATTTCTCTCTTCTAGTGTGCTTTTATCTATAAGCTCATCCCCTTCTTCATCTGTATCTTCAACAAAATTAATGGTATCTTTATCATCTTCTATTTCTTTCTGTAATTCTAAAATTTGCTTAGCTATATCTGAACTTTTTTGTAATCTTGAGTCAATATAACCTTTATAAATGGTTTCAATAAGTTTGGGTAGCTCATTATTTTCTTCATCAGTAAATATCCATTCTTTATTTAATTTTCGGATATCATCTAAATATTTGTCTTCATATTTCATTTCTTGTTTAAATTTTTCCTCTATAGGGTTTGTTTCGTCTTCACTTGTTTCGCTGTCATTATCAGTTGTAGTGTCCCATTCTGTTAAATCATCCCAAAAATTTAATATATTATTCAATGGAAAAACATTGACTAATGGAAAAATATTCAGTAATAAATTATGAGGTATATATTTATAAAAATACCAAATTACCCATATAAAAAAAATAGCTTTGTCAATCATATAATTATTATAGTTTAATTCTTTTAAATGTTTTCCGAATAAAGTTTTTTATTTCTTTCTTGAACAAGATCATTAATTTCAGTTGTCAAAATAGGTAATTGGATTAGTTCATAATTTTTCTCTTCTGCATCAGGATGTAATCTGACTAAATATAGATCTCTAACTGTTTTATTGTATTTAGTTTCTAAAATATATTTATATATATTCAATTGTAATGCATAGTGCCAGAAATTGGAGTCAGGTAAATGGCAAATACATGGAGTAAGCGCAAATTTGTTGAATGTATTTATCCTGGATATAGCCTTGGACCGTTTCCAATCATAAATAGATAATGTTCCATCAGGGTTTTCATAGACCATGTCGATTGATCCAGAAATTTTTATGTCTTCATTGAAAACAACCCATTCAGTTCTGTATGGTTTCAAATGTGGGTGATCATTGACAAAATTTATGAAGTATTGCCATTCTAGAGGCTTATTTGGTAATTTTTCCCCTTCATTTGCCATATAAAGATGTGATAAGTCAGCATTTGTATAATCACCTCGAAATCGTGTGCTACTATTATTAAAACATTCGATCTCATAATGCATGTCGGTTCCTGCAGCTGAAACATTATCTTTGTTTGCATTCCATTGCGACTTAATTTGCTCAGGAGTCATGTCCCAATATTTGTGTCCTTTTTTCCAGTTTGGTCCGGACATCATTTTTTCAATCACTTTGTCGGGGTCGAATTTGTCAAAATGTTCATGAACCCATGTAGTAACAGAGGTATATTTGGTATCAGGATCTAAATCAACAATATATTTATGGTCTTCTTCAAAGAATTGAATGTGCTTATCACGTGGGTGAGCATGTCTAACACATAATACGTTATTCAATATTGGCTTCATAATCGTGTGTATACTGTATTATTAAATAATAAACGCAATTCAATTTTATTATTTAATATGGAATAATCCGTTTTACAAATTTCTTTCTTTCAACATTTTTACTTCCTTCTTAAGGTCTTGAATTTCTTTGATTAATATTGGTATTAATCCAGTGTAATTTACAGATTGAATTTGATCACCGTCTTTCTCTCCAGTTACTAAGCAAGGAAAGACTTCTTGAAGCTCATGAGCTATTAAACCAATGTCTTGTTTTTTATTGTATTTATTTAAATATGTGATTGGGCGCAAATTATCGACATTATATGATTTATCCAAAATCTGTACATTTTCTTTTATACGGTAGTCTGATGTTGTAACATAAGAAGTTGCTCTAACACTTCCATTTACATCTAAATTATAACTAGGTGATGTAGTTCCTATACCAACATTACCTCCACCAGAATTTAAACATAATGGTAAAACGTTAACACCAGAAGTTCCAGCTTGAATTTTTGCAACACTATTTGTTGTATCTATCATAAATCCGAGCCTTAAGTTTGAATTAGATGAACCAGTAATAATTAGTTGGCCATCATCACTAGCATAAGTACCAGTAGCATTTCCACCAATTAGTAATTGAGTATTACTTGAGATATTAGTGTAACTACCTCTGTATGTTCCAAATCTAGCATTACCACTTACATCTAATTTGTAACCAGGACTTGTAGTTCCTATCCCAACACTACCAGAACTAGTTGCTAAATATGTGTTCTTAGTAAATGTATTTACTCCATTCCAAGAATTGTCTGTAATTAAAAGATTTGATCCGGCTCCAGTATATGTATTGTCAGCATATTTTTTAGTAATAAATTGATTATTACCTGGAGCAGGACTTGGATTACCACTTGCATCTGTGGAACCAGTATATGTAGGTAGTCTTACAAAATTGGCAGACCCATCTATTGTTGTATTTCCACTTACATTTAAATTTCCAGCGATTATGGTATTTCCATTGCCATCTACAATAATACCACCACTAGTAGTACCTGATGGTATAGTCGAACTATTATAAGATTTTATTGCAATACCATTTTGATAACCAGATGGATTAAATTCTATATAAGCTTTATAGTCTACATCAACTTTATGCTGAATTCTAGTGCTTGATGTAGTCCAATCTGCACCAGTATTAAATCTATACATATATGTATCTAAATATACTGCATTACCACCCATAGTATTATTTAAAGATGATAAAGAAACGTAACTACCAGAAGTACTAGATAACGATACATTATTTTTTACACTTAATACAGGAGTAGCTGAACTACCAGAACTATCAATAGTAACATTACTTGCAGAACAAACTATCCGACCTGTAGGTGTAGCAGTAGAACCGCCTGCTCCCATGGTAACAGATGATGTAGTTATACGAATACCATTTGTAGTAGTAGTACTATTTGAGCAAAGTGTTAATACTTCTCCTGTATTTTGAGGTGTAGCAGTTATAACTTGGTCTCCCGCTTGAACCAAACTGTTGTAATTACCAGCAACACAATTTAAAGCGAACATCATTTGATTGCTAGTAGTAGAATCTTTAAGACTTAATGTTGGGGAAGAACCTAAACCAGTAGTAGTAATTAATGTTTGTCCATTTACATCTAACGTATAAGCAGGAGATGCAGTTCCTATACCGACATTACCTCCAACTGGATTTAAACAAAGAGGATAATTGGTAGATGTTCCAGCCAATGCTGCCTGAATTTTTGCGTTATTATTTGTAGTATCAAATTGTAATCCCAGTCTTTTTTGTGGATTACCTGTTCCTGTAATAATTATTTGTCCGTTATCCCCAGCATAACTACCTGTAGTATCTCCGCTAACGATTAATTGAGGAGCAAACGGAGTAGTATAAGTACCTGTGTATGTTCCAAATCTACCAATTCCACTTACATCTAATTTATACGCAGGACTTGTAGTTCCTATACCAACATTAGTACCAGAATCTTTTGCTAAATTACTATTGCCGCTTACACTTAATGTACCAGATATAATGAGTTGAGAAGAAAAACCGGTACCTGGATAGTATATAAAGCAATTATTTCCACTACTATTTCTTATAACCACTGGAGAAGAAGATATATCACTTACAATATAATATCCGTTATCAGCAGTAATTGTTCCTACTTTAAATTGTCGTGTGGCACCATTATAATATTCTATATTTGTACCAGCGTTTAAATAAACATTATTTGACAACGTAGTATTACCATTTACATTTAATGTTCCGGATATTGCTGCGTTACCAGATACATCTAATTTGCTAGTTGCACTTGTTTTTCCTATTCCAACATTACCAGAACTAGTAGTTGCTAGAAAAGTATTATTAGATGAATTTAAAAAGGTAAAAGATCCAGTACCACCTGAAATACCACTTGTTGAAGTTAAATAAGTAAATGATCCAGTAGATCCTGTAATACCTCCTGGTGCTTTAATGAAATTAGATGTAATTAAATCTGTAAAAGATCCAGTAGGACCAGTAATACCACTAGTTGAAGATATATAAGTAAATGATCCAGTAGGACCAGTAACAGTACCATTTACATTTAATGTTCCGGATATTGCTGCGTTACCGCTTACATCTAAGACGATTGAAGTACTTGATACCTGTGATTTTCCTATACCTACTGCTCCACAACCTATATTCGCTAAGATTGGCGTATTCTGAGAAACACCACACATGTAAAAATCAAATCCATTATTTACTGACTGACCTTGACCATTATTTAAAAAGATTGTTCTACCATTATTAGGATTTATTACACCATGAAAAATTTTTAGACCCTTATTAGGACTAAAACCATTAAAGTTAAATTTTGAAGTATCGGTTTCTATAGAAAATTCACCAAAACCGGAAGTTGATGAACGTAAATTTCCGCTTATATCTAAATTATAAAAAGTTGATGTTCTTCCTATTCCAACGTTACTAGAATTCGTTGCTAGATAAGTATTATTAGATGAATTTAAAAAGGTAAAAGATCCAGTCCCGCCTGAAATACCACTTGTTGAAGTTAAATAAGTAAATGATCCAGTAGATCCTGTAATACCTCCTGGTGCTTTAATAAAATTTGATGTAATTAAATCTGTAAAAGATCCAGTAGGACCAGTAATACCACTCGATGAAGATAAATAAGTAAAAGATCCAGTGGTTCCTGTTATTCCTTTTCCTTGTGCTGTAATTAGATTTGATGTAATTAAATCTGTAAAAGATCCAGTAGGACCAGTAATACCACTCGATGAAGATAAATAAGTAAAAGATCCAGTGGTTCCTGTTATGCCTTTTCCTTCTGCTCTAATAAAATTAGATGTAATTATATCTGTAAAAGATCCAGTAGGACCAGTAATACCTTTTTGTGATTGAATTTGACTTTGTATTTGAAGAGGATTTCCACCAGTGGGTCCAATAATTACGTTAGTAGAATTAGTTCCTATTGCTAATGTTCCAGTTGCATTAGTAACACCAGTTGTGCTATCTAAAAAATTTATAAAATTTAAACTCGGATCAACATTTAAATATGAAATACTACCAACATCCGTTATGTAAAGACCTTGTCCTGTTTTAAAATTCAGACTAAAGAATTCGGAAAAAAATAGAGGATCTGTCCCTACAATATTCGCGCTAGTATCGGCAGACGTTTGTATCCAACCGGATCTAGAATAAAGAGTACCTTTTAAAACAGCAACAAATGCATTTCTCGCATCGGACCCGACTGGTAAAATATTTTGCGACGAATCTCTTTGAAATTGATAGGTACTACCTGATGTGTTTATAAAATAATACACGCCATTATTTACAGAGGCTCCTCCAGAAGGGTCTTGATCATTTAAAAGAACAGCATTACCACCTGAAATATCGATACCATCAATCATAAAATTCGCAGATAAATCGGTATTAATTGGTACAGGATAAATAGTATTTTGTGTTTGCCCACTATTTCCTGTGGTAGAAATAGCACTAACTTCTCCAGCAGGTCTCGGTCCGGTTGATACTGTATCTATATAAGATTTGGGCATGACAGCATTTTGTTGTGTTGCATAATTATTGTCAGAAGATAAAAACATATAATAAGCGGTAATATTCCCACTAGTATCAATGTCACCACTCATATTTATATTTCCACTTATATCGATATCACCAACAATATTTGTATTCCCATTTATATCAAGATTACCATCCATAGTTGTATTGCCACTAATGTCGACATTTCCATTTATAGTAAGGTTAGTATTTATAGTTATATTTCCAGTAATATTTCCACTAATATCAACGTTACCATTTATATCAAGGTTACCATCCATAGTTGTATTGCCACTAATGTCAACATTGCCATTTATATCAAGGTTACCATCCATCGTTGTATTACCATTAATGTCAACGTTACCACCAATATTTGCATTACCACTAATGTCGATATTTCCATCAATAGTTGCATTACCACTAATGTCAATATTGCCTTCAACTTTTAAATTACCACTGACATCTAAATTTCCATATATTATTATATCACCACTTATATCACTCAAAAAAGTTATATAAGAGTTTGGTTGCCCAACATTTTCGGTTACCATCAAATTACTTGCAACTATATTACGTTTAGGTATTCCTCCAAATCGTCTAAATGACATTTATATATATACATAGTTTATTATTGATTTTTATTCTCAAATAATTAAACAATCAGAAATTT
>Ga0194117_10006604_pt1 | contig 10115 bp, 14 predicted proteins | sample TA2MahsurfametaG_FD_160579 | JGI IMG/M metagenome (GOLD analysis project Ga0194117, IMG submission 160579) | Freshwater microbial communities from Lake Tanganyika, Tanzania - TA2015009 Mahale N1 surface | ecosystem: Environmental > Aquatic > Freshwater > Lake | place: Tanzania: Lake Tanganyika...
GGCGGGGGGGTCGGTGGCGGGGTCGGTGGCAGCGGATGTGACATGTGCCCCGCGTCTCCAATCTCTCAAACATTACAAATCACAAGTTCCTTGGAGTTCCGAAAACGAACTCGAGTTGAGTCGCGAGATCCATCAGAAAGCAAGGAATACAACGGACCGCGCGGAGAGATTGAAGCTGTATACTCGCATGCGCCAGATGTGCGTTTGGCCTGCATTGTTGAAGACGAAGACGCAGACGAAGGCAGTGATGGGCGACTTGGATGATGCCGAAGATACTCATGGTCTATCTATGGATGAGTACAACATGGCGGTTTCAAAACAGAGTAAGTTGGATCGGGTTGTTGCGACGATGATGCGAGAAGGGGAGGAGGGTGTGTCGGGTCGGAAGTCCATCGTATTCTGCCACTACCGCCGTGAGATGACCCAACTGCGCGATATGTTGCTGCGTGGGGGTGGGGGTGGGGGTCTGGGTTGTGACGACATCGCGATCATCGACGGCACTGTGGGGTCACGTGAACGCGCCCGGATCTTCGCTGCTGCGCCTACAGTGCTCATTCTACAGATTCGGACTTGCAGTGAGGGGTTAAACCTTCAAGACTATTCGGATGTCTATTTCGTAAGTCCGCACTGGAACCCGTGTGTTGAAGACCAGGCTATCGCCCGTTGCTATCGTATGGGACAGACCTCCCAAGTTCGGGTGTTTCGGTTCTATATGTCGGATTTCGTAGCGGCGGAGGCGGCGGAGGCGGCGGCGGAGACGGCGGAGGCGGCAGCGGAGACGGCGGAGGCGGCAGCGGCAGCGACGATGGAGTGCATTTCTACGCTGGATCACAAGTGCGAGGAAATACAAGAAAGAAAGCGTGTATTGTGTAATGAGTTTCTGTGTGGGGTGTAGGGTGTGTGTGTGGGTGTGTGGGTGTGTGGGTGTGTGTGTAATAAACATATTTTTATTACGTGTATAATATATTATTACTAATTATAACATTTGATATCATAACAACATGCGTAAATGGTCTCGTGTTGCACCTAAAACCGTTGGCGATCGTTCTGCTGTTTTGTCAAAATGCGGTCGTCGGTGCTTTTTGGGACCTGAGAAGACGTTTCCGATTTGTGCGCGTTTAGGATCGGGGGCGGGGTCACGGGCGGGAACGTGTAAGGTCGATCGTCGTGGTGTGGTGGCTGCGTATTCTCGCGCGTGTGAGTGGGCTTCCATTACCGCACGCAAGAAGAGGACGGATGCGGGGGCACGAGCACATCGTAAGTATACTGCTGTGGCGCGTAAGGCGCGGGCGATTTTACACCCCAGATGAACCAAACCCACCATGCCCTCGATCAGTCGGAGGGCTCAAGTCTCCTTCGGTTTCGACAATATGAACGAAGAATGGCGAGAGATCCGGCGCGCATACCTGAAAATATCTGTCGTATTTTTTTATGGGGGAAAGAGTTTCATTCCAGATATGCCATATATCCGAACTTCCGAATATTCCGATCGTATCCACTGCTGCAATAAGATCGCCTCGGTACCCAGCATCAATGATTCCGACCGAATTGGCAAGACGCATTCTTGTTTTACTTATACTTGACCTGGGATAGAGGTAAAATCCGCATGGTTGGGGTTGGGGGTTGGATGGGAGGTCTGTGGCATTATTGGCTGGAGTGAATGTGGTGGTGGAAATGGAGACTGGTTCTGGTGTGGTCGTCGTTGTGGTAGTTGTGGTAGTTGTCGTGGTGCTGGAGGTGTAGGCGGCGGAGGCGGAGGCGGAGGCGGGGGTGGGAGGTACGACGCGCATGCAACAACGAACACCAAGATTAAGAGCACGGGCACCGTCCACTCCAACGTGTAATGGCGCTGGCGGATCATTTTTTATGTCAGTGCGCATGATATTAGAATCAATATATTCTGTTCCAGAGAACGGCATGAATAGATCGAAACCTGAATCGGGTGTGGCAGCGGTGGGGAAGAGAGACCCCCATGCAGAGTCGGTTATTTTCTGATTATGGGTCTGGACCTTTTGTTTGTAGCGGCGGACCCATTCTTCGTCGTCGCTGTGTTTCGAGAGATAGATATAGAGCTGGTATTTAGTAGTCATCGAGTGGGTGGGGTGGGGTCGAGTCGGGTCGAGTCGGTTCGAGTGGTATATAATGTAAATACGATTATGTTTATATTATATAATAAGTCAAGAACAGTTGGTTTTCATCATGTCTATCGTAGTTATGCGTCGTAAGGTTCGAGAGAATCATCCTCGAGTTGCGCCTATTTCTGGGCATTTGACGGGGGGTGATGGAAAGACCGGTGTGAATGATTCGAATCGCGCTGGATTTTCGATCAATGGAGGACATAGGAACTTACGTGGAATTGGGCAAATACGGATGGTAGGATCCGGTGGATGGAGCGGTGGTGGGCGTGGAGCGGTGCGCGGAGGTAGTGGAAACTCGTCGTGGTATTTTTCAGCGAATGATCCGACAGTGATTAAACGGTCTTCTCGCGGGAATGCTTCCATGATCAATATGAAATATCGGTGGATTAAGGGGGCGCAGTATCCTCGTGCATGGTTCAAGGATATTCCGTCGGCGACATTGGATGCTCGATCTCAGTCTGATTATATTAAGAAAATAGCTACCAAAACTATAGCCGCCGGTTCTGTGAAGGTGACTGCTCCCTCCTATCCATGTACCGTTTGTAAATTCTTTGTTGGAACCGGGCCATTGAAGCGTAAGCGTGTTGCATGGAAACCTGTCACAAAAACGGTTACATCGCGGGTCGTCAGTCAGAGCGAGTATATTGAAAAGGGTGGATTGAAGCACGGACGGTCGAATTGTTTACCTAGTATTTCGATGTGTAAGGAACCGAATAAGTACACACACTTTCCGATGTATATTCGACACAATGGGTCGGAACTTGGGTGCCAGGTGAATTATTTGCGGTGGCAGGATGCGGTGGCTGCTGGGGCGTTGCCTGCGAATTATGTCGGGTGAAGGGCGACGTAGGCGTTAGACACAAATATATCGGCGCGAGGTAGGATTTTCTTGTAAGACCTGCTTCAAAAACCAATATATTTTTGTATGTAAAATTGGTGCAAGAATTTTGTCAAGATCTGTTGTCGTAGTGGTGGCAGCGGTGGTTGTCGCGCGTGATACATAACAATACAAGCATAGGAGCCCAAAACTGTAATACCCGGACTTAAAATGGATATGATATGGTACTTTTTTCTGTGAGATGAACTCTTTAAATTCTGGTGAGTGAAATGCCTTGTTTTTGGTTGTGTTTGTAGGCGAAGCAGTATATTCATTTGCATATGGGGTGTCAATTACGAGTTGATGTTCTTCATTGATTTCGTGGATTTTATCGTCATTGGTTATTGCAAAGTGTATATCGTGGTCGTGGTCGTGGTCGTGGTCGTTGTTATGAAATACTGTAATGTCATCGATATTAAAACTGGAAACACCCATATTTTCTCGTTCTAATTTTTGTAATTGACGACCTATATCATCAATCAGTTTCTCGATCACTTGGTATTCGATATGTTTTTTGTTCTTTTTTAGATAAGATGATAACGGTTCGATGATGGAGGCAGTTATTGTTAAAGTATGATGTGATCGTCCTTTGTGTGAAATCATTGATTTTGGTAATGGACAGCTTCGTATGAGTACTTCCGAAGAAAAATTGTGGGTCGTGGTCGTGGCGGAGGTCGTGGTCGTGGTGGTTGTGGCGGATGTCATTGTTGGTCGTTGATGTTGCTTCTTGTCATATGATTTATAATTATCTTTTATTTCGTTTGTGATTCGCGTCGATGAAAGTTGGCCGCCACACATCTCCAAAATATCGGAGTCGGTATCGTATTGTGAACAATTTTGATGGACTGACCGTTGATGAGATTGTTCCTGTATTTTCTCACTGTTGGATTTTCTGTGTTCCATTTCTTGAAATAAATGTAAATGTTATTGTATGACACTTTGTGTCCAGCGTCTGGGTCGGTGGTGGTATCGGCGACGATGGGATATGAAGGGTATAGTAGATCGGCGGGGGAGGGGGTGGTCGTTCGCTCCCATTCTGGCAATATGAATTCGCGCGGTTTGATGATGATCTTGTATATTTCGCCAAGTCCGGTTTTCTCAATGATCGATGTCATTTCGCGGTGACTGATTTTTCCTAATCCTCTTGGAATACATAATGCAGGATGCTCGTATACATCTTCATTGAAGATTGTCATGGTGGTTCGTTTTCCTCTTTTTGAGCGTTTGACTTCACAATTTGATGTCATTTATAATCAATTTTTATTTCTATTTCTTCTTAAACAGTATAAACATTATTATTGACAATATGTAACTAGAATTTTAGTGTGTGCTTGTGTTCGTGTTCGTGTTATGACATCTCAACCTAAAAATGTATCGTCGAAGGGGAGGCGTGGGCGAAGTCGAGGTAGTGTGACTGGAACAGAAGCGGTGGGAGTGGGGGAGGGGGATGTGGTGGGGACGGGAGGTGTGGGGACGGGAGGGACGGGAGGGACGGGAGGGACGGGAGGGACGGGAGGGACGGGAGGGAGGGGGAAAGGGGCGGTAGGACTTGATGCAGGAAAACCAACGAAAAACACAAGACGACGTGGCGGAAATGGTAACAGTTTTCATCAGAAACGTACACGAAATACGAATCGACCCAAATCATCGTCGTCTCTTGAAGAGAAACAAAAAGTTTCGGTTGTTTCTACCAAACCGGTACTTGAAAGTACGAATCCATTTTTTATTGCCGTATGTGCACCTGATTCATACCGACCCTCTTCGGCTTCCGGTTCGAGTTCTTCTTTGATGAATAATGATTGGGACAGGGGGGATCGAGATCGAGACCGAGACTGGGACAGAGACCGAGACAGAGATAGAGCAGGGAGTCGTCATCGTCGTTTGCCAAATGTCTTTTTGCGATCAAATTGTCGCAATTCGTCATCGAGTAGCAGTGGCGGAGGAATGATCAATCATTTTATTCATCATCCCATTATTCAAAATGATCGACGTAAAGCCAGTGATTCTTCTTCTTCGATTTCATGTGAGATCGGTAAAACGGGTACAACGACTGGAACGACTGGAGCGACTGGATGTGTTATTGAAATTGAACAGTTTCCCGCTTTATGTACCCGAACTGTAAGTACCCCTAGTGTACAAACAAAACTTAATTTTAAAGAAATGATGTTGAAAAGTGCGACGAGCAGCAGTGGCGGAGGGTCATCGGTTTCTGCATCCAATGATGCAGTGGGTCAAGGAGCGGGATCGGAACCGGAATCAATGGCTCCTTCTTTTCCTGTACCTAAGGTTCGAACTGAATATGCCGCTCAGCAGCAAACACCTCAAAAAGCGTTGTCATCCGGTAATATCTTTTTAGCTGCATTTTATGGTTCACGTGACAATGATTATTATGATGAAGATGACATCGATGACGACGAGGGAGGTGGAGGCGGTGGTGGCGGTGGAGGCGTTATTTCATCCACACTTATCGATTCTTGTGACCGAAAATACGATAGATTGTATCGTTAAATGTGTGCGTGTATTCATTCGATATCCTTTCGTTTTGTTATATAATCGTGTATAACAAAATGACTTCTGATTATTATAAGTACATATTGGATGATAGTGATGGTGAAGAAAGTGGAGGAGACGACGGAATCGGGGGCGGGGACGGGGACGGGGGGGGCGGGAGAGGGGGGGGGGGAGGAAAGGAATAGACTTGATACAAAATGGATTGATGAACTTGAAGAGGAAATATTATTAAGTGAATACGATGCATTTCTCAAAAAGGATATCGATCGTGTTTCATTTCAATTCGTATATTTAGACCGAGACAAGAAGACGGTTCAGTATACACTTCCTATATTGAGGCCATATGAATACATGCTCATTGATTCAAATAAAATCACACAAGCTGAATTGTTACGTATTATTCATCGGTATCAGTTTGTGAAAAATAAAAAAAAATACTATAATTTTCATTCCTTGTTGCTCTATGAGTTTCATATGCCAGAGAATCATAACAATAATGACATTCGATGGTTGTCGGAATATGTATCTTCGTCGTCGGCGGTGTCGTCGAATGATGAATATAGTCGCGTGACGGAATATACAAATCTTCTATCGTTTGATGCAATTTACTTTCGCCCGTTGACTGCAATGTTTCATGATCTTATTGAATTTACAGTTATCTTATACGAAGACTAGATGTCATCGATGTTGACTTCTTCTAGTATATGTCTCGCGGTTGCGGTCGGGGTTGCGCTTGCTCCTGTAGAGTACGCCTGGGGAGGGGAAAGAGCAGGGGATGAGCGTTGCTGCTGCTGTGGCTTGTCGTGGTCGTTGTCGTCGTCATCGTCGTCGTCGTCGTCGCTGATTTGATCATACATATCTTGATAACTTGTTCTGGCCATTGTTGATAGTTTTCCACCTTGTGCAATGATTTCTTGGTATTCAAGCGTTTTCTGGTCCTTGAATTCCACGGTATGATTCGTCGTGAATTCATCATCGCTGTCACTGCGCAACCCTGGTCCGCCATCAGTGTTGGAACTTTCTGCCACGAGGTCTTGGAATATCTTTTCTTGTACACGTAATTTCTCTCGTTCTGATGCGGAGTAAATCTCCAAGAGGTCGCATTTCTGGATGTTTTTCGTGGTTTTTGTTACTTTACTTGCGAACTCCTTTTCTGCGTCCCATTGACGAAGACCGATGAGGACCCATGTTCCTTGTGCCAGGACGTTTTCGCGTTTTGACCTTCCGGTGAATTTTCCGCGGATGTGGCATAATCTCTCGTAACCGTCGACGCACTTTACTAGACACATCGAGTTTCCGAGAAGACGGACGATATATGCATAGATTTCTTCTTTCGACTGCGATACTCGCAGAAACTTATTCGCTTGTTGTTGAGATGAACCGTTGACGTGTTTACGTGCAAGGTGTTTCATTTTATTACCGCCGCCTTCATTACGAACCATTATGTCTTTGTTGTTCGGTGTGGGTGTGGGTGTGTGTGGAGTTTGTGGGGGAGTCTTGTATATGTAATAAGTATATTGTTTTTAGTTCAATTTTACGTGTATAAATATTTGTATTTTTCGTCGTAGGCGGTGGGTGTGGGTGTTGCGGTGGTGGCGGTGGTGGCGGTGGTGGCGGTGGTGTGTATCGCATTCAATACTTCTTCTTCGGGAGTTGCCGAAATGAAGATTGTTTTCTTATTGATATCACTCTCATCGATTTTCATATAACACATCAGCGCAAGTAGTATGATGTTCTTCTGGCTGTAGTTGATGTGGTTGTTGATTTTGTCGAGGATGCTTGTTACGGTAGATGCTGCAGCTGATACGGGTTGTGTAGTAATGACGTACTCTAGGAATGTGGAAATATCGTCGTGGGCGTGGGCGTGGGCGTGGTGAGCAAGCGCCTTGCGTAATAATACCGCTGTAGTCTTGAGACGGTTTGATTGGAAAGATCTGATCATTTGGTTTGTGACATTGTCTTTATCTTTAGGATAAATGACGGAAACGTTGCCTTTGTTGGGATATGCATGCATGTACAACTGAAATACGATGCTTGAAGTAGATTCCCGGCGCTTTATCATGTTTTTTATGATGTGCGCCGCGGAAGTCTCGGGAGTCGTGGATGTTTTTTTTTGAATGTATTCTTCCATCTTCGGATTGTGGATTGCATAAAACATATAGTAGATGAACCACAAGGGTTCGTTTGAATTCGTTGCTGCCTTTGCATGCTGATTTAGACATTCTTGAATTGTGGCATTTTGTTTGATTTTAGCGAATAATTCCAATGCGGCGTCGATGAATTTTTTGTCGTATGTCATTTTGTTTAGTCTGATACTTTTATATTTATATATAGTATAACGAGTACCTATTTATTTCGTTCAATTTTAATTATTTCTGATGTCTGAATCTGAAGCACAAGCCCCCCTCGAAGGTATGGATGGCCAAGATCAAGTTGATCAGAGCCAGACTGCCGGACGCCGCCATAGGCGCCACAGCAAGCACCACCGCCACCACAAGAACTCATGGCTTTCTCACGTCAAGGCTACTATGAAGTTGCACCGTGGAAAGTCGTTCAAGCAGATCTTGAGGCTGGCTAAGAAGTCGTACAAGAAGTCGCAGAACTCTCAGAACGGCGGACACAAGAGCTCGAAGAGCTCGAAGAACAATCAGAACAATCAGAAAGGAGGAAGCGGTTCAAAGACATCTAACTTCGGTGAGAATGCCGCGGCTTATCCTGCTAAGTAAATAAATTATGATTTCATACCAATTCTGAATTGGAATGAAATGGAATCAACATTCATAAAAAATAGATACGAAAAATGCTTTCGTTTCTTCTGGCGTCATTCGTTTATCTGGGTTTGGGTGTATATTTCGTAACATGACCTGGATTGTGTTCATTATTTTCCGGTTGTTGTATTTGTGTTTCAGTTTGATCTTGTACTTGCTGTGAAACCGTATATTCTTTTCACTGTGATCTGGGTCGAAGATGTTTTGCCGGTCTTCATTCAATGATACATTGGCGTCGGTGGCGGTTGTGGTGGTGGCGGTGGTGGCGGTGGTGGTGTCGGCGGTGGTGGTGGTGGTGTCGGCGGTGGTGGCGGTGGTGGCGGCGGTCTCGGCGGTGGCCGTGTCGAGAGATTCAGAGACTTCCCGATGAAATAATAATTCGTAGACGATTTTTAGAAACATGATGTTTACTGCATAAATATCCCACTTGTCCCAATATTTCAATAGTTCATTGAGGACCTTTTCTCTCGGTTGATCGATGAAACGCGAGAATGTTTTCATGGAAATTTTGAACATCTTTTTCTTGAAATCTCTCGACATGTATGCAATCGCTTTATTATTTGAGACGTATTCATAACATATTTTACGAAGACTGTCTTCCGTGAGCGTGTCATGTTCATTAATAAGATATGTCATGAGGTGAATTTCGATCGGCCATAAAAAATAATCGGGGGCGTGTACGTAAAAATGCTGTCTCCATAGATAATTGTATTGGAATAATTTTGATGACTGTGTGTGGTATAATATGTCGGAATCGATAGTTGACTTGGAATGATCTTCTTGTTTTTCACTCCATGGATGTTCTTGTAATCGGGAAACATCAATCGAGAGACCGAAGTCAATGATATACGGTAACTGGTGTCTTTTTTCAACAAGAATGTTGTTTTCTTTCAAGTCGTAATGAACGATTTTGTATTTGACGAGAAGTTGAATGCTATCGGTAATTCTCTCGTAAAGGTCAAATAGGATGGATAATACATGGTAGGACGAATGGTGTTTTTCATCTTGTTTGAATTGTTTTCGATACTTTACAACCTGTCGTTCGTCTTTACGCAATGTTCTTGTGAGATTTTGTTCTTTTTGTTTTAGGTTGTCGGTGTTTTCGTCGCTTGCCTCGCTGTCACTGCTTGCACCACTGCTTTCGGCGTGTGTAGTATTGGTAGTATTCGCGGCGGTGGCTGCTGTGATTGACTGATTCGAGAGATTTTGATCCGTTTGGTTTACAACTTCGGATAAGTATCGATGCAGGTATTTTCCGTTGATATATTTCATCTTTTGAATGACGAAATGCTTGTTTAACATGTCGTAGTCTTGTTGTGTTAATTTGGACCTCGTTTTTATAGAAGGTTGCGTGTTTCTTCGTATATATTTACTTATCGCTTCACAGCTGGTTACATGTGTTTCTTTGATTGTAGCTAAATCAATCTTGTATGTCTTTACGACGGGGACAAAGAATAAATCATACGATGGAATCTCTTGTATTTTACGTCCAATATGGTCTTCAAAGTCGGAGTGAAAGTTGAATTTTTGGAGTTTGGATACATATTTTGATCGGAGGGCGGCGGCGGTGGTGGTGTCGTTTGTGTCTGTATGTGCGTGTTTTCGTCCTGTGTGTTTTTTATCGCGTTGTAACTGAAATGGAAGTGATGGATAATATATGCAACCGTACGAACCTTGATTTATGAGCTTGGATTCTATTTCCATTTATTGTATCGACATAATAAAAAATTAGTTTGTACTACGCTATACCTGGCGGTGGTCGGTGGGTCTGTGGGTCTGTGGGTCTGTGGGTGGTGATTAGTCGTCATTGTCATTGTTGTC
>Ga0194117_10006606_pt1 | contig 10113 bp, 9 predicted proteins | sample TA2MahsurfametaG_FD_160579 | JGI IMG/M metagenome (GOLD analysis project Ga0194117, IMG submission 160579) | Freshwater microbial communities from Lake Tanganyika, Tanzania - TA2015009 Mahale N1 surface | ecosystem: Environmental > Aquatic > Freshwater > Lake | place: Tanzania: Lake Tanganyika...
TTTTTTTTGAATAGACCAGCCGAGTACGGTGGGACTCAAAAAAGGGCGGTAACGATCGCATAGTGATGTAGCAATACTTCTTGATTGCTACCGCCGTGACAACTGTTGGTGATTCACTGAAATACTCTGGATAATCTGTGCCACCGCCAAAGAGCGAAAGCCGAAATGGCGCGCGACTGACAATCACTTATTGCCTCGTTGCAATCGAACCATCTAGAAAACTCAGTATGTATCTTATGATGCTTTCGTGTGTAGGTGTGGTGTTATCAGACTCACGACTAAACCCAGCTGTTCGATCATCAAGCCCCAATAGGGATACGTGACCATCAGCAATTTCCCAAAGACGGTTCGCAACTGTTGCTGCAACGGAACAGGACTCGTAATCGGATTCCACAATTAGCGTCAATTGTGCATTCCGTACTGAGCCAAGAAGAGCCTTAGATAACTGCAGTGGTCTCAACCAAACCAGACCAAAGCTGGAAGTTCTCACCCCCAGAGAATTCAACTGTTTCACTGCCTCTGTCACGGAGATCCTGGCTGGTCCAATACCGACAAGTACAACGTCGGCATCGTTGATTACCAGGTCGGACATTTCGCCGATAACTTCAAATGACTTTCTGCTCTCACTTACGTAAATTGGGTCATCATTGGCCATCCACCAGTGAAAGACCGAGCTCCATTCCTGCCCTGACATTGGCGCTGCTACCGCAATGCCCGGCATCCTGGCGACAAGACTGTGATGTGCACCGGAAGCTACTGGGCCGATTGAGCCATCCATACCGATGCCCCGCACCATAATCGGACAAGGAATTCCCCACATCTCTTTAGACTTTGCCGCATAATTTACAATTGAAGCGGCGTTGTACCACATGAATCCTTGGTAGCGGACAACATAGATTACGCGTCGACCCGAGAGTGCGGCTCCCACTGCAATACTCCCGCCGGCTACATCTGCCATTGAAAGCTCAATGAGTCCTTCGTCCTCAGTGAGTTCGGGAATAGTACCGCCAACCCAACCCACCGCGGTTAGACATTGGCCAAAGATCAATCCCTTGTGATTAAGAAGTAAGTCTCGACTGTGTTCGGATATAACCTGCGCAGTTGTTTGCTTCACGACTGCTCCCAAATTCGTCTTGCTCTCTCAATTTCTTCTGTCCTTATCTCCTTAAGGGTCTCGCGACCAACAACTCCCGAGTATTCATCTTCAAACATTGATATACGGTTCCACTCGGGTGGCCCATCTGAACCTGCTCCGGCATGCCATCCTCCTCGAGCGATATGAACGTTGATCAATGCTGGAAGCTGATTACTTAGGGTCTCGGCAGCTCCAATGATCTCCGAAGGATCATCACAGATGTCAAAAGCACTAAGTCCGAAAGCCCTTGCCACAGTCGTAAGATTCCAACTTCTTCGTGTTTGAACTGGGGTAAGGATTGAAAAGTCATTATCTTCACATAAAAACAGAATTGGGAGGTTTTTTGTTGCCGCGTACCCAAGTGCCGCAAGTACGAAGTCTTCCTCTGCGGAAGCATCACCCATCACAGCAAGAGTTTTGTTGCCTGATGCTTGGCAGTAGCCGACTGCTATGGGAACTTGGTCACCCATTAAGCCGCTATGCCCCCACATTTGTGCGTCGGGCGCATGTATCGACGCAGATCCACCACGACCACCAGTGCAGCCTGACGAAAGACCCAACAATTCATCTCGAAGGCTCTCTGGAGAACCTCCGCGAGATAGGAAATACGAATGTGCTCGGTGTTGAGCAAACAGATGGTAGTTGCCCAGAACTCGGAACAAACTCACCGGAACATGTTCAGACCCAAATGAAAGATAAGTGGGCACATAGATTCGCTTCTCACGGACTGCACGTGCGGTTGCCAATTCGAACCCGAAATTAAACATCCATTGACGCCAAATTGCGACCACTTCGTCGTGCTCAAGCTGCCGCTGAAATTGATTCCGGTAACAACCCTCGGAGATTCTCGTACGAATTGGTCTCATCAAGTTCTTTGATTCTGTTGTTCAATCACTTAATGAGACTAATTCGCACTTATGGCAGTGACGTCAGCACCAACGACTATGAGAACGTCCAATACATCGTCAATCTCAAACCGCCCCGACAAACGCTTCAATGTTGGAATCGGTACAACGTCTCCGGGCCCGATAATGGTGTGGTTGTGGGACTTCATAGAACCCTGAAGCACTAAGATTGTAGCGTTCTCGCCAAGATCTAAAGTATCAGTTGCGCTTTTAAGGCGTCTGCGAGAAATCAGTACTTCGCCCACGCGTTGAGTTGTATTTGATAACGCGTCCAAGTTGAGAAGTGGCAATTCTGTGGACTCAGAGTTGTAAACATGCGTGTCATCTTCATACGGCTCAGCCTCCCGCCCATAACGATCTTCAAAGCGTACAAGGTCCGCTTTGTCTCTTGGTGATTCAATCTCCAACAGAAAAGCAGGTTCGTCGCTGAGGGCAGTGCTTCGATGAAACAACCCAGGTCGAATGATGACGCGACCCGAAGCAGATAATAGGGTTGAGTCATTCAAGAAGTCGACTTTGACCCTCCCAGACAGAACCACCAACCCGGTCTTCTTTTTGGGATGACAATGCAACGATGTCGATTGATTAGGAAGCAGTTTCAATACCCAGAGTCCGACGTCTTCAGACTCGAAAAGTGGATACTCATAGCCCCATGGTTTTCTAACTACCTTGACCAGAGACATTCCCTTTATCGATTAGGTAGTCGGTTAAGCATTTCGAGTGTGGCGAGCATGAACTCTGGATTGTTTCGATAGTGAGGTGCCGTAACCAAATTTCCATCTACAACTACTGGTTCATCCGAATATATGCCGCCTGCGTTGATGAGATCTTGTCGAATACTTGAAAATCCCGTGACTCGCCGACCTCCAATGACATTTGCAGAAACCAAGATCCACGGTCCATGACAGATTGCTGCAATTCCTTTATTGAGATCATGCATACCTCGCACAAAATTTAATGCGGATTCTTCATTTCTGACCCGATCAGGAGCTTCAAATCCACCAGGTAGATAGACCAAATCGAACGCACTTGGATCAAGGTCATGAAATCTTGTCGCCGACCTTGCTGGCACTCCATACTTCCCAAATACGTCGGTGCCCGTGGTCGTCGCAACCACTACTTCGCTGTCTTCGCTAAAGCGGTAGTAGGGATATACAAACTCTTCGTCCTGAAAGCCCGGGCCGGTCAGAATTGCAACTCTTCGCGTCATTCGCCAATGACCTTACTAGAAACACAGTCTCGTTGAATTACAGCTTCTGGAAGTACTACCCCCAACCCCGGCGCATCAGACACGACGAGTTCTCCATCACCTAATCGCCAACCTACGTCTAAAAGTTCGTCGTAGATGGCATTCCCAGATGTATCAACCTCAACCAGCGTCATGTTGTGCGAACTGCCCATTACGTGAGCTGTTGCAGCAAGAAGAATTCCCGACGAGAAGTTGTGCGGCGAGACCAACCGACCCAGAGATTGTCCGACAGCAGCAATGTCTCTAAGCGAAGAAATTCCCCCGACGCGTCCAACATCCGGCATTAGGACATCAACCGATTGGTTAACTGCAAGTTGAGCAAAGTCTGCTGCACTGAACGTATTCTCGCCGACGGCAATGGGGACACCATTTGCACTTGACTTCAGGTTTGAAATCAAGTGATTGTGCTCTGGAAGCAGTGGTTCTTCCAACCAAAAAAGTTGGTACTCATGCCATCTTCCAATCGCCTCCTTTGCTTCGCGAAGGTTGTAGCCGCAGTTCAGATCGATCATCAGGTCAATATCATCTCCAAGCGCCTCTCGAAGAGCTCGCACTCGTCTGGATTCTTCCCGGGGGGGAAGTACGCCAAGGTGCGCCTTGATGGCCTTATACCCCAAAGAGGCAATACGAGAGGCCTCTCTTTGAATTGCCTCTATATTCTCTTGCCAGTAGATATCACTTGCATATGCCGTTAATGAAACCGGTCCCGAGCCACCTAGGACCCGATAACAGGGCTGGTCAAGGTGCTTGGCAAAAGCATCCCACATTGCCATCTCAACTGCGCTGACAGCTGCTGCAACGGTACCAAGTTGCTCAAAGTATGTCGGATTCTGGAACCAGTGTCTTTTCCATGCGTCAGAACTTGAAACCGAAAAATCCAAAGCGCTAATACCAACAAAGTTATTCAGACTAGAAATTATCTGACTCGCATTCCCAATTCCTTCTCCGAGACCCGTCAACCCTGAGTTGGTATGAATTCGTACAATTGCGTGTTCTCGTAACGCGAAGCCACCCCGTGATATGCGCATCTCACTTTTGAGTGGTCTTTTAAAGTGAAAGGTTTCAATCCTTACAATCCTCAGATCGTCGGAATTCCCAACTTTGCTAATCACCAAGTAGTTTCCTTCTTAGTCTTATTTTCGAGAGTGCCTCGACATTGGCGCGCTGTTGTCGTCCAAACTTGTTTTCAACAAGTTTGAGATACGGTTCGTACGAGAAGTAAGTGTGCCACGCTTCATCACGAAGTCGCAGAACTTCTGCTGCGGTCAAATGCTTTGTGGGCAATGGTTGTGCTTCGTATGACAAAAAGCCATATCCCTCAAAAGACTCTGGCAATTTCCAGCCATTTAGTCGCGCCTGCAGATGAAGTGGACTTCCAGGCAGTGCCTGACAAGGATAGAAGTTAGCGAATTCAGTGCATAATTCAAGAGAAAGTTGAACTGTTTCTGCGACCGTCGAATGGTCATCATCAGGAAATCCAATGATGTAGTTCGAGCCAACACTGATATCGTGCTTCCGAATTGACCTTACTACTTCTCGAATATTGATGTCCTTGAATGTCCCTTTGGAGACTTCCCGCCGTACTGTCTGATTCCCCGCTTCAATCCCCAAACCGAGCCAGTTAACCCCGGCTCGCTTAAACAATTCGAGGTAGCGTTCACGAACGGTATCGACCCGAGCATAAGCCCACATATTGAACCTGAATCCCCGTTTAACAATGCCGTCCAGCAGTGGCTCAAAGTAACGACGATCTAGAAAGAACATCTCGTCCGAGATTCGAAGCGTCTCAATTCCAAGTTCTGCTAACTTCTCCATCTCGTTCAGAACGAAATCGGGAGACCAGAATCTCATTCCTTTGGAGTCTGCAGCAGTTACAGAATCGTCATTGTCAAACCGATTAACGATGTTTATCATGCAGAAATCGCAACCGTACCGGCACCCGAGAGAGCTATAGATGGCGGCAAAGGGCGTTCGAGTCGAATGATCGTACCCCGTATGCCAGAAATGTGCCCGATACAAGTCAAGAGGCTTCGACTTTTTTGGCAGCAAGTCCCACGCGTACCCTGGCAGATCTACGTCCATAAGATCGCCCGGAACCACGCGCTCGGGCTGGTTCATAACCGGTTGCCCCCCATGCTTATGAGCGATTCCCTTAACTTTTGGAAGGTCGTCAGCAAGGTTTGACTGCAGGAGACTGTGCAGAGCATAGACTCCTTCGTTAAGAATGACCAGGTCGATGCATTCGTAGCTAATAACTTCTTTCGGAAGGGCACTCGCATGAGATCCCACGATCGCGATCATCAATTCCTGAGATCTATCTTTCAAAGATTGTGCAAATTCAAGAGCGCCGACCATGTTTGTGGTACCTGAGTTCGGGTTTTGCCCGTAGACCACCAGACACACCAACCGCGGATTGATTTCAACGGCTCTCTCAGCAGCTTTATCTGGCAGTAATCGTTCGGCATCGGCATCCAAAATGGCAACACCGAAGCCTTTACGTCGACAAGACTCTGCTAGGAGTAGTGCCCATGTGGGCGGTTCAATCGCTGAGTACTCATCGGCTAAATCCTGATAAGCAGATCTCGATGAATTGGGCGAAACGAAGAGTACGTCCAGTTGGCCAACGGCTAAGGACTTTTTCAAATCCAGGTCCTGCTCTCTTTGTTCATCTTTTGCCCTCGCGCAAATCTACAAGTCGCAGAGATCCGCTCGTATAATGCTGAAAGGCAGTGGAGTTCTCGATCGGGGTGTCCTTCTCAGACTTCGTAATTGCCACAATTGTGTCGTGCCCAATGTCGGGTATCGAGTCAAGATATTCGTCACTTCGTACTGGAAGACAATGATTCCCTACGTGAATTGTGGTGTCAATTGACAGTCGAGCACCACAATTTTGTCGCATAATTGTTTTATGGAGTAGTGAATAGTCGGAAAGATGTACCAATCCTTGTTGTGGGACTAAGGATGTGACTGGTGCATAGTGTTTCTGAACCCAACTCATGTCGTTGTACGAAGGTGACATCTGTAGAAACTCATCTTGGAACTTGTTGGTTTCCCAGAATTCAAGGGTATTAAGGTCAGTATCGCCTGCGATTGGCACAAAGCAGTTCATTCCCCATGGCCCTTCCACCCAAGCATCACTATGCAGGAGTGATGTGTTAAGCGGGCGACCTTCATTAGCACTTTGCTCTTTCGAGAATTTGATTCTTATGTTGGGTGTAACCCGAAAACGACTCAGTAAATCTGGGCGCCGCTCGGTCATTTCTCGGCAAACTTGGGTCCAGGCTCGCAAAACTAAGTTGTATTCCAACAAGTATTCGCGCTTTGGCACGACTGCCCCATTTGGCGTCACATTAGATAAGTCCACTTGCGATCCTTGGAGACCAGAAACTTCTGCATCTAAATTAAGAGACTTCGGCAGTTTTAAGGCTCTTGATACAAATTGAAGTACTGATGACCGAAGTTCTTGCCAGATCGCTTCAGAGGTCTGATATGCAACCATCATTTTGTGTAGCCGACATAAACTCCATTCTCTCTCGAGCAGATCCATTCGCCTGATACGTTCTTGATATGTCGAATCGACTTTGTCTACTCTGCTCATTTCGATACCGACGGGTGATGTGATCGCGGAAATGAAGGCTTTCCGGCACAGTACCGTGCAAAGTTATCAAACCATAGTTGAATCGAGTACGCAACACCCCAGCGAAAAGATGTTCGTTTCGGTTTCCCTCCGAGCCGAGGACCCTCTGGTGCATCTACCTCAACTACCTTTAGCCCTGCCTTAAGTGAGCGTGCTGTCATGACTGGATCAAAACTCAGAGTTGTTCGAAGCAAACGTTCTACCAATCGGTATTCGCTATTGTCCAGAAGATCAAGATCCCCCAGTAGAGCGAGCGGGAATCCTCGGTACCCGACAATCGGGTCACTCAAAGAGTATTGAGGAAAACGTAATCGATACATGAAGCGAAATGCTGAGTTGCCCAAAAACGTTGTCAAAGTATCGTCAACCGATCGTCGCACGTTCAAGTATCGAGAACCAATCACTAAGTCATACTGACCCACAACTAGTTTCTCAACGATTCTCACGAGATCTTTAGGACGGCAATTTCCATCAGGCTGAAACATGACAGCGTGGGAACACCCCAATTCAGCTGCTCTATTGAGCCCGTCTCGTAAGGCTTGTGGAAGCCCTGGGCTACTCTGTGAAATGACCAGATAGTTATTTTCAGATAAGAACTCATACGAACCGTCTGTCGAGTTTCCGTCTACAAAGATCAAATACGACTTCCAAGTCTGCGACTGTAGTACCGATTGAAGCTGCGGAGCAATGCTCTTTAACGCCGTAATTTCATTTTTACAAACAGCAACAATTCCGACGAGCATAAAACTCCTCATTGAAGTTTAGCGAGAGGCCGACTGAGATTGGATAGTCAGAAGAATTTCATTGCTGTATTGCTCAAACTGTTACTTTGTGAGGCATATTGCGATCAGTAAGAGTTGTACGAGACAGAGTAATTTCTGAGAGAAGGTTTTTCCTCAGCCCAAATATTGACTGTGGGTAGATGAAGAAAATGCAGATTTTACACTGAAGGAAATTAATTAGGATATTGAAGACACGCTTAGCACTCGTTCGCTCTCGGTTCCCTTCAGTTACAATTGGGGCGGAAAATGTTTTTTAAACTCTCTTTGTCGGTATTATGCTCGGGTTACCGCAAAAATAAGATCGTAGTGTTGACGTCAGCCTTCGTGCTTATGGCAGCGGCGCATTCCTTCGTGATCGCCAATTCCTTTGCACTCTCCGGATATTGGGACGACACTATTTTATTCGTTGGATGGATTGATGCTGCCCCATCAAATCCGGTACATGGGATTCCGTGGATTCTAAATCAAACTCGCCACTCCGACCTCACTCCAACAATAATTCTTCCACTTCTATATGTATTGCAGGTAAGCGGACTTCTATCGAACTGGATGCTGATTCTGCTATGTAACTTGGCGCTAGTAGCTCTTTTCGTATTTTTAATCCGTATTGCGATCAAATTGGGTTCACCTACCGAAGCCTCGTTTCTCAGTGCATTTTTGCTTTACTTCGCCCCTGTACTCATCGAACAAAGAAGTTGGCTTGTTGCGATGCAGCACACCTTCACAGTATTTTTTTTGATGACTGGTTGTTATGTAACTTTCAACCTCGCAACGCGCATTGATCTAACTGTTCGCAAACTACTTTTTTGGGTGGGTTTACTTGATCTGACACTTATTTTGATCGGCCTTGGCAGAGAGATTGGAATCCCAGTCTCTTTACTTGTAATCCTGATCTTGAGCATTGTTCGACCTCAGTATTGGAAAGTACTTCTGGTGGGGTGGACAATTCCACTGATTCTTCTGCTTCACCGACTCGCGAGAGGGTATTCCGGCTCGCAAATTGAATACAGCTTCAAGGAAGTATCTGGCATAGCTCGAACCTATTTGGATGGAATTATGAACCGAGTTGCTCCAGCACAGTTGATAGTTCTGTGCCTTGCAGTCGTTCCGACTGTCCAAGCTGCGCTCTTCATTCGCAACAGAAATGTCTCTGCTAGCGGGGAAGAACTGGTAGCTGTCCCAAAGAGTGATTTTTCAATTAAGACCGTGAGTGTGCCGTTTGCCATTTGGCTGTTGTTCCTTCAAGTTCCGTCGGTTGGAACACCCTTCATGTCCCTAGTCCCACCGTTTTGGGCGGTGGGCAGAGAAAAAATTGCACTTGCCCGATGGTCGACATTTGAGTTTGACATCTCAACGTTTCATCTCATTGTCTTGTTGACGATTGTCACTGTTTTGATAATCAATTCAGCGAGACTAAATTATTTTCTAGCGATTTCTGTGACGTTCACTGCCCCTTATCTCGCCGTTGGCGACAATCGAGAAAAGTTTTGGGATTTGGAAAGCACTTCTTTATCTCGCTATTCGATTTACTTTCTGCCTCTCGCTTATCTCCTTCTGCTTGAACTTGCTCGTTGGCTCAGATCTCAAGACTTTTGGTCAATTCAGATCTCATTAAGTTTTATTTTTGTCACCACAGTATTCTGGATCGTGCCGCAAGCGCTCGGGCTAAATGATCTTTTGTATAACCGAGCAAGAGAATACTCTTCGATTTCTGTGGAAACATGTGGCTCCAAGTCGTACATTGTGGTTTCGGAACAATATGCAATTTTTCTGAAACGTGGCTACGGGGAAATCCTCGAAAAGCCATGGGATGCGCTACTCAAAGATGAGCGCCTTAAATCAGATTTACCAAATGTCTCGCTTAAAGTATATTCAAATGACGAGCTCTTTAAGCTCTGTAGGGATTTGCACGATCTGTCAATTGAATCTCAGATCAATAATCTTGACAGTCTTGTGGGTGGCGAGACGCAGACGAGACTTGACACTTTGCGAAGTTCGCTAAAGTCGCAGTCGAAGGAAAATCTTTCAGCGGAACTAAATGAAATTTTGGGTGAAGTTGTAAGGACTTCCAATTTTCTTGAAGAATTACATGCTGATTGGGTTGGTTAAATCTCAACTCAATGGAGCCCGAGGCGGGAATTGGACCCGCGACCTACGCATTACGAGTGCGTTGCTCTACCACTGAGCTACCCGGGCGCGACGAACACTCTACTGACTTGAGCGTCGAGTAATCAGGCTGGTTATCGCGTGGCGGCGAGAGATTTGAGGGGAGGGCATTTGATCAACAGCGAGTACAGGGCGAGACTTTCGTTGATGTTGAGGCCGAGCGCCGAAATAGTTTTGTGGATCGACCCGATTGCCGCGATGATCTCTTCGCCATTTGCCCTGTCGGGCTCGCGGAGGGG
>Ga0194117_10006607_pt1 | contig 10110 bp, 7 predicted proteins | sample TA2MahsurfametaG_FD_160579 | JGI IMG/M metagenome (GOLD analysis project Ga0194117, IMG submission 160579) | Freshwater microbial communities from Lake Tanganyika, Tanzania - TA2015009 Mahale N1 surface | ecosystem: Environmental > Aquatic > Freshwater > Lake | place: Tanzania: Lake Tanganyika...
CGCGAAGGCGCCAAAGCCCAGCAGATGGCCGATACCGTCGAGATAACGATTCACGCGCGGGCTTAATTTCGCAGTGGCAAAGGTCACGTTGACATGGCCGTTTTCAAGCGCCACCAGAGCGACTCCGAAATAGACCGAGACCACGAGAAGCGCTTCGACGGACTCTATTGTAAGCGGAAAGGGAATACCGATTTTTCTTCCAATTGCGTTAAAAAAAACGATAACCGCCATCAAGGCCAGCGGCAGAGAAATGACCGCCGGTATCCATTGCCGATAGATCCGTTCGTACGCATTAATTATTTTTTCCATGATATTCGCTCCTTAGCGCATCGCCCGCATCAGCTCGGGGAGCCAGAGGACAATCTGGGGAAATACACAATACAGTCCGACGGCAATCAACATGAGAAGGACAAACGGCGTCGCACCCAGAAAGATATCCCTCAGCTCGACCTGGTCACCCAGTGCCCCCTTCATCACAAAGCAATTGAGTCCCAACGGAGGCGTAATCGCTCCAATCGCCATCATCATGGTGACGACCACACCGAACCAAACCAGACTCATATCATTCGCCTCAATCAGTGGTGCAATAAACGGTATGGTAAGTACCATCATCGAGATGGCATCAATGAAGCATCCGAGAATTAAGTAAAGGACAATAATCCCGATCATCAGGGCCCAGAACGGAATGTCGAGTCCAACAATAAATTTAGTGGATGCCCCCACAACACCCGTGGAGGAGAGAAAAGTTGCGAAAATTGACCCCGCGCCCAGTAACAGGAAAATCATCGCGCTGCCCTTCGCACTGTCAATGGCTGACTCCTTGAGTATCTGCAGGGAGAGCTTCCCACGAAGATAGACAAGCATCAAAGAGCCCATCACCCCCACCGCAGCTGCCTCATCGGGCGTAGCCCATCCCGTGTAGATCGCACCCAGCACAAGAATAAACAACAAAAGGGCTGCCCAGAGATTTTTCAAGGCGCGGATCTTGGCAATCCACGACGTGTCAAACATGCTCGAGCGCGGCGCGATACTTGGGAAGATCTTACAGACCACGATTAAGGTGGTGGCCATGATCACGGCATAAAGAATGCCCGGGATAATTCCTGCAATAAAGAGCTGCCCAATCGAGGTCTCAGTCAATATCCCGTAAAAGATCAAGAGAATACTTGGTGGAATAAGCACCCCGAGACATCCTGCAGAAGCGACCACCCCCGTCGCCAGACGTTTACTGTACCCAGCCTTGATCATCTCCGGCACGGCAATTTTAGAGAAGACGGCGACCTCCGACAGGCTTGAGCCAGAGCAGGCCCCAAACACTGCAGAGGCATAGACGGTTCCCACCCCTAGCCCGCCGGGGACGCGACCAACCCACGCCTTTGCAGCGTCATAGGCATCTTTACCAATGTCCGCATAAAACGCGAGATGGCCCATCAAAATAAAGAGTGGCAGGGCCGCAAGTGAAAAGTTCGAGGTATAGGAGAACAGGCCCGTAGGGAGAAACTGAAATGAACTGCCCGGGGGGTAAATAAACATGAGACCCCCCAGCCCGACGATCAGCATGCCGTAAGCGATTGGCAGTCTGAGAAAAATGATGAATACAAAGATCGCCGACCCAATCAGTCCTACAGTAATGGGATCCATAACTCCCCCCCTCTGGGGCAGGTTAATTTACGTAAAACTTCTTAGTTTTAGACTGCCAATAAAGACTCTGCTCAATACTGTCGCTGTGCCCAAGACCCGCGCGCACTGCATCTTCATAAGCCTGAATTGCTGCAGTGACAACGGGAACCTTGATCCCGACGCTCTCCGCCTCAGCCCTCATGGTCTGGAGATCTTTTAGGATGGAAAATAAATCAAACGAAACGTTCGGCGGCGGCTGCCCCTGCAGGCGGGCAACGAATTGCGGAGCACGTGCTTTAAGTGCAACTGGGGCGCCTGAAGTATCCGACAAGATATCAATGAGACGCTCTGGTGGCACCGTTAAATGTGACACCAATGAGAGCGCCTCACCAAAGGCTTGCCAAAAAACGAGCAAAGGCAGATTCACCGCCAGCTTCAAGCTACTGCCCGCGCCCACAGGGCCTACGTGTTCGACCCGGCGGCAGAGGTCATGCAAAAGCGGCAGGGCCGCCGCAAAGGCGTCAGGCTTCGCCCCGACGAGCGCAAGCAGCTTACCTTCGCGGGCTGGGCCGGTGGTGCCCCCCACAGGGCTTTCAACAAACTGCCCTCCAAGGGCCTCTACCTTTTTTTCGAGCGCCCGAGACGACTCTGGCCGCACTGTGCTCATTTCAATAAACAGCTTGCCGCGTAAATCGGTGGCAAGCATCCCGGAGACGGGCGTATCAAAGACGGCCTGCTGGGCCTCGGCGTTGGTGAGAATCGAGATGACCACATCAGACCCCCGGGCTAGGGCGGCGGGCGTCTGGGCCAATGTCGCGCCTGCGGTCTGGAGATCTTTTAGCTTATCCGTGGTGCGATTCCATACCGTCACGGGGTAGCCCTTCTCGAGAAGACGCGAGACAATGGCCTTGCCCATTCTTCCGGTCCCGACCAATCCAATCTTCATGGTTTGTCCTTTTACCCGAGCGGTCTGATCCATATGGTGACTCGGCCCGAGAAATCAATGTGCTGCCGACGGAGCGCCAGGCTGATTTTTCGGTAGCGAAGCCTCAAATGCATGAATCTGATTCAGCTCCTCGTAGACCGCGCGAACCCTCGGATAAGCCTCTAGGCTGCAGCCGAAAAAGCCGACCGCACCCACGACCTGCGAAGCGAGACATATATCAGCAAAGGTTACTGAGTCGCCATGACAGTATTTTCCTGTCTGGGGCTCCTGACTTAGGCGCTCGTTGAAAACGGCAAGCGAACGGTCCGACCAATGGTTGAGCCACTTGGCAGTAACCGTGTCGCCAAGCGCAAGGTCTTTGCTGAGATAACTACGAATACGTGGCACCAGCAGGGGGTGGCTATCCGAGACCGCCAAATGACAAAGCGAACGCACCCGCGCGCGCCCCTTCGCATCACTGGGAAGCAAGGGATAAGGGTTCGCGTACGTGTCTTCGAGATACTCCAGAATCGCCATTGACTGCGACAGGACTGTGCCGTCATCCAAAATAATCGCGGGCACTGTACCCTGTGGATTGATCTTGAGATACGCTGGGTCGTGCTGCTCACCCGCCAGAAGATTGACCACCTCTTCTGAGTAGGCAAGCCCTTTGAGCTTCAGGGCAACCCGAACGCGATATGCGGCCAGTGACCGCCAGAAACCATACATCTTCATAGACTAGCCCTACTTTCTGCGACCGGATGGAATAATCGGAATCTGCGCATACGATGCCCTGCCGGGGCCCGAATAGAGCGTTACCTCGCCATTGAAGATCTTCTCGGGTCGATCTCTCGGGTCTGTGTGGGTAAACGGTCCGCAGCCGGTCATCGGATACTTCATGTTTGAAAGATGGCCCGCCGGACCTGGATAGACATAGTCTTTGCCGCGGATGCTGAGCGCTACACGATGGCCTGCTGGCACCACGATGCAAGTCGGCAGCACCTCAATATCAAACTCATAGACACGGCCTGGCTTGAGGGGCTCCACCGCATCATGCGGGTGGTAGGGACGATAGTGTTTGCTGAGTTTGAGATCGAGTTTGCGATGCGAAGCACGCAGCCACCCCTGACCAATCGGCGTGTGGGGATCCAGCGCCCCCTGAAAGACGACTTCCTTGAGATCGGGACTAAAAACCCGAAAGACTACAAAGAAATCGGTATCAACTGTAGCGCACGAAGCGAAAAGCTTCACCGCGATCGGCCCCGTGATCTCCATATCCTGAGCTAGGGCCGGCAACATGTACGTCAGCCCATCAGAAAACCCTGTGTATACCGCCTTCCCTGTCCGCGTCGCGGGCTTAAAAGAAAGACTTAGCGCGACGTTATCGAGGTAAAGCTTCGTCCATTTCGTGCCAGGCAGTGGCCAATCTTTTTCCGTGCGCTGTACAAACTTGTCGACATGACGAACCTGTAGCTGCACCCTTGGCTGTTTATTCCAGCTGTTTTTCTTGCCCTTTAAGAAGTGGTCGAAAAAGCGCAGCTGTATCGCTCGTCCATAGTCGGTATAGAAGTGTGTCCAGTGCTCAATGCCGTGGACTTCCAGCCATTTGTCTTTAGAGGCTGACCGCGCGAATCCTTCGAAGTTGCCCCGCGGGTGCAGTCCCTGCCCGCCCCAATTCGCCGCTGAGAGCATAGGCACCTTAATTTTCTTAAAATCCGGCGTGCGCGCAAGCCAGTACTCGTCATCAAGCGCGTGTTTGAGGGCCGCCTTGGCGAGATTTTCCCGATTCTTTTCTAACTCGTCATCGGGCAGCTGTGTCATGCCGCAGACTGGCTCGCCCGTCACTCGACTTTTTGGTCCCTTGGGGCCAAGCCCATGCTGCACCGTCTTGACCTGCATGTCGTACCAGTTCTTGAGGAAATCGGACAGAATGCCACCGTGATGACTAAGATCACGATAAAAATCTGAAGCACCCTCCCAAATACAAATGGCTGCGAGATGAGGCGGCTGAAGTTGGGCCACCTGCCACTGGTTCATACCGTAGTACGAGATCCCATTGAGTCCGACCTTGCCGTTACTCCACGGTTGAACACCGGCCCATTCAATACAGTCGTAAAAATCTTCTGCTTCCTGGGGGCTCCACAGCGCCATATAACCCGGTGAAGCGCCCGCGCCTCGCGAATCGACGCGAATACATACATAGCCACGCGGCACCCATTTTTCGGGATCGACGACCTCCCAGTTCTGAAACTGGTTACTCGAGTTGGCCGTAACATCAGGATGCTTTTCTGCCATCCGATCCCAGGCCGTCTTGTATCCATCTTGAAAAGCCAGGCCTTTACCGTAGGGGCCATAGGTCATAATAACGGGGTACTTGCCCGGCTTGATCGGCCGAAACACATCCGCAATCAACTCAAGCCCGTCCCGAGCAGGAATACGAACATGCCAATCAATGCGCATGCCCTCACGGGCCTCAGATCGTGTGTTGTAGGTCATCGTGCGGTAGCCCCCCCCCTAAAGAATGTCGTAACCGCTTCTCTTGACTAACGCAGTGCCGCAATTTTGAATGAAATTCCGCATTCATTAGACACACTATGACCGCGGCAGAAGAGTAGTATAAACCCTTGCTTATTGATCAATTGATTAAGAATGCGCGGTTCTAGTAAAGTCCGATCAGATCATTTTATAAGGGCCATGCCATGCTTTTTACTTGCGGAATCCAATGCGTCAATCCCCTACATCGGCATAGACGTCCTGCTGCGGCGCTGGCAAAAACCAGTAGCAAAGCACTCTCCTCACCAGCCCGCCGGAGAACAACAAAAGGCGGGCGATCAAAGCCACTCATTATTGATGTGCACTGTCACTACTTCAATACGGATGTGGCGGCAAAGGCAGCGGTAATTGATCCTGCGCAAAAAGAATTTACACATATTTTTTCTAATGAGTTCACGCGTAGTGTTAATTACAAGCAAATGCGCGATCGTGGGCCCATGCTCTCCAATATACCTACACGCCTTAAAGACATGGACAGAATGGGTGTCGACCTCCAGGTCGTCTGTCCAGCGCCATTTCAGTACTACTATTTCGCAGAACCCGGCTTTGGCCTAGAGCTTGCCAGAGATGTTAACGATGGCATAGCAAAGATCGTTGCCGAGAACCCATCACGGCTTCTCGGAATGGGCACTGTACCGTTACAGGACAGCGGCCTCGCAGTTCAGGAACTCGAGCGTGCCATTAAGGTGTTGGGCCTTAAGGGCATCGAGATTGGCACCAACGTCAATGGCAAAGATTTGACAGATCCCAGCCTGCAACTTGACGCCTTTTTTTCCAAAGTACAAGAGCTGGGGGCGGTACTATTTATGCATCCCAACGGATTTAGCCACGGACAGCGCCTGACCGACCACTACCTGAATAACATCATCGGTAACCCATTGGATACCACCGTGGCCGTCAGCCACCTGATCTTCGATGGTGTCATGAAGCGTTACCCACGACTAAAAATTATTCTCGCCCACGCTGGGGGTTATATTGCCCACTATTGGGCGCGCATGGATCATGGCCACAAGCGGGCTGATGTACGCTCCGTGATCACAACGAAGCCATCAAAATATTTAGAAAAGTTTTACTTTGATACCATCACATTTGATCCACAGATGCTCCAGAACCTGATCAATCGCTTCGGCCCGGACCACGTATTGCTCGGCACTGACTACCCCTACGATATGGGGGAGACGGATCCTGTAGGACTGATCTCTGCCGTACCGAAACTCTCACAGTCCGACCGACAAATGATTGCTGGCGGCAACGCGCAGCGGCTGTTTAAGATTAAGCGCTAGAGCGCAAAGGGCGTTAATCCACTGCTGAATAAACCTCGCTGATCAATACCAAATCGATCAGCGAGCCAGTCTCCGAGAATTTCCTGTCCGATCGTGGGATTATCGTGTTGACAATGCTCGGCTCCCGTCTCTTCCTCACTCAAGAGCCTGAGCGTTACATCTTTGCCTTTTGCCTTGCCGTAGTCATAGACCTTCTGGGCCTGCGACACGGTCAGGACATCGTGGCCGCCATGCATCACCAGAAACGGACACTGCAAGTGGTCCAAATGGCCGTCGAGCGTGAAATCTTTTGCCTTGAGCATCGCTGATTTCATCGAGTCGCAGCCAAAAACCCATTTGATGTGTTCAGCAAGCCCATGATCTTCCGGGGCATCCCCCCAGAGATCCGTGATCGCCCATATGGCGCCATGGGCAATGCACGCGGCCAGTCGGTGCTCATAGCACCCAGCCCGCGCTGCGTAATAGCCCCCAAGACTTGATCCACAAACCGCGATTCGAGAAACATCGATATCTGATCGCGTTTCAAGCCAATCAATACACCTCCCAATCGGAACCTCGGTGTCGACCCGATTGGGCACCCGATGCCGCCGGAGGGTGCCACCCTGGCCAGGGCCATCAATCATCAGTACTGATATCCCACGTTGCAACGCGCCCTTCGCCTGCATGAACCACATCTCATCTTTAATTGAGTCAAGGCCCCCCATACAGATCAAAACGGGTTGCTTGGCCACCGGGTAAGGGGAGCGCACAAAGTAGGCACACAACGCAATGCCATTTTCATAAGGAATATCGACAATCTCACCGGCAGGATTAAGATTTTTAATAAACCGATGACTGCAGGCCTCCATTTTTTCGAAGGTCAACAGCCTCCGGGGATCGTCGGGTTTGAGATAGAACTCGGCCTGCCGATAGTAATCGGCAGCGCGCAAAAAACAGTTCATCGCGGTACGAATATGCCCCCTGGACTCTGTCTCAACCCCACGATTCCAATTGCGATCCGCAATATGTTTCCATTCTTTATGCCAGCTCTCAAGATCTCCTGGAACCATACGACTGGCGGCCTGAAAAACCTCGCTTACAGCGCCACCGCCCTCCTGGACCTCTCCCAGTCCTCGACGAAACTGGTATGCGAGCCAAGGATGCTCCGGCCAATGGTGCCAGCCGTAGGGCTCGTAATGTGGCAATTTGTTATCCGTAATGACTTCAATACGATTGTCTTGGGTCATGTAAGAGTCTCTCTCAGGGGCTAAGCGCATCTATCGCGCGACCACGGCGCCTCGATCTTGTAGGGCAAAATATATCACCTAAGAAGTTCAAGCACCCTTTCTGGCTGCTGAATCTGTGGGCAATGGCCACACGCAGGCATCTCAACATAGCTTGAACCTGCAATCAGTTGGTGCAGCTCTTGAGACATTGACGGAGGCGTGGTGAGATCATCAAGGCCTGCCACAATGCGTACCGGTCGAATGATTTCGCGGGCAGCTGCGCGGTAATCAAGCCGCGCAAGCGCCCGACAGGCGGCAGCAAATTGCTGAGGGTTTGTCTGTGACAACGCCGATCGTCGCTCCTGAACGATCCCAGGATTGGCCCGGGCAAATGCCTCAGGAAACATACGTGAGATCGCAATGTCAAGCACATCATCAATACCCTTGGTCTCGACGATCTCTGCCATCTTCAGCAGTGGTGGTTTACGCTCTTCAGGAAACGCAGCACCACTATTGGCGATGGTGAGTCGTGCAACAAGATCGGGGGCCTGACGCGTCAAACCGACAGAGACGAATCCACCGAAGCCATTGGAGAAGACCTCAACCGGCTGGGCGATACCGAGGGCCTTTAAAAAGGAAATGGTCCATAAAACATAGTCATCAATCGACTGGCAGGTCCCCACGGACGCACCAAATCCTGGAAAATGAAAGCGAATAACGTCACGTCTTTCAGCCAAGTCGGAGAAAATACCGTCATATACGCTACGATCGGCCAATAGGGTGTGAAACAACACCAGTGTTCTCTGGCCCATCGGACCTGCCCGCTCATAGTCGGTTGTTCCAAGCGAGTGTGTAGTGATTGCCATAGTGTCGGAGTCTCCTTTTTATATTGTCAAACCAACCCGGCTGACCCGATTTTACGGTATTGGTGAATTTCATAACTTACAAACCTTGAAATGCTGTTCATTATGTAGTGATCAGGGGGATGATCCATTATGACCTTCTCAGTCTTCGAGGCGTCAATTAAAGACTTGCACCAAGCGATTACAACGGGCCAAACAACCTGCGTGGAAGTGGTGCAGCAATATCTGCGCCGAGCGCAAGCCTTCAATGGCCCCTCCGGACTGCTGGTGACTCAAGATGGCGCCCAGGTATCCGCTGTGCAGGGAACGGTGCGCGTGGGAGCCGCCTTGCGCTTTCCGCGTCAGACGATCGCCGCAGAAAAGGTTTTACCTAATCTCACCCACTATAAAGGCCCGCCGCTTGAGTTCGGAGAGATGCGGCCTACGGCCTCTGACCCCTCGGTCGTGCAGCAGTACGGAATGCTCGTTGGGGAGCCCGACAGTGGCCAGGTAAATGCCTTGTCCACACTCAATATCCGCGGCGAACGCTCGGTCGTATGCCGTGGCGATTACGACCGACATCCGAACGATGGGCCTCTGCCAGCGGGCGCGCCTGCGGTCTGTGAAATCTTGCGTCACTATCCAGACGCGCTCGAGCAGGCGCAAGCGCTTGATCGGGAATACGGCAAGACTCCTGACCTCAAGAAAATGCCGCTTTATGGCGTTGTATTTTCGTTCAAGGATGCCTTCGATACAAAAGACATGCGCTCTACAGGGGGTGCGGACGCGCGGTTCGACGCCGACATTCCCGCGCGGGACCATCAACTCGTGGAACGTCTTCGAGAAAAAGGGGCGATTATTTTCGCCAAAGCAGTGATGACCGAGTACAACGGCAGGGCTGGAGACCCCGGCGGAGGCCACACGCCTGAAAGAGTGCTGCCCGCGCTGACCGGCTACCAACGGTCGACCTGGGGCGGCAACCCTGCCAATCCCTACGACACCACTCGGTCCGCCTCGCTCGGGTCAAGTTCAGGATCTGCGGTGTCAGTCTCCACCAACATGGTCATGGCAAGCCTGGGGGAAGAGACCCGCATGTCCACCCGAGGCCCGGCTAACCACAACAGTATCGCGCTGATTCTTCCCCACAAGGCGATGCTCGGATTTGATGGCGGGGCGATTGGCGCAGACATCTATTGCGATCGCACTGGCATTCTGGCCAAAACACTCGACGACTGCGCACAAATCCTCGACGCTCTGCGCGATGAGTCGGGTGGATACTACGACCCACGAGATCCTTACACGACGGTTCCGCGTAGCAGCTATCCACCCACCGAAGGGTTGTCATCTTTTCTCGCGGATGCTGCATCTTTGCAGGCACTAAAGGGGCTCCGTATCGGCGTCATTCGAGAGTCCATGCTTGATCCTGGAAATACGCTTGCAGTCAAACCCATTATTTCTGCGGTGTCGCGTGAAATCAAGGAGATACTCGGCCAGGCCCTTGGGCTCACGCTCGTCGAGTCCCGACACCGACACTGGACGCCTGATCCCACGATCGAACAAATGAAAACCTCTTTCACAGATGCGCTGGCACGACTGGTCCCTGTTTTTATGCCTGACCTACTTTTTCGACTCGATACCACAGGACAGCCGGTATTTAAGGAATTTGCCCAAGCGATACAAAA
>Ga0194117_10006621_pt1 | contig 10097 bp, 8 predicted proteins | sample TA2MahsurfametaG_FD_160579 | JGI IMG/M metagenome (GOLD analysis project Ga0194117, IMG submission 160579) | Freshwater microbial communities from Lake Tanganyika, Tanzania - TA2015009 Mahale N1 surface | ecosystem: Environmental > Aquatic > Freshwater > Lake | place: Tanzania: Lake Tanganyika...
GCGAGGGTGAGTTGCTAGCCTTGCGCAATCAAGTGCTAAATGGTGGGTTGCCCGAGTGGCCAATGGGAGCGGACTGTAAATCCGCCGGCTTAGCCTTCAGTGGTTCAAATCCACTACCCACCACAAACTTGGACCCATTTCAGAGTCGAATCTAGCATTCAACTTATCTTAGAAGTTTCTGATTAAATGATTAGAATAGATTCATATGGTGAGCGTAGAGAGTATTAGAAGAACTTACAGATTTTTTGCTCATGCCCTTGCCTTTATAGTCTTGGTAACTATTTTTCCTGCCTTGAGTTCAGCTAGTGAGGTTTTGGGTTATTTTTATAAGCGCCCTAGCTTTGTTAATTTGGGGGTGGGTCAGAACTCTGCTTGTGCAGTTTCTGATGTTGGAGAAGTTTGGTGTTGGGGTGCAAACTCAAAATTTCAAGTTGCATCAAGAAAATCTAGCTTCGAGTCCACGCCCTTCAAACTCAACGGAATATCTACTGCATTACAAGTAGTTGTAGGTAGAGAGCATGCTTGCGCATTATTGCGAAGCAAGCGTGTGGTTTGTTGGGGATCAAATGAATTTGGACAATTGGGGACTGGCTTTGAATCTAGTTTTCTGATGGAATCTGCATTTGCAGAGTATGTAAACGGCGTTATTAATGTATCCACGATTTTCGCAGGCGATGATCATAGTTGTGCGATAACAGAGGAAAAGGAACTGTTCTGTTGGGGATTAAATTCTCTAGGTCAAGTCGGGCAGCTTTATAAAGATGAATCAAAACAGATAAATGGAAGACAGGTGATTGCACAAGCAGAGCGCGTAGCAATCGAGGAAGTGGTGGATGTTGGGTTGGGCACATCCCACTCATGCGCGGTCACAAAAGCTGGCTATGTATTTTGCTGGGGCAGTAATCTGTACGGACAACTTGGACAAGGTTGGTCAATCATAAAGAGTTATAGGCCTATGATCGTTGGATCACTTGTAGATCAACAGCGAATAGACTCCTCCAACAATTCAATCTGTGCCTTAAGCACACTGAAGTCCCTAAGATGTTGGGGAGCAGGGGAGAGCGGTCAATTAGGGAGTCTAGATACGGCCGATTTATCACTCCCCTTAAGTTCCAATTCGACTTTAGCGAAGTATTCGATTGAAGAATTTTCAGTAGGAGAAAAATCGACGTGTGCAAAACTAGATAAATCATCAATTTATTGTTGGGGTTCTAACTCATTCGGACAAGTAGGTACATCAAATGTATCAACACTGACGCTAACCCCATTTTCTACAGTTCAAATTCCTCGTAGCGGGCCTACCCAAATAGAGTCTGGCGGTGATTTTAGTTGCGTTTTAGAGTCCAATGATGTTTGGTGTTGGGGTAAGAATACTTTAGGGCAATTAGGTCGCATGACATCTAGTACTTTTGCCAATTATGCAATCATTAATAATGCTAGATGGGATCTGGGTCCAAATTCAATAACATATTCAGTTTCTCAGGACATAGTGACCATAAATTGGCCTCAGATAGGTTCAAGTCAAAGATATGCCAGAATTGAAAGTAGGTCAGGAAAGTTGCTATGCCAAACAAATTCAGCTTTAACATGTGATTATCGTGCCGAGCAAATTGGAGATCAAACTAATGCATTAATTCTCCAGGTATTGGATATAAACGGCGCAAATCACTCAACTCGTGCCGAATTTGTGATTAGAGTTACGTCATTGATTAGCGCCGCTGAATCAAAAATTAAAGAGGATGAAGAGTCTCGGGTTAAAGCCTCTCTGGAGAAGTTAAGGCAAGATAAAGAGACAGAAGAACTTGCCAAGTTAAATGCACTTTTGCTCATAGCCGAAGCAAAGTTAAAAATTGCAGAATCCCGAATGGAAAAATCTGAAGATCTCCTTGCTGAATCAACTGATGCCTATAATGCAGCACGTGACAAATCTGACTTAATGTCAGATAACCTTTTTGGTGTAGTGACCGAATATTCAAGTGTAATTAAAATGATGTTAGGTCTTTTAGAAAAACTGCAAACCTTAAAAGCGTCTAACTAGGTTATTGATACTTCTTAACATGACAAGAATTGCTTGTGAAATCAATAGATTTGTACTCAAAAGTTATCCGCGTGGATTCTCTACCCACCACAAGTGCTCTTAGTTCAGAGCCCATTTCACGGTGATAGAGATAGAAACTTCCTCTTCACCAAGATCAATTACAGGAGTTGAGGCATCCTCTGCCTTAGCGACTCCAAGCATTGGGAATGAATATGAAGGAGCAGAGTTTTCTTGTAGTGAAATAACTTTGCCCAATGAGGTTCCAAGAAGCTTGGCATAGGAAGAGGCTTTAGATTTTGCATCAGCAACTGCTGCAGCTCTAGCTTCCTGCATTGCTGCAGATCCTTTAGAGATAAATGGCGCGATGCCATTAATAGCAACACTTTCATTACCTGCGTTAACCACTGATTCAACTACTTTTCCAGCGCTCTCAGCTTTTCGAATTACTACCGTAAATGATTGAGTAGCTCGATATCCAATAATTACTGAGCCCTTATCTTGGGTGTAGTTGTATTCTGGATAGACCGAGAGGTTTGAACTCTTAATATCTTTGGAGGCAATATTCTCTGACTTTAGCGCTGCCCTAACACTAGAAGCAGCTTTTGATGCACTAGATAGCGCACTTGCACTCTTATCGCTAAGTGAAGTGACGCTAAAGTAAAATCTCACTGCATCAGGAACAACGCTCACTGTTCCGACTCCCGATACTGTTATATGACGATCTGATTCAACTCCTTGAGCTGGATAGACCCAGAGCGCTCCTAGGGCAAATAGAGCGGTAATGGCTGCGGTAATTCGATTCACTTTTCTCATAAGTCTCAGAAACCCTATAGGGCAACTATATCCCCTTTAGCCCCAAATTTTACCACACCTAATCAATCGGGGTTTTAATCAAGGACAGATATGGGTTGAGAGTGAACTAATACTAAGAAATATTTTCTAGCTCGAACACTTTCCCCACTGAACTTTCCCAACACAACTTTCACAGAGAGAAAAAGTACCAAGACGTAGGTAAAGAAAGTTGAGAAAAGAATTAAACTCCATAAAGGTAGAGATAATTAGGCTTGCTCAAGTGCGGAAAACTAAATTTAGAATTATACAATCTGTACTCGAATTTTATTAGGAAATTCATAATGTATAATTAGGTTTTTCCTAATCTGATACTATAGTTCACTTATGCTTATGAAGTTTGTCTCTACACTAAAGAATTATAGGCAAAAAGTAAAATACTTAAGAGGTTATTGGGGTTTGTTTGTCCGTTATATCAGAATTAAGGGTCCAAGCTTATTCGTTATGAGAATTTTGTTTAATATGTATTCAAAGAGAAAAATACAATCTGCGTTGGTTATTGACAGTAATAACTTGCGCATAGGAGAACCAATTGAGCGGAAAATTGATACAAATAACTTAAGAGTGATTCTATGTTGGCCCAAAACTACTTTACGTTCAAATTATAGGATGGAGAGTGATATCAACTTTGCCTATGCGCAGTCATTACGAGAGCTAGGGATACAAACTAAGAATCTAGGAAACTTTGCATCATGCGATATTAAATTTTTATTGGAATCAATTAATGAAAGTACGGGTCAAATATTGTTTATATTTGATGGGAATTCGATAGCCACTATGACACAAAGTAATCTTGAAGAAGTTCAAAAACTTAGAAAATTAGGATGCAAGGTAGTTATCGATCATCCAGATTTACTTGTATCGCGAGGTGGTGCCGAAGTTCTCATGGGATGCGTATCTGTAGCTGATTTAGTAGTTGTTCACAATCCTCTCCTTCTAGAACATCGTAGGTTATCTCAAATTGAAACTAGATTAATTCTTTGGCCAACCTTTCCCTACTCTTCAGTCTTCTGTTCAATCGGTACGCAAGAGCGAAGGAAGAGTTTATTGATGTCTGGAACGAAGTACCGGGGAAGGGAACATTACTTGAATTATCTGGTTCGGAGAGGGTTCCCTGTTACAGACAAAATGCATCATGCAAACGAACCAGGCAATGCAACCAGTTCGTATTTGGACTACTTAGCTAATTTCGAGTCGAACACTCTTACTTTTTCAACCGGATATCGCACACCAAAAGAATCACTGTTGACCTTTCGAGTTGTAGAATCAATGTTACGAGGAACAACCGTTTTATATGAGACTGGTTCCTTTATACATTACTTTTACCAGCCATACATTCACTACGTTCCAATCTGCAATGCTCCAGATCTTTACATCAAGAGCCAGTATCTTTTGGAGAATCCCAAGGAAAGTTTGTTAATTTCCAGACAAGCTTTTGATTTCACAAAGCAACACTATCCAAGCAAGGAGTTCTGGCGATTGGTATTTGAGAAATTGCTTTAAGAAGAACCACCCCTTATTCTCACCGAAGTCAAACTTGGACACGTCATCGCTCTTCTTTGACAAGCTTCAACATCAACTCGGTTACGTCAATAGTTGTTTTCCAGTTAAGCGAATGTCTTGCCAATCTACAATTGCTTAATAGAGTAGGTTTATCTTGACGCTGAATCTTGTTTGGACTGAAATATATTGGATAGTCGACAAGAGGCCTTATCGCCTCCACTAAATCTGGTAGGTAGACAAGGTTTTCACTTCCAAACACCACATCCATTGAAAATTTGGAGGTACTAAGTTTATAAAGTCCAAGACAAATATCGTATGCATATGACATATCTATCCTTGTATTCCAATCACTAACACTAAAATCAAGATTGCTTCGGTTTCTAATCGCCTTTGCAATTGTCGGAAATAAAAAAATCTCCTTACTCAGAGATGATGTATGATTGAACAATATTCCACAGCTCGCCTGAATATTCATCGTCTCTCGAGCCATTGAGACCATTTCTTTCATTTTTAACTTTGTAATGCCGTAAATATCCTTTGGATTAGGATTTGATTTTTCATCTATCACAGTTATTAACTCGGTGGCTTGGAAAAGTCGCGAAGATAGAGCGAATACACCTTTACTCTTAGGAGACATCATCAAATACTCTATGATGTTTTCTGTGATCAACACATGTGTTTCATATATATCTTTAGCTCTTTCAAGAGCAATGCTGTTCATTGTTAGCGACGATCCATGAACCGTTGCTAAGTGATAAATTAAGTCCGGCGACACAGAATTAAACAGGCTGGAAGCTGATTCTTTATTTGCAAGGTCTAAGGCGTATAAGTTCTCCCTAAAATCCGCAGGTCCACCAGAAGGTTTAATCACCTCAATAACCTTATCGCCACGAGTTTCGTGTATCTCTTTCAGGTATTTTCCGTCTTGCCCATTAGCACCAATTAACAAGACAATCACGAAACAACTCTACAGGCATGTATGATAAATGAATGCTAGGTAGTCTGGAAACTGCAAGATGTCGTTTTTGTCGCAGAAAAAGCATAGAGACAATTTTCAATTTAGGAGATTTAAGTATTTCTGGAGTCTTTCTGCAGGATGGAACTGAGGTAATGAAGTTGCCGGTGGTGCTTGGTTTCTGTAAAAATTGCAAGTTGGTTCAATTGAAAAATAACTATGATTTACAGTATATTTTCACGAGTTCATATGGCTATGAGTCAGGGCTAAATCGTACAATGGCGAATCACTTGATTGGCAAGGCAAGATATCTCCAAAAAAAATATCAGATTAATTCAGGAGTTGTGGTTGATATAGCAAGTAATGATGGTACTTTGCTGACGGGATACTCTAAGGATGTCACTAGTGTTGGGATTGATCCACTAATTCCGTTTGTAGGTGATCGCTATCCAGAAAACTCTATTAAGATTCCTCAGTTTTTTTCCAAAGAATCTTATCTTGGTCTTGTCAAAGAAAAAGCAAGGCTAGTAACAAGCAATTCCGTAATTTATGATCTTGATGACCCAATATTATTCGCCAAGGATGTCAATGAAATCCTTGAAGATGATGGGATATGGCACTTTGAGCAAAGTTATCTTCCAACTATGCTGTCAAAGATGAGTGTAGATACAATTTGTCACGAACATCTTCTTTATTTATCTTATGGCAATATCGAATACATACTCGAGGAGGCAGGTTTCAAATGCCTAGAGGTTGAGCTTAATGATATTAATGGAGGGTCCATTGCCGTAACTGCAATAAAGTCAAAAAGTACGGTTTCTAATAATATTGAACTAGAAATTTTCAGAAAAAACGAAAGAGAATATCTCGAAAATCTCTACGAAAGACTTGAAACTTTCACTAGTCAGGCGCTTCATCAACTCCAACAAATTAGAGAAATCATTGATGATTTCTCTAAGAGAGGATTTACTATCTGTGGATTAGGGGCCTCGACTAAGGGAAACATTCTTTTGTCAATGGCCGGTCTAGATGAAAACCTAGTAGATTTTATTGGTGACATAAATCCAAAGAAACATGGGTTGCGTACACCTGGCACTAATATTCCAATTGTGCCAGAGACTTCAGTACTAGATATTGAAAGACCTTGTGTTGCAATATTACTACCTTGGCACTTTGCAGTTTCAATTTTACAGAAGTGCCACAATTTTATCGAAAGAGGAAATGTTGTCCTAATTCCGTTTCCAAGTATAGAACTAAAAAGTAAAATTGAAGAATGAAGGCGCACATTCAAAGGGTTGGAAGAATCTCAAACTGGGAAATGTGGTCATGTCCCTAGAATGCCATTGCGCAAGTAACTTTATGGTAAAAATCCTAGATTTCTTAATCCAGATGAAAAAAGAGGAAAAAGTTTCACATAGGCTAAAATATAAAATTGGTAGACTTTTCAGTAGGCTCCTTAACTTTTTTTTGATATCAAAACACTTAATAACTGATTTTCCAGAGCCAAAGCCATTACCACAAATAGTCAAGTTAGGGAATCAAGCGTTCAAGTCCTGTTCGCAAAATGGCCAAGACATAATGGCTCAAACTATTTTTAGTGAGTATTCAAAATCTTTCCCTAATAAAACTGGTTTGTATTTAGAGTTGGGTGGGTCAGATCCGATATATGGAAACAACTCCTATATATTAGAAACGGCGCACGCATGGAAGGGAATAACGATTGAATGGTCCAAATTTATGTATGACAAATTTGTATTGAATCGAAATAATCTTTGTGTAAATAGCGATGCACTTAAATTAGATTATAACACTATGATGTTAAGTGCGTTAGGAACACTAGAGTGTCATTATCTCAGTTTGGATATCGATCCTGCAAAGCAGACCTACGCTGCATTGAGAAGAATTTTATGTGGCAGCAATATTAAGCCACTATTTATCACCTTCGAGCACGATAAATATAGAGGTGGGCCCTTGGTCCAGATTGCCGGCGCTATAACTCTAAGATTGCATGGCTACACCAGATTGATAAAGGATGTAGAAGCATTGAATTTCGGTGAGTATGAAGATTGGTGGGTTTTGAGTGATAAATTTGACCAGGATATTCTGCAACAATTAAAGGACTTTGCGAGAATTGTGGCATCCTTGGTTAGAGTTTAGTTCCCAAATTCTGCTGCAGGGGGCTTTCAGTTCTTAGACAAAGATTAATTGATGTCTAGTTCATCGTGAGACTCGAACACTTTTTATAGATTCTTAATTTTGTTGTACGCTGATGACAGTTTAATCCCTTGAGAAACTTCTTTTTCGCGTCAAAATATTATTACCCATGTTTCGAAATATTTTATTGATGTAAAGTGGATATAGAGTAAGAAAAAGTCTAAGATTCTGGCCATGGCAACGATTATTTCTCAATTCTCGCTTAGTGTATTACGGCAAAGTGCTGGGAAATTAAAGGCGGGTGACTTGGTATCCTTTCCAACTGAAACTGTTTATGGCATTGGGGCTGATGCGATGAGTAATGTTGCAGTTGCTAGGATGTATAAAGTAAAAAATAGGCCCACAAGCCATCCAGTTATTGTTCATATCGCAGAGCTAAATGATGTTGATTACTGGGCAAAAGAGATTCCAGAGAATGCGGTAAATCTCATGAGAGATTACTGGCCAGGCCCAATGACCCTGCTTCTTAGAAGAAGAAAGGTTGCTGGTGACTTTTTGACTGGAGCACAGGAGATTGTGGGTTTAAGAATTCCGGCAAATAACTTGGCACTTGGACTACTCGATGAATTTAAAGCACTTGGTGGAAAAGGAATCGCTGCTCCAAGTGCAAATCGTTATGGCGCAGTCTCACCAACAACTGCTGAGGCTGTTAGTCAGGAGCTAGGTGAGTTTCTATCACCTAATGATCAAATACTTGACGGTGGAGCTTGCTTAGTTGGAGTTGAATCAACAATCATTGATTGCAGTGGTGAGAATCTAAAAATCCTGAGGCCAGGAGCAATTAGCGCGGAGATGATTGAAGAGAGCACTGGAATAGTTCTTGCTGAAGTTAGTGAAACAAAGATTCGGGTATCTGGTTCAGATAAGCAGCACTATGCCCCAAAAGCAAAAGTGATTGTTGATGGTCAAAGTCGGAGCGGTGAGGGGTTAATTGCAATGAGCGATATCGCTACCCCAGAGGGTGTTATTCGCTTGGCAGAACCCAAGAGTATTGAAGAGTATGCGCGGGTGCTTTATTCAGCCCTTCGAATGTCAGATAATCAGAACTTGGAGAAGGTAAGAATAATTCCACCAACAGGTCAAGGCCTTGCAGTTGCGATTCGCGATCGCATTAATAGAGCCGGAGCATTACCAGGCGATCAAGACCTTTATCTACAGAGCGAAGATTAGCGACTAATCTTTTGCTTTAAGGAAATATAGAGTAACGACTTCTTTGAAAACATTAGCGAAATTACGTAGGCGTAGGTGGGAACCAGGTTTATCGGCCCAAGCCATAACGGGCTCCTCCCAAATCAGGTTCTCGTTAGACATGCGATGGAGACGGCTGAGTAGCTCAATATCGAAAAGCCACTTAGTCCGAAAGGGAATTTTCAAAGAATCATTTAGGGCTTGCGTAACCCTAAAAATCTTTAAACCACTTTGACTGTCGTAAGGCATGAAAGAGTAACGAAAACCGATTAAGGTAATCAAGATTCGAGATATGTAGTGCCTTTTTGCTTCGCGCACAACATCACGGCCCGACAACATGATTCGAGATGCGATGCAGACTTGAAAACTCCCACTTTGGATTTTTTCTGTTCCAGTTCTAAGAAATATCTCTACTGCAGATTTTGGGAATGCGCCATCGCAGTCTAGGTATCCAACAATCTCAACTTCATTTTGCAAGAGATATTCCCTCATAGCATTTCTTAGAGCTTCGCCCTTGCCTTGATTTGTTGAGAAATTAACTATTTCTATCTTTGGCCCCGTGAGACGCTTTAGCATAGTCAATGTATCGTCCGAACTTCCATCATTTACCAACACCAGATTTAATCCATGCAGCTGTGAAATTGCAGAGATGAATTCCTCAACATTTGGCCTTTTCTCTTCATTATAAAGAGGGACAAAAAGTGTGATTTCCATACTAATCCATATTCGATCTTGACGATTGCTTACCACCTAATAACAATAGCTTTAGGGTTAGCAAAGAGATAGGAATTAAATATCTCTGGTTATCGCCTATAAAGGCGATAGAAATTGATAAAAAGCCAAAAAGGTAGAAAGCTAAAACAATTAAGTTTTCCACAAGCCTTCTAGATTTTCTACGCAGGTAACTAATGAGAAAAAATAAAAATATAAAGGGAAGAAAAGAAAACAAACGAAGTTCTCGAGTTAGAGTTAGTGGAAATGTCAAGACATTTTGTATATAGCTGGTTGCTTTTGGACTTGAGTCTCCAGCTAAAAAAAATTGAGAGGTGAGCATTATCTTTGATTGTAATACATCTTTTGGATTGCTAAGTACCAGCTGTAACCAACTTTTCAAGAATGAATTATATAGATCTGATTCACCTGCTCCTATCATCCTAATTGGATTCGGTTCTCTCACTTCTGGAGATTTGTAAAATACCACCGAAGCCCAAGTCTGTGGGTGGAAGAATGAACAGAGATCAGCTTTATCAAGATTAGGCGAGGCGGCTAGAAATTGTAGAGTTTTTAGCGCTTGATTTGAAGTATTATGGTTTGACGACCAACAAGCAACTGCGCTGGCATCCATAAAAA
>Ga0194117_10006624_pt1 | contig 10097 bp, 7 predicted proteins | sample TA2MahsurfametaG_FD_160579 | JGI IMG/M metagenome (GOLD analysis project Ga0194117, IMG submission 160579) | Freshwater microbial communities from Lake Tanganyika, Tanzania - TA2015009 Mahale N1 surface | ecosystem: Environmental > Aquatic > Freshwater > Lake | place: Tanzania: Lake Tanganyika...
AAAAATGATGAGAGCGAATGATACAGTCATCAAAAATAATTCATAACATATGATAAATTACGTAGGATATGATTCCATAATTTCTGATTTATAATATCTAAATAAGTGCAATGGTCTCAGGAAGTATCGAAGAGCGTATCAAAAAAATGAAGGAAGCAATCCTTACTGAAGCCAAATAAAGAGCCAGCACTATCGTAACCAAAGCCGAAGAGGAGGCCGATACTGAAAGAGCAAGGTATATTGAAGTCGAAAAATAAAAACTACATAAAGAATTCATTCTCCTCAACAAAGCCGAAAGAGTTAAATAAAAAATGTACATATCACTCCATTCAGTGAGAAATCAGCACTTACCAACAGACACAGGATCAAAAGGATGCAAGTCAGGTATGAATATGTTGATAAACTTAAAGATGATGTCCATAAAAAATTGAGACAAATCGTCAGCAATGAGGCAGTTTATTCTCAGCTCCTCTAAAAACTGATTGTCCAGGTAAGGATGGGGAGATTTAGGGCATGCTGAGAATGATGGAGAGGAATATCAATATTGAACTCAAAGGAGAACATGTCAAACAAGCAGAGAAGTTGTTCGCTAAATTCGAGAAAAGTTTTTCTGAAATTTTAGATAAGTAAACCGGCAGGCAGATGGAGTCCAAACTCACCATTTCGGAATACAATTTGTAAGAGAGTAACAAAAAGATTTTGGGTGGTGTATTTCTGCGCTCAAGTGATGGAGTAATCGTATGCGATAACTCTTTGGATTCGAGAGTGAGACTGATATTTGAGCAGTTGCTGCCAGTTATAAGAGGAACTCTTTTCCCCAAGTTGTAAACTAAAACTGAGACACACCATAAACACTGATTGACATCGAATACGTGAAATTAATATAATTATATTTGCTCCAATATCCATTTCAGAGTTTATTATCATATTGTAAAAGTATAATTAAATGTATGCAAAGCAATACAATAAGTACCATCATCACTATTTACAATTTTCTACTAGTACATACTCACCAAACAGATAAGTAACGAAATAACTTGTATTGTTGAGAAGTATTGTCCATTTATGTTTGCTTTAATTTTTAAAATCAGCAGGAAATACTTTATAGTTATTGATGAACCTCCACCCCTAAAAAAGATAGATCTATTCACCACGATTCACTCGCAATACCAAATAAGATCTCAACTACACTTTTCACTAAGATCAGTCCAAATGTACTCCGCTAAATACTTAGGGCGAAAAAAAGCATGGACATAAGAAGAGGACCAGTTTCTAACCAAACTTGTTGCCAAGCATGGTCCACAGAAATGGATCCTCATCGCTGAAAGTTTACCAGGTATTTAGAACCTTTATACAGGACGGGTCGGAAAACAATGCCGAGAAAGATGGCATAACCATCTCAACCCAGAAATAAATAAAAACGAGTGGACATAAAAATAGTAATGGATTCTCTTCCTCCTCCATAGAAATATGGGCAATCAATGGGCTCAATTTACAAAGCATTTACCCGGTCGCACAGACAATTCTATCAAGAACCATTGGAACTCCATAATGAAAAAGAAAGCATCACAATATAATGAAAGGTAAAAACTATGTGAGTTAGATACAAAAAGATAAAACATAACTTGTAGGCGACTAAAGAGACAGGAAATAAAGAATTCGATCTTTATTTATTGTAGAAGCTCGGAAATGAGAACTCTTTTTCGATGACAGACACAATAGCGAAAAAATAATAGAAAATACAATCAGAACAAGATGTACCCGTAAAATCGATGGCAACTGTAACAAAAAAACGGAGTGTTGATAGTCTCATTGATATAGAACAAACTGCAAAGAAGAAAACCAAAGAGTAGAGACATCAGAATCAGTAGAGTACAGTTAAACAAAAGAAAGCAAATCAATTCAATTTTAACGTAAATATTACATCCAGACTGAGTCAGCTGAGTTTGTTCGGACCTCAGAGCAACCCTAACAATGTCAGCGCTTTTTCTCTTTTATAATAAGGCTAACCACCCGTTTTATAGCCACAGTTGAGTTTCAACGATTTCAGCCTATCAATCCATTGTTTCGAATAATAACAATAATAAAGCTAATCCCACAAACTAAGCAAATAGATCTTAATCGAGAATAGTCGTATCAAACTTCCATCAAGATTATCTTCACGTGTACTGAGAAATGAAGATATCGATGTAAACTAATGATAATTTTGTTCAATTTAATACTACTCCTAATTAGACATATATCCTTAATAATTTATTCATACTTTTGGCAAATAAAATAAATAAACATGCTATAATAAACTTATGCATAATAATATAAACAATGACTGACTTCTACAATCGCTATCGCAATTTATTCGCACCCAATCCAGCCAACCCTTCAACAATTCATCAATTTAAAACCATCAATTAAAGTAGACATAAATTAACTCAACCCATACCATTTCCATCCCATCATTATTTCTCAGTACCCCAACACTAACGCAAGCCTTCCAATTATTTAAATGTTGCTAGAAGTCCCGCCATGGATGAAGTAAAGCGAGAATAATGTAGTTCTAGAAACAAGTTTTGCCAAAATTTGCAAAGCCATATCCCTAACAACATTTCCAAAGACTCAAAACTGAAATGGATTAAAATACCCACAAGATGAATTCAAAGATCAGTAGAAATTTGAGTGTACGACATGAATTTTACCAACTGCCCAAAGTTCATAACACTAAACTTCCTGATCCACCCATCAGATAAAGGATTATGACAGAGGCAAGGGAATCTCCACCTAAAGCAAGACTCTATGATAAAAGAGATATGATTAGGCAGATTTAGGAACTATAAAAACAGTATCTTGGGCGTGCCTATCCAAACGAAGAGAGCAGAATTTTCGACAAAAATGAGCCAGAGTCAAATAAACTGCAGAATAGCAGACAGAGAGTTATCACATATAACTAGCCAACGTAAGTTCTGAGTCGATTATAAAAAGTAAAGTATAGTAATAGTATAAAAAAATGGGAAGTAAAGGTTCTCCCAAGTATCGAAAGTCGCAGCAAGCATGACATTTCAGTAATAAGTCTAAGATAAGTAGCAGATCAAAATGTTGAGTTTAAGTTGTATGAAAGTAGACAGAAGTAGCTTTTTGGAGTGAGGTAGAATCAGTATGCGTTTGTAAATGATAAACTGAGCGATATCAAAAAAGCCGAGAAATACTATCCTCGAGGTTACATTAATTCATACAGATAAGCTCTCTTTCATCGCAAAAATGCAAAAAACTAACTAAAATAGCGTCGAAACAAATTAAAAATGTTACTGTATCAATAGGAAGACAGGTATGGTCGAATTTGATATCTTTTTTATGCAATCATATTTAGTATAAACTTATTGCAATCAATGGATCCAATCTACTTGATACTTGATGGTTCCCACTGCTTTGGAACCGTTGAACAGACTCACTTGGTAGGCCTTAGTCTGATTGATCAATAGCCCTGATTTTTAGAGATCATAAATTGTATATTTGGCTAGGATTCCTTCCGTATGCACCACTTCAAACTATAAGTTGCTATTTTTTGTCAAAACCAAAAGTTATAATGTATGGTCAAAAGGTTTTGTCATATCCCATAGAGGGCTAGATTGTGCAAATATTCCGATTTTAGCTTTCAACTTTGCCTATTTGTAATCTTGGACCAAGAGAGGCAAATCAAGATGGAATACTCTCAGCCTGATTTTCCCATGTTCAACAGAATAGTATGTTACTTTGACACTAATATCTCCGATCTTCTCTTGATCAGTTTTGGTGATATCACTGGTCATAGTATGGGCAAGTCCGGGATGCGCAAAGAAAGGAATAATATCATATCTACACTCTCCCAAAGATGTCCCGTCTTGTTTGAAATCTATATTCAATCTAGTGGTATCTTAGGCAACTTCAATAAGAAATACCTCATTAACTGGTTTTCCAGAACTATGTGGAGCTGTATTGCAGTTAGCATTCTCACCAAGTGAGAGATGGCATACAACTTCATTTGTCGCTGTTGAGATTTTGAAGGTTTAAACAAGTATGTAGAGATAGCCTTTGATTGGGATGGATTTTTTGGGCTAATGTTGCATAATTCAAATTTATAAGATTTATATACACATCATAATGCTTAGGGATTTGTCTACTTGGGTTATTTGTGTTCCTAGTGCTACTTTTGCTGGACTGGAACTTAGTGGCATTCTTGGCAATTTTAGGCTTGAGTTGGTACTTGTGGCTGCTATTAATTGGTCTCTTTAATCTATTATGGTTTTGGTTAATTTTTTTAGTCTTCGGATGGTACATATCCATCATAAACTATTTACTCTTCGTTTAAGTTATACTAAATATTCTGCGCTGGAGTTTCTTCCTTTGCTTGTTACTCGTGCTCTACTTTTTCTGTTGTAATAACAGCTTCAGGTATCTTTTGTTAGGTCTGTTACTAACCTTGTGCTTATTACTTAGGTTTTTATTTGACTTATTCTTGAACTTAGACTTTGTTTTATATTTTACTTTCTATTTATTATTGTTTCTATTGTTATACGTTCATGGGTTGAGTAACTTCAGCAGATTATTCTTACTGTATCTTCTATACTTTATTTTCTTGCTTTGTCTCTTGTGCTTTGTTTTCTTATTTCATTTACTATGTTTTACTTTCTGGTTCATTCTTAACTGCTCTCTTTTCTTCAGCTTCCAACATCCTTTTTTATTCTTCCATTTGCAGCATCTTCTTTTGTTCTTCCATTTATAGCATCTTTTTCTCTTAAACAATTTCTAACATCTTCTTTTCTTATTCCATTTGTAACATCTTCTCTTCTTATTCCATTTGTAACATCTTCTCTTCTTATTCCATTTGTAACATCTTCTCTTCTTATTTAATAGTCTATCTCTTTTTTTCTACTTCTCCCTACTGCTTATTCTATGAGCTCTATGGTTGCTTTTTAATTTACTATTCAACCCTTTCTTTGATCTCAGTCTTTTCTGAAACTTGGGCTGGTTTTTGTTAAGAGATCTGCTTATTTTATTACTTTTGGTTTACAAGTAAACTTTTTTCTTATTTCATTTCTTCTTTCATAATGACTTCCTTCGGTTTAACTTATTTCTTTTCTTATGATACCACACCTGCTTTTTATTACTCTTTATTTACAGTCTTTCTATTCTGATTCAACTCTTGTTGTTCCGCCTTGATATCAGCAATCGATTTTTCTCGAAGTTTGGTCAGACTAATCACATAGAAATTGGTCTTCCCAATATGAGGGAACTCAGACTCCCCTTACTGCCTGTTTAGCAAAGGACTTGCTTCATATTAATCAGCAGTAAGTAACATATTCTAGATCTTAAATTCAGTCCTATCCACAATTTCTAACAATCTTCTACACTGATCCTTCTTATCAGGCATGAGCATAATTGACTCTCCTCCAATTCTGAGTACTTTCCTCCAAATGTTAAGAATTACATGTGGCTGAAATCCTTAACTAAACAAATCAGTAGCTAAGGCAAAATCATAGGTTTAGGAGTATTTGCTGAATTCAGCAAGATTCACTTCAAAGCATTTGACATTTTTGATCTAGTTTCTTTGACAATTTTTTGTCATATTGCCTACCACTTCTGTTCTAGTATCACACATGTCAATTTTTTTACAACCTCCCCACTTACTCAAAGCAATACCAACGATACCAACACCACCTTTAAATACAAACGCACTCTTATTTTTAAATTTTTCATTTTACAGTATGACGTAACGTGAGAGTATTACATCCTAATCCCAGAGCCTTAGCCCTTCGAGACCATGTGGAAACAAAGATATGTCGGTGATTGTAAGCTTCATTTTATACGAGTAATGTAGGATGATATCTCTACATCTGAGCGAAAGGAAGACTTTATGGCCGTCAACGTTCGCATTTTCTTTGCTAGTTTTATTCGATGTTTAATTACCCATAAAATATAATATAATATCTTGGAATTGTAGTCTGGTTAAAAGCAATTCATAGCTTACCCAACAGGTAACATTCTTGTTGCATTCTATATTGATCCAATACGAACACAATATAAGGTTATTGGAGAGCTAACTGTAAACTGTGAGAAATAACTAGGGTTATTATAGTTGAGCTGAGGATAGAATTTTACCTTTAATTATTGACCTTTATTATTGATAATATACCGATACTTGTGTTGGGATTATAATATTCCATCGAAGTGTTTAATAGAACATGAAAAAGAGTAATAAAAGTTTGGCGAGTAAAAAGGGCAGTGGCTTGAGTTTCTACAATGGATCGTGCCGGGATGAATCCTCTCTTGAACTCATGCGTATCTCACTCAAAAAAGAAAATGACAGAAGATAGAGACTATAAAAATTATTGCAAAAATATGAAAGCATCAGAACTTGTGAAAAACAGCACATCAAAAGCATCAAAGCAAGTATTATCGTATTTCTATTGTTATCCAGGAATTGAAAGATGTCGAGGCTGTCCCGAAGATACACTTCCTTGTCGACCCCAACATTTATGTTGATAACAATCTTTCAATATAAACCAGAGAATTCTTGTGTATGCTGTTGAATACCTTTTACAAGACATATGAAGAAAATATGAAGTATGAACAGTAGACAGGCAAAATAAAAGAAAACATCATCGGTCTCATCAAAAATATTTCGAATAATGAAGAACTACTTTTCAAAGTACAAAAAACAAACATCAATCGCCAAGTACAACTCGAGGGAGAGTTACTCAATTAAAAAAAAAAGCTAAAAGAAGCGATGCAAAAAGGAAAGTAGTTTTAGAACTAAGAAAAGAGAGTGAAAAGCATTTGGAATGAAAAGAAACAGATCTACGAAGACCAGAAAAACAAAGTGGACTCCTTGGTTATTATCATGAAAGAAATCGAAGGGAAAATCGTCGGGTTAAATCAAAAAATTTCAAGAGGAGAAGAAATTCGCCAGGGCAATCAAGATAAAATTTCAGATGAAATGGTATACCAGATGAAATTTGACCAATAGGTTAACTAAATAAGAAGTGGAGTTAATACCTAGATAGCTCGAGAAGCTGACCTAAAGAAGTATACTAATATTTATTTAGAAAGATAAGGTAGAAAAAAATCAAGCTTGATAAAATGAAAGGTATCTCGAACTATGATAACAGCAGACATGAAATAGAAATGAAACTGCTGGATCTACAACAGCCAAGACCATCTACAAAACCCTATGGAATAGGAGAACTTATAGAGATGTAACGTTCTTTTGAGAAAGTAAAAATGAGTAGAACTCAAACTAGTAATTTTTTTGCTGCCAAGTGAACTACATTGATTTTTGATTGAAATTGTTGTTAATCCTTGAGGTGAGTTATTAATCTTTTTAAATAAGTCGAGAATATTAATAAACTATTCTATTAATAATTAATCTCTTATGAAATTCATACTTCTCCTGACTTTACTGGTATTAACACTCTCAGCTGAAGCATCCATTAAGAAATGTTTCGAAAACTCGAAAACCTTCGAGGCAAACGTAATCACAGCACTTCAAAATGCTGATTTAGAAATTATCATTGATTAACTCGAAAAACTTTTCGAACAATTCCCCGATCTGCTATAGTCATGTGGAGCTTAGGGACAAGCTGATTAAATCAAAGCTGAGTATCCTCCCATCTGCACTAAATTGTTGGCTAAAGAAGCAAAATTACTAGTCAAGATCATGAGACTCTATGCTGAGGATAAAGATAAAAATCAAAAACAAATTCTTCGTTGTATTTTTTAGATTAATTAGACACAACTATGTTCGAAACTCTTTATAAGACTCAGGTACAAAAGAAATGTCCCTTTTTGGCTGATCAAAAACTTAACACCATTCAAAACAAAGGAGATTGTGCGGAAGGTGCTTACAGACTCTCATTAGTCTTTTAAAAACTTGATGGTGATCTACTCAAAGGAGACTTTAATAGCTCACTCACTGATATGGGAAAAGTTATCAAACAACTTCCAGAAGCTTTGGACAGCTGCAGTCAACACGCTTTTGCCAAACTTATCCGCAATAACTTCCCTGATGAATGCCTCAGTGCAATCGGAGCTTTGGTTAGAGAAGCAGCTACAATTGAACACAACTATTCTCACCTTGAATGGCTAAAAGCACACCTCAAAGATTTCACAAAGGCATTGAAAAGAGTAAGATATGCCTGCCCTGCATTGGCCGATTGATCCTCTTGATTCCATTATTCCGATAATTTCAAGGGATATTTTAGTTACATTAGAATAAATAAAAATCAGCATACGTAAATATTCGTATTATTGTTTTGTTTTTGCTAATAGATTTACAAAGAATAGTGTTTGCCCTTTTCATTCAAATCTTTAAAGAAGGAGTTTTATAATGCTTTTGAAGGTGTTATTCTGGCGCTGGCGTCTAATTTGAGCATTCCTTTCAAAAGTTATAGTTAACCCTCTTCGAAATTTCGGTTTTATTACAGCGTTATCTTTGCTAATCTGTTAAGAATCAGTATCTCTTTATGATTTTTACCTCCGAATAAAGGACTTCCATAAATCAGCTGGTAGTAAATAGCTCCTAAACTGAACATATCGCTTGCAACAGTTAATCTTGCTTTCTTTGGCTCTCTAATACTCAAAATCTAAGGAGCAACATAACCTGGAGAGCCACAACATGTAAAGATGTAATGCTTTTATTCTGTGTGAGTTGCAAGTCCGAAGTCCAAAATTTTTACAGTTTAACAATCAAAAGAGATAACTATATTTTATGGCTTTAAATCTCGATGCATTATTTTTAATTTTGACAAATATTACAGTCCCTGTAACAATCCTTTCATAATTCTGCGTCTTTGTTCAGAAGTTATTATTGAATTCTTACGTATAAAATTTTACAAAGTTAAGCCCTAAGCATACTCCAGAGAGAGATAAAAGGAGTTATCGGAATCGTAAGCTCCTTAGAATCGAACAAGATTGGGATGTTTGAGTTGTCTCAAGATTTTTATTTAGTTTTAAAGAGAGGCGCAACTCAGTGGTCTCTTAAAAATATCTTTCGAAAATGCTTTAACTGCAGTTTGCCTTTTGATTCTAACATCCTCAGCCAAGTAGACTGATGCAAAACATCCCTTACCTAACCTTCTGATAGGTTTAAAAAATAAGTGGAAATTCGATCTGGTGACATGATTTAGCAATTCATCTTCCCATAAGTTTGCTTTTGGCCAAAAATCACGTTTTAATTTGATTTTTTCGTCTCCAAAACGCAATTCTAACCCTTATCGTTGTCCGTCTTAGTCTAGAAGCATTCCAAAACTGAGTTCTAATCGTATGGGAACGATTCTTATTTTTTCTTTTTGGACTATCATGATTTCATCAGGATATAGATAGACCTCAGAAAATTTTCCTTCAAGATTAAAGCATTCATATAGAAGAGGCTCTTTGTCTGTAGTTGCTTGGAGAGACTTAGCTTACTATTAGACCATTATAAATTAGTATACAATCAAATTAGCAGAGTATTATAAGTATTGTTAACAAATCAATTTTTTAAATACAATTAATAGATATGAAGAAGTCTCAACTTTCACTCTCCATTGTCGACAAAAAAATGGATTATTAAGGATAAGACTCTGGGATATAAAAATTTATTATTTTTAATTTTGCTAGAAATTAATAACATCTACTTTGTATCATGAAAAAAGCAGGTTTCATTTAACTGATTCTTGGGCCTATGTTTTCAGGTAAATCAACAGAAATGCAAAGAAAGGTACGAAGGTACCAACATGCACATAAGAAATGTTTAGTAGTCAACTACTTCAAAGATAATAGATACTCGTCAGAAGATGTATCTGTTACTCACGATAAGTATTCTGATTTGTAACTAGAGTTATGATCAAAGCACTCAAAGCGAATAATCTCAAGTAACTGAGATCTAAAGCTTTAACGTATGACATAGTTGCTATTGATGAGGGTCATTTTTTTCCAGATATTGCAGAGTAGGCCTAAAATCTAGCTAACCAAGGAGTTGTGGTGATTGTGGCTGCATTAGATGGTACATTCCAAAGGAAACCTTTTGGTAATATTTTATAGCTAGTTCCTTTAGCTGAAAATGTTACTAAATTGTCCTCAGTTTGGCC
>Ga0194117_10006628_pt1 | contig 10095 bp, 7 predicted proteins | sample TA2MahsurfametaG_FD_160579 | JGI IMG/M metagenome (GOLD analysis project Ga0194117, IMG submission 160579) | Freshwater microbial communities from Lake Tanganyika, Tanzania - TA2015009 Mahale N1 surface | ecosystem: Environmental > Aquatic > Freshwater > Lake | place: Tanzania: Lake Tanganyika...
TTTTTATCCTATAAAAAGGCTGAAATTGTTCTTTCAGATATGAATGGAAAAATTATCGAGAAATTACCTATTGAATTAATTCCGGGTATAAATGAAGCTTATTACGAGCATGGTTATGGTAAAACGGGAACTTATTTCTATACCTTGGTTGTGGATGGTAAAGAAGTTGCAAGAAAATCTATGATTTTTGCGAATTAATCGTAGAAAAAAATCCAATCACTTATCTGAATCCTAGATATATTCACTGAATCAGACTGAATATTCAGTGATTGAAATAAAAATCAACTCTTAAAACATACCCACCACGTTTTAGGAATATAATCACATAAATTTCGCGTCATGAAAACAACAAAAGCACTTTGGTGCACAGCTATTTTTTTGACTATTAATTTTAAGTTTTACAGTCAAATAGTGTTGCCAAAAGAGAAAATTAAAGACCATGTTAACCTGGTGAGATAACACTCAACGGGTTCCAAAAATGGCACTTCCAACTCTCACCATCGTACTGCCTTCTTCAATAGCAAGAGAATAATCACCACTCATTCCCATTGAAATTGTAGAAAAATAGGGTGCATCGCCGAAATATTGAGATTTTAATTCGTTAAATATGTTGCGAAGCGTCTTAAATTCATTTCTGATTTGATCTTCATCATCTACGAATGAAGCCATACCCATGACACCTATTATTCTCGTATTTAGAAATGATGTACTATTTTTTAATAAAAGCTTGCATTCGTCCATAGACAAACCAAACTTTGTATCTTCTTGTGCAATATGAAATTGAAGAAGCACGTCAATAATTCTATTGTTTTTATGGGCTTGTTTATCAATTTCTAACAATAGTTTTTCACTATCCACGGCATGTATGAGGTGAACAAATGGTGCCACATATTTGACTTTATTTGTCTGTAAATGACCAATTAAATGCCAATTTATGTCCTTTGGTAATTTTTCATATTTCGCAACTAATTCCTGAACTTTATTTTCACCAAAATGTCGCTGACCAGCGCGATATGCTTCTTCTAAAGCCTCAATCGGTTTTGTTTTACTCACAGCCACTAAGGTGACATTTTCAGGAATTTCTTTCCTTAAACTAACTAAATTCTCTGAAATCATTAATCGATGGGATAAATCGTTAATCCACTTCTAAGCTTTGGTTCTACCCATGTTGATTTTGGAGGCATATTTAAACCATTATCAGCTACTCTTTTCACTTGTTGAATACTCAATGGATATAAAAGAAAACCAACTGCATATTTCTCACTGTTAATTTTTTCCACCAATGAATCAACAGACTCACTTCCAGGTCTAAAAACAAGTTCTTCGCTCGTCTTTAAATCATGGATTCCTAAAATTGGAGAGAGTATTAACTGCGTGAGTATTTCCGGATCGAGGGAATTTACAGGATGACTTAGATCTACGAATTGAGGTAGAGGATAAAACGAAAACGCTTTATTTTTCAGAACAACCACAATTTCATGCTCTTTGCTTGGATTTCTAATTTCATTCATTGGAGTCAACTCCCCCACCATGCTTAATTTCGATAAAAACTCTTCTTCAGAGAGGTGATTTAATGTTTTGACTAAACGATTAAATTCTATTATCTCGATCTGATTTTCTTGCACTAAAAAGCTCAGAAAATATGCTGACGAACCGTTTGAACTCTCTTTTCCTTTCAGGTGATGCAAACGCAACGACGACGCAGTGCGATGATGACCGTCAGCGATATAAGTTGCATCAATTGCCGAAAACATTCCAATTAATTCAGCTACGTTATCTTTAGCCAAGCACCACAGTTCGTGCTTGACTTTATCTGTTGTTGAAAATTCGTATTCGGGTCTTGCTTGTGCTTGATTGGCGATAAATTGAGCTATTTCCTTGTTATTTTCATAGGTTAACAAGACAGGTTCTGCATTGAAACCAACAATATCCAAATAACGAGTAAACATTTCCTCTCGCGCAGTAAATGTTGCCTCGTGTTTTTTAATCTGACCGGCCTCATATTCGGCGATACTCGAGCCAGCAATTACACCAATACACGAAAACCCTCCTTTAGATTGTCTGTAAATGTATATTGTTTCCTCATTGTCTTGATGCAGTATTCCTTCTTCAACAAATCTATTGTATTGCTCCCTGACATGCAAAAAGCGCTCATTTGAATTCGGTTTTGTTTTGTTAGCCTTACCAAATTCAGGATTAATAATGTGTAAAAAAGTAAATGGATTATCTTCAAGCTTTGCTTTTAACACATTGCTTTTGTAAGTGTAGTATGGCCGTGTTGCAACCAAATGCACCTTATCTCTAGCAGGTCTAATCGCACGGAACCCAACGATTTTTGCCATCAATCAAAATTTATAATTCAATCCAAAGCTCGGTAATACAGGGAATTGATAAATCTCTTCTCCTGTAATACGATTCACGTAAAAAATATTATTTCGATCGTATACGTTCGTAACACTTAAAATAATTTCCAATTCGGTCTTATTCTGAAACTTAATTTTCTTCTTAGCTGTTACATCCAATCGGTGGTAGTAAGGAAGTCTCTTACTATTAAAACCCCCAAGTAAGGTAGTGACATTATCTGGATTTTCATTCACATAATCGGTTGTTACACCGTTCTGGAAATTAATAAGTTGATAATACCCTGCTGTCGGGGTAAATGGTAAACCTGATCCTAAATTCCAGCGGACATTTAGTTCGTATGATTTATCTTTTCCTAAAAGGTAAGACGCTACCAAATTGACATTATGCCGACGATCAAAAACTGGGTAATAAGAAATAAATCCATCCCACCGCGTTGATTTACTCAATGAGTACACACCCCACAGGAAAAGCCTGTCCTTGTTATATTTCATTAATAAATCTACACCTAGTGATTGACCGGATTCTAAAATAAAGTCCTTTTTAAATACGTCGTCTACCAAAGCAAATTGTGCAATGTCGTCATAAAGTTTATTTTGATTTATATTACTCAGCTGAGAAAAATACTTGTAATAGCCCTCTATGTTCAGAGAGATGTTTCGCGTCAAATCATACTCTGCACCGAGAATTGCATGCCAAGCATATTGCAAACCATTCTTAGTGTTTTTCACTTGTTGGAATTCATTCACAAAGTTTTCTTGTACATTGGTCGGCGCTGAAAGAAGACCGTTGAACAAATTAACGATGTCCTTATCAGAGCTTGCCGAAGTGAAATTTTGAGAGAATCTTCCCCCCGATAATTTCATTCTAAACTTTTCATTAACATTGTACTTTACGGCTAATCTTGGTTCCAAGGAAATTGTTCCTAAGGAGGCATAGACTTGAGTTCTTAGGCCTGGTTGTAGCACCCACCTCAACCAAATTTTCCTAAAATTAACATAAGCTCCGATTTCTGTGGTAAAGTTCTTTGCTTCAATTTTACGCTGTAATTCGTTGTAAGTGGTAAAATTTGTATTGAACCCATTAAAATTGAATCCATAATTTATTTCTCCTTCGTTTTTAAGGAAGTAACTAAAATCGAAGCCCAAGTCGAAGCCACCGATACTTGAGGTCCTTGGTTCAGCACCTATTTCTTGGAACGTTGTGGAAAAGGAGCTTCCGTTCACATGACCGCGAATAAATATGGGCGATCCCACAGGCACCATTAAAAAATTCACGCCACCACCAGCTGCCTGCCAATTTAAATCTGCAACACTGTAATTGACGGAGTCTGAATTGTAAAACGCAAATGCGCTAATCTTTGAGCCGTCAGAGGAATTCAAAGTAACCTTTCCGTATAAATCGGTAAAATTAAAAGGTAAGCCATTTCCTTGATTTACCCCCGGATATATTGATTTAGAGGTATAATCTAACAAACTGTGTTTTGCAGAAAAAATGTAAGACCCTGTTCTTGGGGAGGTTCCCATTTTTTTCCCTAATGGACCCTCTAATACCATTTTAGCTAAAAAGGGAGAGGCCGATACTTTACCCTCAACTTTTTGACGATTTCCATCGCGGTATGTAATATCCATTACCGATGAAATTCTTCCTCCGTATTTGGACTCAAAACCACCTGTATTGATGTCCACATTTTTCACTAACTCTGTCTCAAAAATGGAGTAAAACCCTATTGAGTGGAAAGGGTTATAAATGGTCATGCCATCCAGTAGTATTTTATTTTGAATTGGAGTGCCACCTCTCACGTACAATTGACCGCCCTGATCACCGGTTGTAACAACTCCCGGAGTTACAGCAAGGCCATTCAATATGTCGCTCTCTGCTCCATAACTTGGTATTCTTTCAATACCTTTTTTGTCCAGTCTTATTTTTGAAACATCAGGATCCGTTTTCTTTCGTTGTTGCTCTGCACTGAGTTTAATTTCTTTGAATTCTTTTACTATTTCGCGTTTCACGAGCTCGAAGCGCGTATCGTAAATTTTCTGAGTGGGTATTACCTCCACATTGATTACAGCCATTTCATATTGCGCGATTTCTACCTTTATGATATATTTCTCTTTCTGGAGTTTGGGGATTTGAAAAAATCCATTTAAGTCCGTTTGTGCGCCTGCCACTACGGATGAGTCTGATTTCAAAAGTTTCACTTTCTCATAAGGCATCGGTTCCCCATTGGCTTTGTCGTATATAAAACCCCGAATAACGAAATCCTGCGCGTAAATTATGTTAATGGAAGTAAAAAAGAATATAAAGAATAAGTTTTTCATTTTCAAAGACGCACCGAAATTACGAATAAGTTGTGAAAAGAAAATAATTATAAATCGCATAATTAGACAACAATAATTATTTTTATATTTTCGCTAAAAATAGTAACATGAAAAATACATTATTTATACCGTTGACAATTATTTTTTTGATCGCATTAGGTTGTTCAACCAGTGACGATGAAGCATTGGAGAAAAAATTTGGCAAACAAATAAATAAAAATGGGTTGCAACTATTTTACACCGACAAGATTACAGAGGAAGAAGCAAATCGAATGGTGAACTTTTTAATTGAATCTGAATCTGTTGATGGTGATGAAAAAACTATCCAATTGAATAAAAACGGTAGGACTTATGAATTTCGGATGGTGGTAAAAAAAGGAATCGAGCAAGACCAAGAGTATATCGAAATTTTCAGAAATTTTACCATAGAATTATCTGAGTTTGTATTTAATAACTCTCCTGTGGATATTCATCTGTGTGATGAATTGCTGAATACAATACGTGTAATTCCAATGTCTCCTGCCTCAATTAAAGAAAATTCTTTCGAAGAAGTTTCAAATACTAGTGCATATCCCTCTGATTTGGTTCAAAATTTCATGAATGCATGCATGCAAAAAGGAAGTAATCAAGAATTCTGTTCATGCGTTTTAGATAAAATCCAATCCAATTTCACCTTAGAGCAGTTTATGGAAATTGAAAATGGTATAACTAACGGAACTAGTTATCCTGAATTTGTTGCATTTACTAAAAAAGCGAGGGAGGAATGCCTTCGTAGCTTTAACTAATTTATTTTTACCCGAACGTATTCTGATTGATTTCCAAAATTAATTTTCATAAAATAAATTCCCGAAATATAAGATACGTCAAGCTTATATGTTAAATGTTTAACTTCTTTAGTCAGTAAAACCTTTCCCTTAAAATCAATTATTTCTATTGATTCTATTATATCCTCAGCATTAATGTTAATAAACCCTTCGGTTGGATTTGGAAAAACTTGAACATTCTTCAGGTTAACTTCTTCTAATCCACTTTCGAATGTCATTGGTGCACTGTAAACACAGCCATTTTCAAAAAACACCTCAACCAGGTAAGTTGCACCCAAATCTGCAGGAATGTTATAGCATTGAGACGTTTCACCAACTAATGGCTGATTGTCCATGTACCATTGATATGAATTACCCTGCAGAGATGAACAATAGACACCTGACCCTTGATTTGGATCGTTTATTATTGTCACTGAAGGTAAAGAGGGGCAAAGCGTTTCATTTATGGTTCCCGGTTGAGATTCGATAGCTAATAAAAATGCTCCGTAAGCATCGCAAATCCCTTTTAATTTAAAGTCTAACCAAGGATCAAGTATGGCAAAAGTAGTTGCCTGTTGTTCCGCTCGAGTTATTGAAATATTTGGGGAAGAAGTTCCTTCTCCAAAATCACAATTGAAATTCGTATTGGCATAATAACAGTGCGCACCGCCTGTAATTGAAACAAAACTTTTACAAATACTTGAGGCGCTATTATAAATGGGGATATGATGATTTGCCGGCGGTGTAACGCCGTCTGCACTTCCTGAAAAAACAAGTGCTGGACACGAAACATTTGCTGCCGCATCGATGGCTGAAGGGTTCGTCTCAGCAGGAGCAAAGCCAATGACCGTTTCAATATTCGTATTATTGGCAGCTGCTAAAAAAGACGCTCCACCTCCCATGGAATGTCCAATAATGGCGGCTTTTTGTAAAATTTTTCCGTTAAAAATAGAACTCGCATTGGTGTTCAAAGCCAACATTTTATCGGATACTTGCTTTAAATCCGTTCCAAAATCGCCGTGACTAGGCCCTGGTATTAATCCTCCCTCTGTTCTTGGAAAAGCTAATATGTATCCTCTCGCAACATAATGTTGCCAGATGTTAGAATAGGCATCCCATGCCATCGCAAAACCATGTCCAAAGGTAATAACAGGAAATTGACCAGATGCAATTGCCACATTATCTCCGGCTGTTGTCGCTGGATAGTAAATCTCCGTTTGTATTTGACGTCCTGAACCTCCACCGGAGCCAAATCCACCCGTTCGTGCTGGATCATTGAATGTTATCGTGGTATGACCAACTTGGAATTGCGCTAAAAAAAGATGCACAGTTGACAATAAAATTACCGAAAACAAAAATTTCATAGACATTTTTGATTAAATATATACTTAATTTTTGAATCAGGCCAAGACAGGTCTGGTAACCGATACTGAATTCATGTTTTTATCCAAACTTCTGTATTGTATGGCTTCGGCTAAATGGTGAGGTTTAATTCTATCAGAAGCATCTAAGTCAGCAATGGTTCGGGCCACCTTGATTATTCTGTCATAAGCCCTTGCAGACAGTCCTAGTTTTTCCATTGCAGTTTTTAAAATGGTGAGACAAACTTCGTCCAAATGACAATATTTTTCAACTTCCTTTTTACTCATTTGCGCATTGGCATGAATTCCCTCTCTGTTTCCGTATCGCTTTTTTTGAATTTCTCTCGCATTAACAACTCTTTTTCGAATTTCATCGCTTTTCTCAGAGGGTATTTTAGCAGTTAATTCATCAAATTTCACGGGTGTAACCTCCACGTGTAAATCGATTCTGTCCATTAAGGGTCCAGAAATCTTATTCAAATAACGCTGAACAAGCCCAGGAGCGCACACACACTCTTTTTCAGGATGGTTGAAATAACCACAGGGACAAGGATTCATAGCTGCGACTAACATAAATCCTGCAGGGTAGTCAATAGAAAATTTTGCTCGTGAAATATTCACATTTCTATCTTCTAAAGGTTGTCTTAAAACCTCTAGAACTTGGCGTTTATACTCGGGTAGTTCGTCTAAAAAAAGAACGCCATTATGTGCTAATGAAATTTCACCAGGTTGTGGGTGGCTTCCCCCACCGATTAATCCTATATCTGAAATGGTATGATGAGGCTTTCTGAAAGGACGCGACTTTATAAGTCCGGCACATGATTTCATCTTTCCTGCGACGCTATGAATTGTGGTGGTTTCTAATGCTTCCGATAAAGTCATAGGTGGTAAAATCGTAGGTAATCGCTTCGCAAGCATGGATTTACCAGCACCGGGAGGTCCGATGAGCATTATGTTGTGTGATCCCGCCGCAGCTATTTCAAATGCCCTTTTAATCATAAGTTGACCTTTAACTTCCTCAAAATCTACTTTTGGAAGATTATCTTCTTCTGAACTGAATACATCTTTCTCGTGCTCACTTCGTTCAATTGCACCTTTCTTCCCATTAAGAAGGTCCATCACTTGTGTAATTGAGGTTGCCCCATAGACTTCTATTCCATCCACTACTGCGGCCTCTAAAGCATTTTCTTTAGGAACGATAATGCCTTTAAATCCTTCTTTCTTTGCTTGAATGGCAATTGGTAAAACCCCTTTTGTCGGTTGTAAAGATCCATCTAAGGACAATTCTCCTATCATAATGTAGTCAGTTAATTTCTGACATTCAACCTGAGCACTTACAGCTAAGATTCCAATAGCAATAGGTAAATCGTAGACAGATCCTTCTTTTCTTATGTCTGCTGGTGCCATATTTACCGTAATCTCTCTTCCGGGAAACTTTAAATCGTTATTCGCAAAAGCAGCCTTGATGCGTTGCTGGCTTTCTTTTACAGCATTATCAGGAAGTCCAACAAGGTAAAAATTTATACCAATTCCTAAATTGACCTCTATGGTGATGGTAGCTGCATGAATTCCAAATACAGTGGACGAAAAAGTTTTTACTAGCATTTTGATTTATTTTTAATCTAATTTATGATTATTTAATAATCTTTCTGCTCTTGATTTTAAACAAAGTTTTTAGTATATTATTGAACCATTCAAGAATTAACTTGTAGATTTGAAAGTGAAATTTGTACTGCTTTTTATTTCTCTATTCATTGCGCTAAGTTGCTATTGTCAACATTGTAATTTCAATTATTACAACAAAAAAGGCGGACATTATTTGTTCTCTACGTATTTTCAAGACGACATGCGAACACCTAGAGATTGTACGTCGTCAAACTAAAGTGAACTTTTCACTAGTTGGAGTTTCGTGTTGATTCAAAACTATTTATTTTTATTTGATATTCAAAACTTTGACACAAAATTGATCTCTGATATGCTTTTCTTCTTTCGATCAAGGTCTTCTTTTTAATGCGCTCTCTTTCTTGTAAAATGGCTTCCCCACGACCAAAATAGACATCAGCTGGCGTTAAATTATTCAATGATTCATGATACCGTTCATTATTGTAGTAGTGAACGAACTTTTCAAGAGCTTTTTCAAGTTCCTCTGGAGCATAGTAATAATCTAATTTGACGACATTTTTCATGCTTTTATGATACCGCTCTATTTTCCCTTGTGTTTGTGGATGCCCAGGTCTCCCATGGATCTGATCCATTCCAACATTTTCTATGAGGTAGTCTTTCAAGTCTTTCGCAATGTAACATGAACCATTGTCAGAGAGTAGTTTAGGCCGTTGTTTAGTGACTAATTTTGCCTTTTTAAGAGCGCTGTCTATTGTTCTTTTAACATCGTTAGACTTCATATTTGCACAAAGTTCCCAGTGCACGATATATCGACTAAAATCATCAAGTACTGTACTCAGGTAATACCAACCCCAGCCAATGATCTTGAAGTACGTAAAATCGGTTTGCCACATTTGATGAACGAACTTGGTTTTATCTGTAAATTCATCGCCTGCAGAGATAAAAACATGTGCAGGTGGGGAAATCAACCCACGACTTTTTAGTATCCGGTAAACGCTTTATTCAGAAATGAATATCTGCTGATTATCAGTAAGATGGTAAGCCAGTTCCCGAGACGATAGTTCAGGTCGTTCTAAAGCCAACTCCACAACCAATTTCTTTTGCTCTTGTGGTATGCTATTCCATTGCCTCCTAGAGCCTCTTTTGCTTGATTCTAAGCCCTCAACACCATGATCTGAATAGGATTTGTACCACTTGTAAAAAGTGCTCTTATTCAAGCCTAATTCACGAAGTGTGCGATTCACACCTAATTCCGATTCCACTACCATTTTGATCAATTCTTGCTTTTCTGATACTGTAAAACGCATGTATTTTTTGAATTTATCATTCAACCCAAAATTTCCGATGTTTTTTTTACAATGTCGTAGCGCAAAACCAAATCGGCTACAATCTCCTTTAAACGTTGATTTTCCTTACGTAGTTCCGATACTTCATCACTCGTGGCCTCACGTGTTAAATCGCCAGCTAGACGCTTTTTACCTGCCTCCAGAAACTCTTTGTTCCATTTGTAAAATTTCGCATCAGAAATCGAATATTTTCGACATATTTCGGACACTGAAAGTTCCGCTCTCATGGCTTCCATAACAATTTGAATCTTTTGCTCAGAACTAAAGATTCTTCTTGGGT
>Ga0194117_10006629_pt1 | contig 10094 bp, 22 predicted proteins | sample TA2MahsurfametaG_FD_160579 | JGI IMG/M metagenome (GOLD analysis project Ga0194117, IMG submission 160579) | Freshwater microbial communities from Lake Tanganyika, Tanzania - TA2015009 Mahale N1 surface | ecosystem: Environmental > Aquatic > Freshwater > Lake | place: Tanzania: Lake Tanganyika...
TGCCTGGTGTGGTGCTGGTGAGCGCGTCGAGTCGATCCTAGTGTGACGATGCGTGATGCGTGGATAGTCGCATCCAGTGTGGATAGTCACTCTCAACTTGGCACGGCTCGCCATTGGCTCGATGCTCTTACTATATACCAGTGCACGCCGCTTCGCGCCTGCGGTATCCAATTGGTAAATGGGATCGAATGGATATCCCAGGTCAATCACCGAGAGCAAATGAGAATCCCTGGCAAGTCAACTCTAGTCTCACGGCCTATGCTGGGGTGCTGCAACGGTCGCTTGTTGATCTAATGAGTGAACCAAATCCACCCATCCAATCACAATCTAATGCGGGCAGTCTCCCGGTGTTGCCATGTCAATGGCTTATCCTTTCCTCCGGAGGATTTTAGCGAGGCTCCCGATATTCTGTCAAGTCCCGGTGTTTCGGTGGGCAATCTGGTGACGCTTGTCCTGGCTGGTGGCTTGTGCGTTTCGGTGGTCGGCTGGTCGTCCATGGCTCGGATTGCGGGAATCGCGCAATTATTTTCCCAGCAAATACAAGGGGAATTTGGAAAAGTGAAGAAAAAGTGAAGAAAACCCTTGCCAAGCGCATCCGGCACGCTAGTGTGGCGACGTTGCCAGTGGCAGCATCAACACTAACCTAACTGAATTATGACAATAACGCATCAAAGAAACTATCTCACCGAAGAGGCGAGCATCACCGGCGATACGCTCGCCGAAACCCGTGCCATCGCCATCCTCGGTGGTGGCGAATTCCACGGCAGCGGCGCGTTGGACGCCGCCCGTGAACGTGCCGCATTGGCGGCCGAATGGATGGTCCGCCATCCAGAGGCAAGCGCAACCAGCAGGTCGCAAAACATCGGGGCGAGGCCGCTCAACCGGCTGGCGCAGGCCCTTCTGCGCCGGGGGGCGCACATCTCGGATGTGCGTCATATGGTGACTCATTAACTGCCCGGAGGTTCAACCCCAACCAAACCTAACTATGAAAGCAATCCTCACTAAGTATTTACCAGCAACCAACACACGTGGGAGCAGGGTAAAAGCAACCGCCGAAGGCGTGCGGTGCATTACGATCCCATATCCTTACGGATTGAGCGGAGAGGATGTCCACAGGGCCGCTGCCGCCGAACTTTGCAAGCGGCATGGATGGCCGACAGAGCTTGTCGGAGGTGGGCTGCCGGATCAGACCGGCTATGCCTTCTGCTTTGTGGAAAGGGGGGAAGCATGAATCCGGTCATTTCCCTGATCATCGACAAGCTGGCATTTATCTTTGTCATCGGCGCGCTGGCCACGCTGCCAATGGTCTACCTTGTCGGCTGGCGAGCCTGGCTTGGCATGGCTTGCGTGATTCCGGCTTGTGCCGTGATCGCCGGGATCGCCACCGTGCTTTAATGTCGAAACGCCGAGAGGCGTCGCGCGGGTTGGCATTCCGCGCCTGATGAGACTGCCACCTAACCTAAAAGAACAAAAAAAATGAAACTAAACAAGAGATGCAAGATCGAATCCGCCACCAGCAAGGACAAAAACCGCCACAATATCACCGAACCGTACCTAGAAGTACGACCGGATGGGCAATCTAGGCTCATGGCAACGGACGGCAGGATGCTGGCCGTTCTGCCGGTTGAAACATCCGAAGACGACGTTTCGGGATACGTTTCAGCCGATGCATTGAAAGCCAGCCGGAAAGGTAGAACGATGGAATCCGTCATCCGATGCAATGGAAGCCTGGAAGTGTGGCATGGTGCGACGTTTCCAAGGCCAGACCCGGGAACGTATCCCAACGTCGATGTAGTCATGCCTAAAAATGAGGCAACGCATGGAAAGAGAAAAATCCGCCTTTCCTTAAATGCGGCTTTGTTGGCTAGGCTTGCCGATGCCATGGGAACCGAAGGTGTTACTCTGGAATTCCTGGCGGATGAATCCGATGGATCTGTCTCTGATCCTCTGATGGTCACGCCGCGAAGCACTGATGACAGGAAATGCGCCATGGATGACGCGCTCGGCGTGATCATGCCGATGCGCTTATAATCCACGCATTGCCACAAGGAGCCGGTGGGAATTCCTGCCGGCTCCTTTTTCGTGCCTGGTCATGCCCGGTGGATGTCCGATGCCTAGTGGATGCCTGATGGATGTCCGATGGATGCCTGATGGGTGTCCGATGGATGCCCGATGCCCGGTGGATGCTTGGGCGCATCGGAGGATGCTTGGGCGCATCGGAGGATGCTTGGGCGCATCGGAGGATGCTTGAGCGCGTCGAGATAGTTCCACCAATGGTGACTTTCACGCTAAAAACCGGCGATCGGATGGGAGACCCGAACCCGCTAAAAAGAGCGATCCTGGAGTGGAATGCGAACCGGGAAAAATGGATTTCCCGACCGGGAAATGTGATTTCCCGATAATGGGAGTCTGCAAACTCCCAAATGGGAGTCTAAAAATCCCGCCTAAAAATGCCCGTATTTGACGCTCGTAGGGGGGGGTGTACGACCGCTAAAAATGCCCATATTTACTGGGGAAAACAGAAATCTTTCGTGATGAGCAACTTTTTTCTTGCTGGTGAATAAAACCTGAACAAACCTTGAAACGTTACCAGCAGGTGACACTAACACTAACCAACCAACCAACCAACCAACCAACCAACCCAATTAAAAAATGAACACACACACACCCGGCCCTTGGCATATCGGCACCCGTTCTTCGGGGCGTGCCATTTACGGCAGCAAGGGCGAAGAAGTCGCAACATTCACCGGTTTAAGTATGCCGGACGAAGAACTGGCCAACGCCCGCCTAATCGCAGCCGCACCAGAGTTGCTGGACGCACTAAAATGGGCCGTCCAACAAATTGAGGATGATCTAGACCCGGATCACCAGACGGCAATGGATGCCTGCCTAGCGGCAATCTCCAAGGCTGAAGGGAGGGTAGCATGAACACAACACCCACACGCAATCAAATCATCAACCTAATGATCGACCTGGGGGCGGATCACGACGATGCAGAGGAGATGCTCGACTGGGCGTCATGGGAAATGCGCCACATCGTGGACTGGTGCAGTGCGCCGGATTATGACGACTGGCGATATTCTGTCTGCGCCAATGCCAAGCACCTATGGCACAACGAGTTTCCCATGCACAAGCGTCTCCGTTGGCAGTCCAACGAGGTGCGGGACTGCATCATGGCTTTGTGCGAGATCGACCCGGACTGGGATGTTTACCATTACCGGCCCGAGCAATGCGGCATGACCATCGCCAAGGAGCGAGAGGAAATGTACCTCTAAAAAGACCCGAACCCACTAAAAACATGAACATTGACGTATTTTATGCACACAAAGCCGGGAGTCTGAAAGCCACCCTCCAAGGAATCCCGGATTGGATTTATCGGAACCTATTCCCGATCACGGACGAGCAAGACGAGAAGGATTTCGGGCCTTTCCTGATGGCACTCCGTTCGCACATCGAGGAGCGACTGGCGGCAGCGGAGTCCGAGGCCCGAGCATTCGCCAATAGCTACGCTAAAGAGAAGGAGGTCGCGCCATGACCGAAGAACACCCGACAGACGAGGATTTCCGTAAACTGGTGGAGATCGTTGCGGATGTGTACCGAGTCTTTCCACGGGAGATCTGCTCTAAAAAGCGGGAACATATGTTTACCCAACCAAGGCACATCGTGGCGGCGATCTGGAGCGAGGGACACAGCTTGGAGGACACTGCTCGGAGGCTTTACTACGGAAGCCCTGCGACAGTCCTGGAGGCCCGTGCGCGGTGGAGGCGACTCCATGCCAGCGAGGGAATCATCAAGGCCCGTGTGGACGAGGTGACGCGCCGTGTAGTCCGGGAGATCCCTTGGGTCATGGGCATCTACGACGAGGAACCCGAACCGGCTGAAACGTGATCGAACTGCTGTCACTCGACGAGATGGAAGAATTTACGGGAATCCCTAAAAAAGTTCTTGCATTGCTCGTTGTGGAGGAAAAAATCCCGCATCGGATGGTTCGCGGATGGCCCGTGTTCGATCCGACTCAACTGGGGAAATTCCTCCCTAAACTACAAAAACGAATATGGCACGACCAAGAAAACCAGACCTGATTGAGATCACAGTGACCCACAAACACAGGCGGCGAGTGATCGAAAAAACAAAGTATCGCCGAGAGATGCTGCCGGGGGAAACCCTCGACATCATCAAGGTGATGATTGAGAGGCCACTGGGCCTCCCACTGCGAACAATAAACCAATCAACCACAACCACAGAAACCAATGGAACAACCAACATCGTCAACTACTCCACCGGAGAGTCAGCAGATTGCGCCAGCGCAGTCGCTGTCGGGTGAACTGGCACTGGTGGCCGCAGAGACCCAAGCATTTGAGCTTGCCCAGCGGCAGGCGAAGATGCTCGCCGCATCCAGCCTCGTCCCCAAGGACTTCCAGGGGAACGTCGCCAACTGCGGGATCGCAATCAACGTGGCGAAACGCACCCGCCTCGACCCGCTGATGGTATGCCAGAATCTGGCAATCATCCACGGTCGTCCATCGTGGAGCGCAACCGCCCTCATCGGGATGGTCAACTCCTGCGGACGCTACACGCCGCTGCGCTTCGTCTTCGACGACGAGGACAACCCGACATCGTGCTACGCCGTGGCGACCGACAAGGAGAGCGGTCAGGAACTCAAGGGTGAGAAGATTACCTTGGAGATGGCCCGGAAGGAAGGATGGTCAACGAAGAACGGATCGAAGTGGTTGACGATGCCGGGGCAGATGCTCCGCTATCGTGCTGCTTCCTTCTGGAGCCGTGCCTACGCATCCGATCTGTCACTGGGATTCTACACGCAGGACGAGGTGCGGGACTTCGCGGAACCGCCCCGGAACGTCACGCCGAAGAACCCATTCGTGGCTCCCGAGCCACCGCCGGAACCAGACCCGCAGCCCATCGAGGCCGAGGTCGTGGTTGAACCGCCGCCGCAGGATGCGCCTAAAAAGCGCAAGACCATGAATGCGGCATTTGACGAACTCATCGAGGCAGCAGACGCACCATGAACGAAGCAATCATTTATCGGGCGGCATTCGATTTGCAGATCGTTTCGGTGATCCTCGGTGGACTAGCCGTCATGTGGTTCCTCGGGACGACCATCATTGCCATAGTCAAGGACAAGAACGACTGGGAACTATGAAAACCGAGATCAAATATGCAATGGGGGCGGAGTACTATCGGGACTCCGCAACCCCAGACAACCCCTTGGGATGGGTGTCGAAATCCATCCTGTGGGACTGCTTCAAACGCCGCAGCCCGTACAAGTGGAAGCACGGCAAGAAGGAGAAGATGTCAGATCCCATGATCTTCGGCATCCTCTGCCATGCCGTAGCTTTCCAGCCAAGCCGGGTGCATGAGGGGTTCGCCATCTCCGAGTGGGAGAACTTCCGCACCAAGGCCGCGCAGGAGTGGCGGGACGAGCAACTCGCCGCTGGGAAGATCGTCGTCACGCAAGAGCAGGCTCAACGAGCCTCCGAGATGGACGACATCATCGCCGGTGAGATTGCCACCACATACGGGGAATGCCAGTACGAGGTGGCCATCTACTCCGACGTGGCCCAAAAGGTGAAGGGGCAGATCGACGTTGTGCCGAAGGGTGATGTTCTCGTTGACCTGAAGACGACAGCCGCGATCCCAGAGCGGGATGCAATCCCTGGCATGATCCTCCAACGGGGCCACCATTGGCAGGCCGCGATGTACCTTGACCTGTACAACGCAGCCACCGGGGAGAGCCGGGACAAGTTCGACCTGCTGTTCATCGAAACGGAAGCACCCCACGAAACTGCGTGGGTCAGATTGTCCGAGAAAATGATTGCAGCGGGGCGAGAAGAATACAAAGTCGCATTGGATCGGTGGCAGTCCTGCGTCAGCAGCAACCATTGGCCGAAGCGTATCGACCAACGCTATGTCGCGGATCTCCCGGCATGGTACAAACCACAATAAAAACATGATTACATTATCAATAGACGCAACAAAGCTCGACAAGAGCGCAATCAAGCCGCACAGGAATGGTGGCAAGTACCTCGCGCTCACCTTGTTTGATAACAAGAATGGCGTTGATCAGTACGGCAACCACGGATATGTCATTCAAGATATTGGCAAAGAACGCCGGGAGGCCGGAGAACGAGGGCCGATCCTTGGCAACTGGAAGGAAGTCGGAGGCTACATCAAGGAGCAACGCGAACATCAGCAGTCCAAACAAGACGGGTATATGCCGCAGCCCAAACCAGCACTTGAAGGCGGCTACGGCAAATGGCCCAAGCAAGACGACGAAGAAGAAATTCCTTTTTGATCCATGAGATACAAGTTTCCAATCCTCCACCCCAGAGACGCAATCGACAAAGGCTATGTCTCGCTCACTTTACCATACTCAATCGAAACCCCAGAGAAATCCATACGAGATGAAGAGATCAAATTCTTTAGAAACACTCTCAAGGATATGGAGGGGTGCGACTGCGTACTGGTGGAGTTTACCAACGGGGTGGAGGTTTGGAGACACAAACGAGAACTCAATGTATGTCCGAAGACCGGGGTGAAATTGAGCAAAAGCGAAGGCAAGATCAACCTGCGAGCCGTAGAGGGCAAGATCCGCAAACTCGACGTACCAGGGAAGAAACAGAAACAATCACCGAAGATACGCAAATGAAAACATTCCGATGGATCTGCTCTGACTGCGGACACAAGTATGGTCGGTGGCCCGAAGGTCACGTTTCGACATGGCATCCCGATGTTTGCGATGTCTGCGGGGAGAACAAGTCCTGCACCGAACCAAGGGACTTCTGCCTGCGATCAAACGCCGTGCTGGAGGATGCTTGGAGGCGGAGCCAATCGGACATCGACCGGATCTGCCCGATGCCACCGGCAGAGAAACCATGGATGGACAAGATCGAACGAGCAGACGCCATCGACTGCATCTGGGAGTGTCACGCAGCCATGTCCGCCCTGATTATGGGTGGCCCCGTGGAGAAAGCCTACCGAAACATCAAGGCCGCTATCGAGCGATGCCAAAAGTTTTTACCATGAACCAACAACAAACCGAACAACTAGATGAAACAACTACTGAAATTATTGAAGTCATTGATGAACTCATTGCGTCCCTATCTCTTGCTTGGGGGAGGTTCCCAACATGGCAAGACCAGCAAACCAAGTGGAAGCGTGGCAAAGAAGCAACCGAAAAAGCAAAAGCCCTCAAAACAAAACTCCAATGGAACTTACGCCAGAGCAAGAACTCAAGCGGGACATAGCAAGACTGGAAACGGAACTCGACCGGATAAGGTGGCACTACGAAACGCTTCTGCGCGAGGTCAACGAGGAGCTAGAAAAACTCCAAAGGCCAAGTAAATGACCACCATCGGCATCGACCCAGGCACGAACGGCGGCATCGCATGGATCACCGACGGCAAGGCTTGCGTCGAGAAGATGCCAGACACGCTGCAAGACCTGTGGGAGCTTGTGCGGGACATCCAGTGTAACGGGCCATGCCATGCGTTCGTCGAGCAAGTTCACTCCTCGCCGCAGATGGGAGTGAAGAGCGCGTTTACCTTCGGCCAAGGATTCGGTCAGCTAGAGATGGCACTCACCGCCGCCGGGATTCCTTTTGAGCGTGTCCGACCGCAGGTCTGGCAAAAGGCAATGGGCTGCATGACCAAGGGCGACAAGAACATCACGAAACAAAAAGCGCAGGAGCTATTCCCGCAGATCAAAATCACCCACGCCATCGCCGACTCGCTTCTCATCGCGGAATACGGCAGGCGGCTTTGCTCAACTCTCGCATAGTGAAACTAACCAGAAACGAAATACAATGAAATTTCCGCAACCACCGCCACCAACGAAGTGGAACGTCCTCAATCTGGGGGCGGGGGTGCAATCATCATGCCTTGCGCTAATGGCTGCAAAAGGAGAGATCACGCCGATGCCGGACTTTGCGGTGTTTGCTGATACGCAGGCTGAACCTCAAAGCGTCTATGACTGGTTGGACTGGCTGGAAAAACAGCTACCGTTTCCGGTCTACAGGGTAACAAGGGGCGATTTAACAAAAGACTCACTTAAAATCTATCAGCGAAAAGATGGTTCTGGGGAAAGAGTAAATAACCTTATTCCAGCGTTTGGAATCCTACCAAATGGAACCAAAACCGCAGCGATTGGAAGAAAATGTACCAATGACTACAAAATACTTCCGATGCTCAAGCACATAAAAGAAAGATGCGAGGTGGCAAGGGGACAAAAAGAAATCACAGTCACTCAATGGATTGGAATCTCATGGGACGAACTGCAACGCATGAAAGATGCTAGGTTTCCTTGGACTCAGCATAGATGGCCATTGATAGAAAAGAGGATGACTAGGTGGGACTGCCTAGATTGGATGCGTAAAAACGAATACCCAGAGCCACCTAGATCGGCTTGTTATTATTGCCCATTCCATTCAGACGCAGAGTGGAGAAGACTACGCGATGAGCATCCGGTAGAATTTCGGTTGGCTATTGAATTCGATAAGCTGTTGCGCATGACGCATCGTTATCACAATAAGCGATTGAATATGGAAGTGTACCTGCACAACTCCTGCAAGCCGCTAGACGAGATAGACTTTGATAGCGACGAGCAAAAGGGACAGATGACTTGGGACTTCCAGACTGAATGCGAAGGAATGTGCGGAGTGTGAAACAACTAGCCAAAAACGAAATACAATGAAAAAACAAAACACAACAAATCCTTTCCAAGCCCTGAAGGATTGGGACGCCACATTCCTGCATCATCATCTCCCGGTGTGGGCAAAAAAGAAAATCAGACTTTGGGCGATTGAGTGTGGAACATGGCAAGCGGGATTGAGTACGGCTCATGGATTGCTGCCACGCGAACTGTTCGATCATTGGGGGAGCGTATTGCGCGAAGATACGCGGGTTTTGTACACCATGCCATACGGATACCCAGATGCTCTTGCTGAAATATGGGCTGGGATTATGGATTGTAAGCTTGAGACCATCAAGCCCGGCCCATGGCACGAAATGACGACTTGCTATCTTTTTTCACCAAACCCCGAAAACTAACCAGAAACAAAATACAACAATGAAAAACAATGACAACAAGCCATATTTGGAATTTATGACGCTGTCTGAAATTGCAGCTATGGGCAAAGAATATGACGCAAAAATGGATGCAATTTTTGAGCATGATGAAAAGCTCGGATACATCACGATCAATGCCGAATACCCATACCACATTGAGCTTGCCAGAATACCCGATGTTCAGGGATTGGTTCATTGGATTGAGCATCTAACCGGGAAAACTTGGATGACCGGCGAACTTGTCGGGGAGTTTATCCGTCGAGTCTATGCAATCAAAGGGTGGGACCTTCATCAGCGCAGACTGTAAAGCGACAACGATATGAAATACAAAACCAGACCATCCCAATGGATTATCGCGCCGGAAGGCGAGCCGACATTCAGCGAACACGCCACGCGAATCACCATAGAGGACGAGGCCGCTGGCGAGTTTGTCCAAGTCGAACAGGAAAACGGCATTATCCAGATCGACACGACCGAGTGGCCGGCCCTCCGCGCCGCCATCGACCACGCAATCGACCAATGCCGCGATGATGGATAACGCCGACAAACCATAACCAAACCAAATGTGGATACTACCAAAACAATTACACACATCGGTCTTTGTGCCGGATACGGAGGCATTGAGCTTGGACTCCAACGAGTCATCCCAACTCTGCGCTCAATCGCTCTTTGTGAGATCGAAGCCTTCGCCTGCGCGAACTTGGTTGCTAAAATGGAAGCGGGACTCTTGGGCTGCGCTCCTATTTGGACGGATCTTAAAACCTTCCCATGGTCAGACTTTCACGGAAAGGTGGACATCCTCACTGGAGGTTACCCCTGCCAGCCCTTCTCCGCAGCAGGTAAGCGAGCAGGAACGGAAGACCCAAGACACCTCTGGCCATTTATTTCAGCCGGAATTGCTGCAATGCGACCAAGTGCCTGTTTCTTTGAAAACGTCGAGGGACATATCTCGCTGGGGTTGCCCGACGTCATCGAAGACTTGGCAGGACTGGGTTACCGAACGACGTGGGG
>Ga0194117_10006631_pt1 | contig 10092 bp, 10 predicted proteins | sample TA2MahsurfametaG_FD_160579 | JGI IMG/M metagenome (GOLD analysis project Ga0194117, IMG submission 160579) | Freshwater microbial communities from Lake Tanganyika, Tanzania - TA2015009 Mahale N1 surface | ecosystem: Environmental > Aquatic > Freshwater > Lake | place: Tanzania: Lake Tanganyika...
CCCCCATTTTATCAAAAACAGTTTGATACATTTTTAGAGTTTTTTGATAATAATCCCTGTCCTAATTTAGAGTTTCAAATAGTATCAAACTTAATGATTAAACAATCTAAATTAAAAGAGTACATTAATCGAATAAAACAACTAATTGCAGAAAAAAAAATAAGAAGATTAGACATGCATTGTTCAATTGATTGCTGGGGGCCACAACAAGAATTTGTTAGATATGGTATCGAATTAACAAACTGGGAAGAAAATTTCAAATATTTAATTAGTGAGAAATGGATAACATTAAATATTAATAATACTATTTCAGTACTAACTATTAAAACATTACCTGCTCTACTAATTAAATTAAAAGAATGGACTAAAAATAGGAAGATAGAACACTATTTTGCTCAATTATTCTATCCTAGCTATATGGCACCTGATATATTAGGAGCAGACGAATTCGAACAAGATTTTGATACTATATTAAGTCTGATGGAAACAAAGTCGTGGAGGGGTAGTCATGCTAAGAAACATTTTATTGCTACAACAAATAATATTAAAAAGAGTAAAATTAATAAATCTGAGGTATTAAAATTGTTAACATATTTAGATGAGTTAGATAAAAGACGGAATACAAATTGGCGAGAATTGTTTCCATGGTTGGAAAAATATAATGTGGTATAGTCGTGTAGTAGCTAGTCTTAATTCAATTCCTGATTTCATACAGCACTATGAACGGGAACTAGAAGACGCACGACGAGAAGTTGGAGTTTATGGTAACATAGAAAAAAACCTTGCTGGCCTGCCCGGAATTACAGAACGACGTTTCAATCAGCTACAAGAGATCGAAGCAGTTCTTAATTACCTTAACATACAGTTAAGAAAAATACGCAAGAAACATTTCCAAAAGTATCTAGAAGGATATGCTCGTGCGCTGACTAGCCGTGATGCTGAAAAGTATGTGGATGGTGAGGACGAAGTTATTGATTTTGAAACTATCATCAACGAAGTAGCATTGTTACGCAACAAATGGTTAGGTATCATGAAAGGTCTTGAAAGTAAAAACTTCATGTTAGGTCACGTCACACGCCTGAGAACAGCAGGTATGGAGGACGCATCAATTGGTTAGTCTGAATCAACTGACTCTTAATTTACTTAATGGGTATGATACTTTTTTAGAAAGCCTGCGAACTGTCTGTGATATGGGCTGCGGCACTGGTGCAGATATCACTTGGTGGGCTATGTTAGAAAGCAAAGATGATCCACCAGAACCCTACAACTATCATTGCTTTGCAGTTGATCGCGATCAGAATAAATTAAATCAGGTACCTGATTTAGAAAACATTAATAAAATAAATCGAGATTTTACTGATCGTAGGATCATTCCTACAAATATAGACCTATTATGGAGTTATGATAGTTTACAGTATAGCCACAATCCTTTAGAAACACTAAGATTTTGGAATGAACAGATGACTATAAATGGTATGCTGGTCATAGGTGTGCCACAGACTAATGGAGTAGAATATAATAGATATTACAGCAGGACCTATAATCATTGTTTTTACAATCATACTCCTACTAGTTTACTTTATATGTTAGCAGTAAACGGGTTTGACTGTCGCGATGCTTATCTACTGAAAAAATTCAACGATCCTTGGGTACAGATCGCAGTGTATAAGAGCGACATAGAACCAATGGATCCCAAGACAACTACATGGTTTGACCTTGCTGATAAAAATTTACTGCATCCTAGTGTAGTACAGAGTATCACAAAAAGTGGATTTTTGAAACAAGAAGAAATAATCATGCCATGGTTAGACAAAGAAAATTACTATATTGATTGGATATCACAATCTACAATTATTCCAGAAGAAGCTGGTGAACCCACAGTTAGTGGTATATTCAATGAATCACGTTCATCTGGAGAATCTAAACTCAAACAAGCAGATGCAAAAACTAAAAGCACAGAATTATTAAAACCAGTAGGCATAACCAGACCACCCAAGGAAAGATTTGTAAAATGATTAATCGTGTGGTACTTTGCACTGGCGGATTTGATCCCTTGCACTCGGGGCATATAGAATATCTACGTGCGGCCAAACGCCTGGGTGACATCCTGGTGGTTGGTGTAAACAGTGACAGTTGGCTACGCCGTAAAAAAGGTCGCGAGTTTATGCCTAGCGATGAACGCATTAAGATCATTGAAAATCTACGTATGGTAGATCATTGCATCTTGTTTAATGATACTGACGATCATGCCATAGAAGCCATACGTAATGTCAAAATATTGTATCCTAATAGCGAAATAATTTTTGCCAACGGTGGTGATCGCACAGAAGAAAACATACCTGAGATGTCAGAGCCCGATGTCAGATTTGAATTTGGTGTAGGTGGTTATAATAAAAAGAATTCAAGTAGCTGGATCTTAGATGAATGGAAGGCACCCTGCACAGAACGTCCTTGGGGATATTATCGTGTGCTATACGAAACTCCCGGCACCAAGGTAAAAGAACTAACAATTAATCCAGGGCAAAGCCTTAGCATGCAACGACATTTTGAACGCACAGAAGAATGGATGGTCGCAGAGGGCAAATGTATGGTTGAACACCATACAGTACCATCGGGTGCGTTGGTACAGGAAATAATATCTAAACATCATACATATCATGTTAGCATAGAAACATGGCATAGATTGTTTAACCCATTTGACACGCCCTGTAAAATCGTAGAAATACAATACGGTGTAGCCTGCGATGAAGATGATATAGAAAGGAAAATATAAATATACATATATTGTAAATTAGGAATAAAAAATGCTGAAAAAACTAAAAATTGAAGTTAATCTAAGTAAAGGATCTCCTTTAACTGGATCTGCTTGGGTAAATATGCTGTTTAGCGGTGAAAAAGTGATTGATCGTGCTGAAGTTCAAGCATCATATGATACGATTGATAATGTAAAAATGGATAAGATTGACTTTACTATAGACCAGTTCGACGATTCTTTTCAACACACACTTACGGTTCAAAATTGTCCAGAAACAATAGGTCCTATACAGATTTATCACATAAACTTTTACTTAGATGATCATCTCGTTGGTATAAATTGGCAAACAGCAATAAAAGAAAAACCACTGCGTTTTGGTGGTCAGCCTAGTTTTACTATCACTAATCCGCATGTAAATGACCCATTGTTTAGCGGTTGGTGTTCTGTGCCTGATGTTAGTCCAGGAATGTCAATTACTTGGGGATTAGCAGATCTGGTAGCAATACATCCGTTATAAAAATACCAAAAGTTTTGATATAGAACGTAGATAAATACTATATCATGAAAATACGAGATATATTATTTGAAGATTTAATGCTAGAAACGCCTGAAGAAGTGCGATCTGAAATAATCCAAAAAATATCAAAAATACAGGACGAACCTGATTTAATTAATGTTTTAAAATTTGCTAAACAATACGCTTTTAAAACAGATGTAAAAAAACTTTCCACTATCAAAGGTTATAAAGATACAGTTGCCAATATTATCCTGCAAGCAGTTGGAAACGTAGATGCTCCTGACACATTGATACGGGCATTTTTAAAACGGCTAAGCACTGATGGTGTTATTAAAGAAAATCTACTACTTACAACCGGAATGGTACATATAATGGATGATATAGTAGATAAGAAGTTTTTAAGTATTTTCAATGCTATTAAACTAGATTTATTTGAAAAAATATCTGGTAAAATAGGTGAAATGGGGGACGTTGGTAAGGGAGAATATCTATTGTCCATACTCAGTCCAAGAATAATGCGCAGAGGTGCCCCTGGCGATATAGCTATTGGAAAAACCAAAGTTGAACTAAAAGCTGGTGAAAGCGGAAGGTTAGGACCTGCGGGATCACAGGCTCTTGCTGGACGTTTTGATGAATTTTATGCATTGTGTAATAAGAATAAACTCATAACTAAAGGTGCTAAATTTCCAAATCCTGTGGATATGAATCTTACATTAAACATGGGTAAATTTTCGGCATTTTTTAATAATGAACAGGCAAGGGTATCTAAAGCACTAGCAATAGCATTAAAAATGCACTATCCAACACTGAATACAACTGCTATGGTTAAGTCAATCGTCCAAGGCGGACAGATAGATGGGCAACAACTTAAAGCTCAAATGTTAGCTGCATCATATAGTGTGTACCAGGCAGCTAAAGAATTTAATGGAATTTTATTAACAGATTATGGTATTAACCGCTATCTATATATGAATACCCCCCAATCTGCGGCAGCCGCAGGTAAATTTGTCACTGTTAAATTTCCAAGTTGGACAGATGCCCAAAGTAACACTATCAAAATACAACTCAAATCATCGGCCAGATAACACTCTAGACTTTTTGTTAATTTACTGTTATAATAATTAAATATATTACGGCCATTCCGGAATTGCTCTGTACATTAGGTATGGAGATTATTAGATAAGGATTCTCAGCCAATCAATAAAATATATGCGGACTAATGCCGGGTCGCAACCGGCTGGTAGCTTCCGACGGGTCAGCTACAGGTGCACTGTGTAGTTCCGAGAATCCTTATCTAATATTTGGAGAGTTGGCCGAGTGGTCGAAGGCAGCGGCTTGCTAAGCCGTCCTCCCAGCGATGGGAGCATAGGTTCGAATCCTATACTCTCCGCCAAATTTAACGCCGGCTTGCGCAGAGTGGGATTGCACCTGACTTGTAATCAGGCTTCGTAAGATGGAGAGTGTTCGATTCACTCAGCCGGCACCAGTTGTAAAGTTATTGCCCTGGTGGTGGAATTGGCAGACACAGCGGTCTTAGAAGCCGCCGACGCAAGTCGTGGGAGTTCAAGTCTCCCCTGGGGCACCAAATACCCTTAAAACCCTATCACTTTTAGTACTCACAGTCTTGTGGAAAGTTAAATAGTAGTATATAATTATCTACATAGGGGTGAAAGATGACTGTAGAATTCCATCGAATCGAGAACTGCCACGTGGTTCATAAACCATGGGGTACTGAAACTTGGCTTATGCCAGGTAGTGACGTATACCCATTTGCACTCAAAGAATTGGTATTACGAGCAGGGTTTGTAACCAGCCTACAAGTACACCAATTCAAATCCGAATCAATACACTTACATCAAGGTAATGGAGCACTGATCTATTTTCCTTATTATTTTGACTGTGAACGCTATCTAGCAGGTGGTTACACAGCCGAAGATATCGCACATATTAAAAGCCAATTAATCACACAAGAACTAGCCCCAGGTGCTGTGTTCCATACACCACCCCGCACTATACATCGCATGGTAGCCTATGATGATCTACACTACACAGAAGCCAGCACTACTCAATTAGATGACGTGATACGCCTAGAAGATTCAGCTAATCGCGGTCACGGAAGGATAGCAAGCGAACATGAACAACAATAAACTCACAGTCTTGATCCTGGCCGCAGGTTACGGTCGACGCATGGGTCCATTCGGTAGGATGGTTCCAAAAGCACTGATTCCCTATCATAATAAACCCCTTATTAGTCATATTATGGAAAAGTTTGATGAATCTACTAGATTCGTCATCGCCTGCGGACATATGGGTCAATTGATCAAAGACTATGTCGGTATTGTGCATCAGGACAAAGACGTGGTGTTTGTTGATATTCCTAACTATGCAGAAGGTGATACAGGTCCTGCTACCAGCATACAGATGTGTGCAAAATACATACGTGGCGGATTCATGTGGTTAGCCTGTGATACCCTATTTGATTTCAAATTTGAGGATAAATTAGATCATAACTGGATCGCAGTTCACCCAGTTGATTCAGCAATCGCTCAAGACTACTGCTGGATCCAACGTGAAGGCAATGATATTATCGCAGTGCTTAATAAAAAATCCAGCAAGACCGCTGTTGATGCATTTGTAGGCATGATGTATGTCAAAGATGATGAATACCTAAAGAATCTGCAGGTCCGTCATGCTAAAGAAACCTATGAAGGATTTAAAGGCCTAGATCTGCAGGCATACACTATCCGCGGATGGAAAGACTTTGGTACTTATGAAAAATGGGAAGAACTGTCAAGTGAATTCACAGATGTAAGTTTTCCTAAACCCAACGAACTATTTTACAATGACAATGGTAAAATTATCAAGTTCTGGACAGATCCTAAGCAGGCAGAAATGCGTGTGCGTCGTGCAGAATGTAATCCGGAAGCTATGCCACATAATGTAGAGCGTTCAGGCAATTTCTTAATACACGACTACGCCAATGGCGATATCGTCTATAATCAATACTCACCAGCGATATTTGAAAAGATGTTGGATTGGTGTGAGACGGCTCTATGGACAAATGCACCGTCCGAAGTAAATGCTGATATAGATCATTATGAAATCTGCCACAAGTTTTATTATAAAAAGACCATGGAACGTGTTGAACAGTTTCGTGTGAAATATAGTGATTGGTCAGAGCCATGTGTGGTAAATGGCAAAGAAGTATTGAGTATAGATCAGTATCTAGCAAAGATCGACTTTACTTGGTTATGCACAGAAACCTCATGGAAGTTTATACACGGCGATCTACACTTTGATAATACCATCTATCAGAGCGGACAGTATCTAGGTTCACCAGACTTATACCATCAGATGAAAGACAAATACATAGATAAGTTTACTGCCATTGATTGGCGCACCGACTTTGGTGGTGAACTATACGGTGACCAATACTATGATCTAGCTAAGATGCTAGGCGGCCTACATCTCAGCTATAAAGATATCAAACACGAACACTACAACTATAAAGAACGCAATGACTATGTTACACTTGAAATACCAAGCGTCAAAGATGTCCAAGTGTATGAAGAAATCCTACAGAAATGGGTCGTATCAAAAGGACTTGATTGGAAGAAAGTTAAGGCATTGGTACCAATCATCTACTTGAACATGAGTCCACTGCATGAAGCACCGTTTGACAAGTTCTTAGTAGCCTTAGCTCAACTGCACTTTAGCAAGATATTAGGGTAATGTATAAACGATTCATCATGGATGTAGATGGTGTGTTAAATGACGGCATGCTCTATTGGGGTGTAGATGGAAAACCATTTAAAGCCTTCGGTAATTACGATCATGATGGATTAAAACTCCTACGTAAGCATATTGCTATAGAGTTTGTCAGTGCTGATGAAAATGGTTGGCCTATCACCTATAACCGTATAGTTGAACACATGAAGTTTCCACTGACTATGGTTAAAGAAGCAGACAGACTGGACTGGGTATTGAGCAAAGGAGATCCAAAAGAAACAGTCTTTATGGGTGACGGACCTTATGATGCGAAAATCTTCCCTCACGTGGGATTGAGTATCGCCCCAGCACAGGCATGGAGAACAGCAAGAGCAAACGCAGACTACGTTACAGAACGTGAAGGCGGCAAAGGCGCAGTCATGGATGCCTGCGTGCATATTATGTATTTAATGGAGATTGAACATGGATTTTAGACTAGGATTTGGGCCAATGAGCCGCGAAGTTATTGAAATTATCTGTAACTACAGTCATCGTAATAAAAAACCTCTGATGCTGATTGCTAGCCGTAATCAAGTTGATGCTGAGTCAGGCTATGTGATGACTACTCCCGAAATCCGTGAACAATTACGTTCATTACCTACAGACTACATTTGGATGTGCCGCGATCACTGCGGTCCATATTTCTTAGACGCGGAAAAGGATCTATCATTGCGTGATGCTGTAGAAGCTACTAAAAAAACTATCGCATACGATATCGCACAAGGATTTGACCTAATCCATATTGACACTAGCCGTGTTGATGATACCTATGGTATCGCTAAAGAACTTTTTGAATTCTGCCTAACACTTAATCCTAATGTCCAGTTTGAATTTGGTACAGAGGAAAACGTAGGTGTTGCGGCAGGTGCTATCAAGTATAAGAACGATGTAGCATTTGCTAAGAATATTCCTAACATACAATTCGTTGTCGCACAAACAGGTAGTTTATGTCACGAAGATCATCAGGCAGGGTCATTTGAAACATCAACAGTTCGAGAACTTGTACAGGTCGCTAATACCAATGGTGTAAAGATGAAAGAACATAATGCTGACTATCTATCAGCAGATGAAATCCGCCTACGCAGTGCTGTAGGTGTTCATGCTCTAAACATAGCACCACAGCTAGGTGTAATACAAACTAAACTATTGCGCAGACTAGTTAAAGCTTATCCAGATGCGCAGGGGCAATGGAATGACTTTGCTAACGAAGTGATAGCTAGTGGTCGTTGGCGTAAATGGACAGACAGTACCGATAGAGAGCATCAGATCAATGTTGCCGGGCATTATTGTTTTTCATCCTCAAAATATCAAGCCTTAGTGAATGTGTTAAATCAAAACACAGATGTAAAGTCTGAGATCACCAATGAGATAGAGTACGTCTTAGATCTATATACAAACAATTTGCAATGATTGTTTTATTTAACGTAAAAATCACAGATGTCCGTATGGGCTATCCCTATCGCCGTGCTAGTTGGATGCCTAATCCAGAGCGCATGGACGTATTTCGATATTGCTTAGCCAGCACAGCAGTATTAGATCCCCTAGTCAGCAAATTTGTGTTTTGTATTACCCTAGCACCAGAGCTAGCACACAGGCGTGCTGAACTAGAAGAATACATACATGGACTGTTTCCTTCCGACAAATTAGCTCTAATATGGCAACGCTGTGACTACGGTCGTGATTGGCGTAGAATTTGCGATCAATATCTCAATGACCCAGATGACATCGTTTGGTTGGCCTGCAACGATGATCATATATTCATTGATTCAAATCTTGACATGGTTGACAGTGCTATTGAACATCTGGTCCTTGATCCTGATCCTGATGCTGTTGTGTATTATAGCCATTGGCCAGAGCAGATGCGCATGAGTCGTCACTACAATGGTGAGCTGACTGCCGATGGTGATTTTATCCGTTACGAGTGGGAAACCTATGACGGTATCATGATGCTCAAAGCTGGTAGGCTTGCCAAGTATTGGAAACGTGATTATGGTGACGCCTTAATGTTCAAAGTAGATTATTTAGGTGCACATCACGGATACAGTTGTCCGAGCCCAGTCTATGCTCCAACCAAGGAGATAGTTCGTCACTACGAAGGATATAGTCATGTAAATGATGGTATGGAACAAACTTTAGCTAACATTGTTCCACCTTTGTTTATACCACCAGGATTTTTTGAAAGTGACATCAAGATAGGTATAGGGTATCCTGAACGTGATGATAGCTGGACTAACTTCAATCCAGCAAGTGAATGGTTATATAATTTCCATCCCAATGGCACGGATTATCGTTGGGTTGAAGAAGATATCCCATTATTTTGGCGTAAACGTTTAGGCATTATTTCGCATGATCCAGGCTACGATAAAAATCTAATGTATCATGCACGGAATGCTGCCTTCCTGGCTGCCACAAGGGTACCTATGCGTTGTTTTGGTACAGAATTCACACATAGAGATCATCATCCAAAAGAATGGTTTAGTAAGCATTTACATATTAGCTCATGATTACTCGCTTTGTTTTTATAGGTCCAAGCAGAATCTTTGAATCAGCTATTACGCTATCATTTGATTGTAATTTAAATCCACTCCCTGATAAAACTTATATCATAAGCCCTTATCCTCAACATAAATTAGATCAAGTATTTGCAGAATTTGAGCTAGACAGTTCTGCATATACTCTTATAGATGACCTTTATTTTGAACAGTATTATGATCTAAGCAGATATAAACACGACCATTGGTATTATCAACAGGCACTTAAATTCTGTGCATTTGATTATTTTGACAGCGAATATTTTCTACTGCAAGACTGTGATCAAGTGCCTCTTAGACCATTTGATTTTTTTATAGACGGGAAACTTAATTTCAAAGCAGAAAATCTCTGGAATCCCTATCAAGAGCTATATGCGGAGATGGTAGAACGAATAATTGGCATGAAGAGAGTACTAAATTATAGTCTTGTTAACGAACTTATGCCATATTCAAAAGCTGACTGGAATAACTTAAAACAGCTTATAGAACAACGTAATGGATGTTTTTGGTTAGACGCCCCC
>Ga0194117_10006640_pt1 | contig 10083 bp, 9 predicted proteins | sample TA2MahsurfametaG_FD_160579 | JGI IMG/M metagenome (GOLD analysis project Ga0194117, IMG submission 160579) | Freshwater microbial communities from Lake Tanganyika, Tanzania - TA2015009 Mahale N1 surface | ecosystem: Environmental > Aquatic > Freshwater > Lake | place: Tanzania: Lake Tanganyika...
AAAAGGAGGGCGAAGCCCAGAGGGGGCAAAACCCAAAAGGGTAATGCTGTAGCATTACCCTTTTGTTAACGGACCGCGGTCCGACAATTTGCCTATTTATCGCAATATTGTAATATAATAAGTGCCCACGTTAACGTGGGTACTTATCCAGTCCGTCATTATTTGCCTATAAGCTAATTGTTATGTACTTGAAGGCATTGAAAATAACGGCTCATAAATAGCCGTTATTTTAATAAATTAAATTAAAAACAAACTAACTAATGGTGATGACGGTATAAATTAATTTTAAATAAATTAATTTATTGCATCTACGGTAAATGATAGTCTGGTTTACCGTTGTATTCGTGGTCATTTGTAGTATTCTTATTGTACTTCTTTTTGTGTCGTCACGAGAAAATTGGGAAAACCACGCAATGAGTATGTACAAAAAACATCTGGGTCGTCCATTGGATCCTGTTTTTGAAAATATTTACAAACAATCCACGCCTGATTTTGTGTACAATGATGTCCATCGATATATCGATCATGTCCGTCGTGGACGGCAGTTGTTACGAAAGAATAAACTTGTTGTCGCGGGTCTCGTCAAAAATTGTGAACGGGGTATATCACAACTACAATCATGGTATAAACAGATCAAGAGCATATGCCGTGAAACCGTTTTCTTTATCGTTGAAAATGATTCTCGCGACAAGACGAGAAAACTATTGCTGGCGTGGAGTAAAAAAGACCCATCAGTCGTCATCTTGTGCCCCAAGGGAAAAAAAAACGCAGAGACATGTTCTCTTGGATTTGAGCTTGATAAAACATCGTCTCAATACAGGATTGAAAAAATGGCGTTCCTTCGGAACACATACTTGGATGAAATCAAAAAATGTACCGGTGATTATGTCTTGATTGTCGACCTTGATCTACGCGGAGACTTTTTTATCGATGGCATATGCCACAGCGTCTACTGTATGAACAATAATCGTTCTATACATGCGATTGCGTGCAATGGCCTTGTTGTTGAAAATTCAGAAAAATTTACGTATTACGATTCATTTGCGTACGCAGATCTTCAGGACCCCCTTGAATGGCAAACTCTGTATGATAAACAAAACCACGATGTCGAAGTAATCAAAACTATAACAGAAAAATACGTCCATAGCGGGAAAACCGAACTCGACCGTGTTCGTTCCGCATTTGGAGGGGCCTGTCTCTACAGAAAGTCTTTGCTTGATATGTGTCGGTATTTGCATTCAAAGACCGGATATGCGTGTGAACACAGTTTTCTTCATTCATGTATAAAAGGGATTTACGTCAATCCTCGCATGATTTTCCTTATAAAAGAAAACATGACGTAATCTCAGAGTGAATATAAAGGAAACTCAATGTTTTTTTTTGTCATGTCAAATGGTTTTTTTGGGCATTCTTTTGTGACTTCTTCAACGCGATGGAGGATATGATGAAAAAAAAGATCACGCATTGACGACACCTTTGTATTTGTGATCTCGTCGATAAATATTTGTATACTCGGTGTTATGATATCTCCGCTCCAAGAATGAAGATGGAGCACGACTTTTTGAAAATCTTTCAAACTATTTGAAGACCCTTTTTCAATACAGGGGTCAAATGTGGCGTGTCCAAAATCGCACAACAAGAGTAAAAAAGTTTGACATGATAATTCAATAACGGTGTCGTGAATTTTATATGTAAATGTCTGTGGCGTGTCGTACGTTTTCATCAAAATGTTTCCCCAGTGGAGGTCGTTATGACATACCCCGGTTTGTGTCTGAAGACCATACAGTGCAAAAAATAATTGTAAAAAAATATTCATCCAGTCGTTATCATCTGGTTCATGACGCGACAACCACATTTTGAGGTCCATATCCATCTTTTCTTCAAAGAGGAATAATAGGGGACGACCGGTTTCATCCATTGAAAATACGTGTCCATAATGAAACGGAAAGTGCGGAGAGACATCTTCTGATAATAAAATAGTACACATTTTCAAGATGAAAATCTCTCTCCAAACAGAAGATGTATCAGCGTTGAAAATTGTTCTGAGCGGGACCCGTCCTTCATCAAGGACAAGAGCCAGGTCATCTGGCAATAAATATACCTGTTTGATGAAAATATCTGGGGTTTCAAAAGTTAATGAATTCCGATTATTTCGTATTGTTGAATAAAAATCAAAACCGGAGACATTTCCATTTTTGATGAAACAATCATACTTTTCAAAAATTTTTTTTCGATGCTCCATTTTTACCTATAATGAATAATGATTTTATTTACTTTATTGTATATACCGTGTATGCAATAAATAAACAAAAGTGGAGTGCTTATTTATTTATTGCATGTACGGTGTCTTTACATGCGTCTCACAAATCTCGGACAAACATCGGTCACACGAAATACGTTCAAGATGAAATCAGCTTGTTGATGATTTTGGACTGTTCTCGGATGCGGTCTCTCAGTTCGTCAATCATTTCTTTCCGTTGATTATCGATCTCAGACCATTGTTGCCTTAATTCATTCTTATTTTTCAATTCAGATTGTAATCCTCTGATCATATCATCGCGTTCTCTGATCTCTTCGGTGGGATGTTCTTCAATGATTTTATTCAATATCGACATCATCCTCTCGAGTGAATGTGTCTCATTAATGGTGAACAATTCTGTGATATTTTTCCCATCTTCTTTCTCAATCTTTCTGTAGAGATCTTTTGACAAGCACTCTTTTTTGAAAATATCTTCCACAATCCGATTATTATCCGTCCGACGCAGGTAGAGCAATTCAAAAATAGTGAATGTTTTCCGGTGTTCTTGGTACTCACGTCGATGATAATCAAATGTAATACCAAACTTGAATAAGGGTTCTTGATTGTGAACGCCAATATGTGCGATATAACAGACGTTGCAATCATTGTATTGAAAGAGATCATTTTCGTGGTAGAACGAACCAAATCTCTTTTCCACCGAATAAAACCCGAATTTATTGATCGAAGGCAGAACCTCGTGTGACAACCAACGACGGAAAACACGGGCCTCACGCTTTCGCGAGGCCATGATCAGATCGTACACACCTTCCAATGTAATAAACATCGTCTGTGGGTCTATTGTCTTATTAGGAGGAGCGGTCGGATTCAAATCGACCCCTAGACTTTTAAAATGTGTTTTATCATCTTCAGATACATTATGATAAACCGCATCTACAGGATTTTGTAATTCAAGCAATTTTGCCACATCATTCCCTCGAAACCACGCAACATTATCCTTGACGATAATAAAGACATCATGACCCTTGTAACGGAAATAGTTATTCCTGATATCCAAGAAGGAACCTTTCAGCGGTTCTGCCGGATCGATGGAAACCTCATCCCCATCATCCTTTTTCGATTCAAAAAACTGGTTCTGTTCGACCCAGTCCTTGCTCAACAGTAATTTGGCTTTCTTGCTCTTTGCATCTGCAATATTCCACTTGTCTTTTCATCGGTTGACATAGATATATTCTCCACTCGGGATGTTCTTCCGACCCACAATCTGTCGGATCGTCTTGGAACACCCAGAAAAAACAATGGATGTTATTCCCTCAATTCATCCGCCATATAATACTGTCTCCCACTTGCATCGATTTTCATTGGTTGGGGTCTCATTTTTATTATTAAATATCATTTTCTTAAATGACTTGTAGATTTAATAATAATATATGAAAGGATATTCTTCACATCAATCACTATATAAACCGTTCCCCAGTCCAGATGAAAATAAAAAAGCATCTACGGAACATAATACAATAAGCGTGCATCGGTTTCAAGTGAAATCCCACAGTCTGCTAAGAATTGTCGTACCCGTGGAATGTTTTTCACAAACGCCTCTGCTGTTTTTTCACCAATCCCTGGAATATTAGACACCGATAAGACAAGTGTGCTATCCTTTTCGTTGGATTTCAGGATGGATGGAAAATGAGAGAGGACGAGGACAATAGATTTCAACGCGATCCCACGACCACACATATTTGATGCCGCTATAATATTTGCCAACGGGGCATTCTGTAGGCTGTCCCGGATGGTCGAGGACAACTTGATGGACATCTTTTCAGAATACACATGGCGAAAGTCATCGACATTCATACGGAGGACTTTTGGGATCGTGTCGTACCCCTTGTCGTATAATTTTTTCATCTGTCCCTGACCAATACCAACCGTCCCAATATCTTGGAAAAAACGTGTCATGGTCTTTATACGCACCGTTTCATTTTCGGACGGGTCCTCGATGATTGCTTCTGTATGGGTCTCATTCCATAGAAACGGGAGCGTGGGAAGTTGTGCCTCTTTCGCAGGTTTCCGTACCGATAAAATATGAGGGATAACATCCCCTGAACGTGATATCTCAACAACGGCACCAGGCCCCAACATATTCTTTTCAACAAATCCGGCGTGGAATGCGGTCACGTATTCAATACGGGTATTCTGAATGACCACCGGGTCGATCCTGATTTTCGGCTTTAAATAACCATCCTTGCTCACGTTCCAAAGAACCTCCACAACGCTGGTTTCAATCTTTTGGTCATCAAACGTTGATTTGAATGCCACGGCATACGACGGGTTCCCATCAACAACAGGTTCGTGGACCTTGTCTTGTACACACACAATACCGTCAACGTCGTACAGATATTGGTCCCGCAGGGCCTCCAGAGTATTCTTCATCATGTCGTGTTTCAATGTGTCTTGAATGGTATTGCTCACACAAGGGACCTCCAAGGACTTCAGGAGGTGGAACTGCTCACTCTGTGGATACCGTGGGTTGACAATCTCGTACACAATAAACTCGACATGACGCAAGACGTCGGGGTCTTCGGTCTTGCGATTGACAAGCCCCGCGATAACGTTCCGCGCGTTGCCCACGTTTTGAAAATGTGAAGAAAATGTATTTTTTTGAATAACCAATTCACCCCTCAGGACGAGGTCTTTTGGTAGTACAGACAAGTACGGCAAGAGGAACGAAATATCCTGTCCCTGGCGCCCGTCGCCGCGTGTGTACAACCGTCCTTTACAATAGAGAGCACTCACACCATCGAGTTTTGGCGTCATGCAATAGGGTCCGGGGTATTTTTTACACCACATCTCAATCTCTCGTGGCTCACGGATCTTATTCAGAGACCCCATGTAATACGGAAGCCCGATCTTTAATGAAGAGTGTGGTGCAGGAGGCGCTCCAACTTTTTTTGTGTATACAGGGTCCCGCTGTTCCAGGTGGGACCGGAGAATGTCGTACTGATCGTCGGTCAGGAGTGGCTGGTCAGAGTTTGTGTAGGCATGGTCGGCCTCGCTCACCATGCCGTACACGACCTCGTCAGATAGATTATGCAAAAAATCTGGTCCTTGTTCTTTATACGATGCAAGCATCCTTTTGTGTGAAATATGCTGATACTTTATATCTCTTTCATTTTTTGTCAGATGAAGTCGTGTATCCAGTGTTACCTCTTGAAAAAGAGGATCGCTTTTTTGGAGCAGATGCTCCAGATACGGCAGCAACAGACCAACGTGTCGACACAGACTTGTCTTGATAATTACCCTGTACGCATATCGACCGATACTGTTGATCTTCATATTAGCGTCGTGAGAGATCCAGGAAAGGGTCTTTGTTTTGTGTCGGACGACCTGGTCTCTCATTTTTTTCGTCGGACCACAACCCTGCAAGATGTTGTTGGTGAGAATGGGTCCATTCCTCTTGACGCGCTTCGTGCAAAAGTTTCTTTTCTTGAGGAGAAAAAGTCGGACCTGGATGGGCGAGATTTGGAAGAATATGAAAACCTACGCGACCTCGCACAATTTTTGGAGGACAGGAAACCATTTTATCGACGGTTTATTGTGGAGCACCAGTACGGTCTTGAAATGATGCCACCAACAACACGACATGAAAATATAATCACGTTTTGTTTTTCATTTACAGAGTTGTAATAAAAATGTCAGAATAATGATTGAGAATTTCTCAGGTTGAAAAATATATTGTCTACTCAATAGAAAGCAATCATGACTACGTGTGTACGAAAGTCATCTCGTTCTTTAACACGTTCCGACCCCTTGACCATCTGGGTCCGTCCTAACGAATCGTCGCCGTGCCCCGAGACGACCGCTGTAACAAAACTGTGCGCAGAGCTTGGGAGCCGGGCGTCTCCGGCACTATTTGATGAACTCCCGTTGTTGCTCGAGAAATATCCGCTTCACAACACGGTCCTCATCAAATTACTTGCAGGAACACACGGTACGCCCGGTCAGATCTATACGTGGGACCGCTCACTCCAATTCCAGGGTGAGGGACCTGATGTGACAACACTTTTGGGGTGGCACAATATCCTTGCCAGTGGTGCAACGAGATTATTATCATTCGAGACAGCGATCAATATTATTGGTATGACAATTGACGCTTCTGACCCTCCCCGCGTAGCTGACGCAACTACCGCGGCTTTAACAGCCGGACCCTCAACAGGGTTGTCTTTGACGAATGCGGTCGTACGTGGACCAGACACGTCGTCGGTCATTGCAGCGACGGATGCAAATGTCGAGATAAGAGACACCCAGCTTCAACAGAGCCTCACCCAGCTTCAACAGAGCCTCCGCACTTCTAAAGCGTATGCGTTAGTTTTATCTGCACAAAAAAACCGTAACTCAGTAATAACCAACCAACAGTTGTGGTATCTTTACAATTGCACGATTACAGCTCCAAACGGTATTTCTATCACGACCAATGATGGTTCCGTTACCGAAGTAGAATATCAAAATGTTAAGATAACAGTCCCTCCTGATGGGACCGCCTTGTCAACATATGTCACAGGCAATCATGCCGAAAAAGCCTCCAATCTAACCATTGGAGAAGTCGCTGGGCAGAGCGGCAGGACATCAGTCGGAGATATACCAATAATATCGATACAAATCGCGGGCACCGGCGAAGCGAAAAGACAATGGACTGGTATGTCGCTCGCGTCCACGCGCTCGTCTGCTCTTATACAGTTGAGGGTAGCGGATAGCGCAAGTGATAGTTATACAGGTTCAGGTAATCGTGCCATCAATAATGGTCCTGGAGGCATTTTTTCACAAACTGTAACGGATAGTGCAATATCTTTACAAAATGAGCGTGACACATCCTATGAAATTTCAGAAGGCATCGCGAGGTCGGTAAATGCGGGTGGGTCTTCGTCTACAAGTGTCATCCTATCAGGGTGCACCCATGTAACAGGAAGTGGTGGGGCAGTAGATATCAACACGACCGATACGGCATCTACAAATTTATCATGTATCAATGGTGAAATGACAGGAGATGGGACATCGTCTCTTGTCGCAACAAGCACGACAGGTGATGGGTCAACTTCTGTGTCGACCACGAGCACCAAACTCGCAATCACAAGCTCACCGAAAGCAATGTTAACGTCACCTGCCATCACACATACAGTTGCTCAACAAGGAACCGCCAGTATCAATATGACCAACACGGTTCAAAACTTCTCGGGGGATGGTACACAATTCATAGTGGGTGATACTGCAAAACTGACACATACTGAAAATGGTACAATCGGGAGTACCGATGGGACCCATCTCAATGTTGTACAGAGTAATAATAGTATAATTGATGTCAAGAGTACAAATTCTACAGTCTCCACAACGGCTTTTATAAATCTTGACGCGACAGGAACAGTACCCGGTGGTGTCTCTGATATTCTGTTGAACAGTATAGACGCCCGAGGGAAAGACCCCACAAAATCACTTGTCAGTCTCGTAACAGGTAAAGGCGCGGTAGCCGCTCGAGTGAATAATAGTGCCTTGTCTGTCTCTGCATCAACATTAGCAGGTGCCAGACAATCACTGCAACCGGTAGTGATGGTAGAAGGACCACCACCACCACCGCCAACACCAACACCAACACCACCACCACCACCACCAACAATCACAGTTAATGGTTCAAATGTATCAAATCCAAATGGTCCTGCGATTATGACATGCAATACAGCGACAGCGATTAACAGTTCGACAGTATCAAGCAGTTCTTCCATTGGAACAGTATGTCATATGGGATGCGACCCAACTCATCCTTTTGTCATACAGACATCTCGCGTAACAAATACAATGACAGGACCAGATGGGTCGGCGGCAGTTCAGGTGACAAGCATGGACGCCACCCAGACCGTCCCTACAAGCGTCCTTGCCTCTGCGGTTTCAAATAGTGGTTCAAATCCGACCGTCATGTTTGATGGACCGGGAAACCATAATGCATCGATGGGAACAACCTCCATTCAAAACAGAAATCCCCAAATCCCGAATATTGGAACAGAAATACCTGTGAATAACGTAATCAATATATCAGGTTCAAATAAACTGAGTAATGGAGATGTTGCCCCTACTGTAAACATTATTACCCAAGCAAATATTCTACAAAAATCATAAATATCTTACAGATTGCTTCTACCGTAGACGCAATAAATTAATTTGTACACAAATTAATTTATTGCTATATCGGTCCGTCATTATACGCCTATGAGTTCATTGTTCTTTAATTAAAGGCATTGAAAATAATGGCTATTTTCAATAGCCATTATTTTCAATAAATTAAATTAAAAACAAATTAACTTATGGCGATGATGGTACCGACGTCAACTTGTGTTTTTCGGCAAATGTTTTCAACATGTCAAACGAGACAAGAGTGGTTTTATTTTTTTTTTGATGGAGGAAATATGTCATGAGGAATGGATGAAAATATCGAAATTCTACAAGGACCGGTGTTTGTTGTGTCAATGTTTCAAGTGGAAATGTTGTCGACACATCCATCTCTTCAAACACCTTTATGGCAATCCTCTGCTTTGACTGTTGTTCTGTCATGACTGGTTTGTACGGGATATAATCGTTCTGGTAGAGGGTCTGTGCGTATTCTTTGACTGGAAGATCTTTCATTCCAATCCTGATGGTTTCATCCGGAAGGGATTGGAAAATTTTTTGAAACACGGGGCGTTTGAGAAGTTTGAATATATTGGTAAAGATATGTCGCACAAGAAATGGATATTTTTTACGGTATGAATGTGTCCGACATGAGTACAAGAAGAGGAAAACCACGTTTTGTTCAAACAGAGACAGATGCGATGGACAATCTTTATCGGCGTCGTTCACGACTTTCAAAAACGGCAGGACGCTCTCTGGTGCAAAAGGCCTGTATGTTTCTACAAAATCGACCATCACCCGTCTCACGACATTGAGCGGGATCCCAAGGGTGCACTGGATATTGTACTCGATCGTGTCTGGTGAGTTCCCCACCCCCAAGAAGCAGATATCGTCGTACCTATACACATCCTTCCATGGGAATGAATGATGCTCCCGCGGGCGTTTGTCGTCAACATGTTCGTACACAGACACAAGATTGTGGTGCTCAAGTGTTGACAACGTGGTTGTTATTTCCACCATCGCCTTGTACATCCTATGGAACATGTAGTCGTACAGACCCGACAAGGGAATTTTATGCAGGGAAACATCGGTGTAGATGAACTCGGCGTCGTTCATGAGTTCTGTCAAGGAATCAATATCCGGAACAGTATATACCTTTCCATCAGTCCGTCTCAATGAAAGAGAAGACGTTTTTTTTCGTGTCAACTGATTTATAACGTATTTATAAAGAAGACGTCTGTTTGTCGGACGGTCGGCGTAGACACACAGTGTATCACTTATACTTTTTCTTGAAAACTCGGTTGGTTGATATATGACCCCGCTTGTTGAGACCCAATTCACACTGAGGTCTGGGGTTTGGAACTCAAAACCGATACTAATACGAGACATTGTTTCCATTTATTCATTTATTTATTTTCATTTGAAAATTATCATAAAAGATACGGTCATCCATGGATGACCGTTTTATTGTGCATGTGCTCGGTTAACCGAGCACATACTTAGCGATGACGGTATAACCGTAGACGCGATAAATTAATTTGGTGATCAGATAGACAAGCACTCCACTTGTGTGGAGTGCGTGTACATTTATCACAATTTTGTATAAGCGTCCACCTGGCAACCGGTAGTAATGAATTCATGAAAAAAAAAAAAAATATGAATAACAAAAAATGGGG
>Ga0194117_10006641_pt1 | contig 10082 bp, 5 predicted proteins | sample TA2MahsurfametaG_FD_160579 | JGI IMG/M metagenome (GOLD analysis project Ga0194117, IMG submission 160579) | Freshwater microbial communities from Lake Tanganyika, Tanzania - TA2015009 Mahale N1 surface | ecosystem: Environmental > Aquatic > Freshwater > Lake | place: Tanzania: Lake Tanganyika...
GGGGAACTCGGATTATTGGATTCAAAGTCCAATGTGCTAACCATTACACCATACGTCCTCATATTACATAATTTATAAGGATTTTACTTTTTTATTAAGTAAGCCAACGAAAACTATCATCTTAGATTGCTTTCACATGAAAATTGAAGATGGGAGAGTCTTTTTTGTTTTACATTCATTTCAAAAGCTATTGTACTTACAACAATCATTATTAATTCTTAACATTAGATTATAAAAAAGGCACTGTTTTTACTGTTTTTTAAGAGTACTTAGTAAGCCAGGTGATACGAAACGTTTATCTTCGAAAAAGATTTATAGTTTTATAAGAATCATGTATTAACATGTTTGAATGTTTCAGATTAAAATATCATCAGAAAAGTTAATGGGGTCGTAAAATGATACATCAACACTCCTCCCTTCATACTTCCGATTCATCAGAATCAGGTAAGCTATCTGAGCATACTCTACCTTCTCATACTCTCCATAGATGTTTCTATCCTTTTGAACAAAACGGGTCACCTTACCCACCTTTTACAGCTCATTTTTTACGTCGTTTTTAATAAACTATTTTTAGCCAAGGGTTGTAATGATATTTTTTAGCAATAACACACAACTTATCTTCATTGCTTTGAAATATCCAACTGTATCGAAGGTCAGATAAAATGAATAGGGATCCTTTTCAAAAAGTGATGACTTTGGCTTAACTTTGGTTATACTTGATTTACTACCCACATCCTTGGCCTTAACTGCTCGCTGTACACTAATGATTTTGGATTTTAGCTTTTGATTGTTCAGCTTTGCCAAGCATTCTTCAGTTTCTTAATTTTTTTAGAACTCAGCATAGCAATAGGGCATGTTTTTTTCAACATATACAGGTTGAAATGCTTTCAGCTCCCCATATTTTCTCAGTACATTCACTAATTAATACTATTGAATGATCGGCAGATTCTGGATGATAAGTTTATTAAAACTATCTTCAATTCGCATATTTAATCTTTTTATTTGTAATCCTCTTGCCTCCAAAAACGGATGTTCTCTTATCCTCTGAGGGCTTTTCATATAAAACGACTTTTAACCCTTCATAAACACGAATGAACATAAAGGATGCCATTGAGATCAAGGCAGTTCAAAGTCTACTACTTCGTCCGAAAATATAATCTCACACAGTTGATTTACTCAATATACTCGCTTTTAACTATCTAAAACAGATCTGATTTACTGGAGATGTGCTTTTTTTGAGCCCTCTGCATTTTTATAATGCTTTCCAAATAAAAAATGAAATGTCCTGGACATTTATATGTTCAGGGAGATTGTAGATATCAACGTACCACTTATTGGGATCTTCCTTCTTTTAGTTCGACTGTGATCTTTATCTTTTATCTCTCATATTAGTTAGGAATATCAACTACTTATAAACCGCAATAAATGTAAGATAATACTCTTATTAAAAATTTGAAAATGATTTAACTTTAAACTTAAAGTAAAGACATAGATGGTCAACTTTATGCAAATCATAATCTGTACTCAAGCAATAGATTATCTTCTAAAGGAAGACCCACTAACACTCGAATCAGATTTTAAATACAAGAACGCTGTCTGGTCAACGAATTTATGATAGGTCCCTTTGATTCAGGAGCTTTAGTCATGTATCCAAGGAAACTGACGATACCTTCCATACATTACCAGTCTTGTCCTTTTTTCCTGAAATTAATTCTGGTCATAAGTTCACTCAACACAACGAGATCGATTATAACTCAAGCAGCTAAAATGCTGTCTTGACAAACATTGTAGCTTACAAAAGTATGCTCTCCTCCCATAAAAATCTCACTGGTGTACTCATCAATTGCTTTCTTACAATCTCTTGCAGATGGGATATACTTGATAACAACTGCATGATCAGGATACTCCTCAGCTTTTGAAGGATTAAACATTAAGGAGTTATCAAGTAGGTCCTTGATGCATTCCTATTTTGAACATTTCTTGGATTAGAATTGTTTGTATGAATTCAGATTTTTACCATCATTGTTGCCCAAGTGATTATAGGATACACATGATTTAGGTTTTATTCCCGAATTAACCAAAAAATCAATAAAAGATGTTTTGAATTTAGTCTGTCCAGTCTTAAAATCGTTTCCTATCAAGATTCCAGAGTGTGGATTTTGTTTCAAACCTTTAACGAAGGTATTCTGAGGTGATCCATTGATAAAGACACAGCCTTCTTGGATGGCTGCTAAAGCAAAAATTGTGGAAGGTGCAATTTCAGGATGATTATCTTTAATAGCTTTGATAAGGTTATCATAGGTATCATTGACTCCAGGAAGTTATTTGGTAAGTCTTTAGGTGTTAGCTGTCCACAAAACTATAACTTTAGTTAAATCATTCTATTTTTTAAAATTTTGAATATCTTTACGGATAGCTTCCAAATGTTTCTCTCTTTAGTCTCCTTCAATCAAGTTATCAACTCTATCCTATTGATTGGCTGCTATGAAATCAGGATAATATATAGACTTCAGAGGTTTTATATTCTTAAGTTTGGGTTATAATTGTTTTTGAAGTTAATATTCAAATACCTAAGCTCTCTTCATTGCTTATGCCATGTTTAGAGAGCTGAAGTCCCAGCCTGAAATGACCAAGTCCTAGGGTCGAACCAACGGAATTATGTCTTTAAGCCTCATGAAGACTTAACCATTTGGAGAATCAGCCACTTTCATAGTGGAAGCTTGAGTCATTGATCCTAGCATGTTTGCATGTTGTATTCCTTTTTTTGTGTGCCAACAAAGCTTATCTCTATTAGCTATTATTCCTCCAAGAATTGTAGTACCATTATTACCTCCAATACCAACCATCATGAGCCCTACTTTGCCAATACACTTTTTTGTTTTGAATTCGTAGTTTATAGTATCAATTTTTGCTGTGACTGGGCCATTTTATTGATGCTCAACTTTTACTGCTTTGTGTGAATATTTGGATGTAATGTATTTCTAATTGTATTGTACGCACTAGGATTAAACATAAAGGCCTGTTTATGGCTTTAAACTTGGGTGTTAAACTTAGGGAATTTACATTCTTTGATATACTTTGAATTAGATTATAGAGAGTTAATAGAATCAAGCTATTTACTAGGAGCCTTTCTAAACTTTTTACTACTTTACTTCGCTAACGTCTGTTTCTGATTTACTCTCACCTTAGGCTTTAATTTATTGATCCTACTTCCTAGATACTGTCTAACTCAATTAGATCTAAGTTTACTAAGCTCCATCTTCCTTTTCTGCTTCTTACAAATACTTAGCGACTGTACTCTATCCTAAAAGTTATGAAATCTCTGCCTATACGTATCCGGAGTAATGGACGAGATCTCCAGCTTCCATCAATGCACGATTGAGATGCTCATACAGATTTTTCCAAACTTCTTGATTATTTCTGAATTAGGTGAGTAATTCCTGCTGTTTTTTAAACTTATTTTCAATTAATTGCTGGTTTTTGTGAATATTGTTGACTTTCTGATTGCTGACATAAGTACATGGTTTTGCAATTTAAGGGCAGAGATTGTTTAATCCTAAATGCATCTCTCGATTTATTTTTTGATACTTTGGGAGCTCCTTTCAGAACTTTTTTTTTTAGATTCATAGTTTTTGTAAAGCTCTGCCAAACTCATTAATTATAAACTATAGAAAAATCACAACTAAAAAGTCAATACCATTTTCAATTAATTCGTTTGGAATTTAAGATCGATCCACCCCCATAATTTAGTCATAGTTTATTTTTTATGCTACATGAGCTAAATGTTAGATTATATGAAAACAATCAAATGTTTTGATTCTTATTGACACTTTTAAAATTTATGCTGATTCTAATGGAAGAAAAGCTTATTTTTGATTAGATAACCTCAAACAAAGTTTTATCCACTATTTTAGACAAGTATTCAGTGATTTGTTATATGAAATAAATTTGAGTAAGAAAATCAAGTTCAAAGCTAAATGGATACTTGTTATATTTGAACTTATATTATTTGTTTATTAAGTTTTATATTGAAAAAGTAGATATTTTGGATTGTTTAGAATCAACATTTAGAAAATGATATAAAACTATTTAAGAATTATTCTGAATTACTATTCCAATCCTAAATCAAACTCATATTTTCAAATATAAAATTGAAAGATGGGTTTCATGTCTATTGTCAAAAAAGCTAAAGAGCAAGAAAAAGAAATGCGATTGCTTGTGCTCGGTCTCGACAATGCAGGCAAAACTACCATCATCAAGAAATTCAACGGCGAAGATATCAATGAAATCTCACCCACCCTCGGCTTCAATATCAAATCTTTACAGTACTAAAGCTATAAACTGAATGTCTGGGATGTAGGAGGACAAAAAACTATACGTTCTTACTGGCGTAATTATTTTGAACAGACTGACGGAGTTATTTGGGTCGTAGACAGTTCTGATAAATTGAGATTGTAAGATACAAAGAATTAACTTCATGCACTCCTAAAGCAAGAAAAATTGATGGGTGCTACCCTTCTGGTATTCTGTAACAAGCAGGACATACCGAATAGTCTCACTCCATAACAAATTAGAGATTTTCTTGAGTTGTAGACAGTCAATACAAGACATTGGGGAGCTATTGGATGTAGTGCTAGATCAGGCGAAGGTTTGCTTGAAGGAGTAGATTGGATAGTAAAAGACATTGCAAGCCGTTTGTTTACTTATCTGTGATCATACGACCTGTCTGATTAACTTTGATAATACATAAATATCAATTAAAAGAGAGAAGTTTTATATTCTGTACTCTTTACTACACAGATGTAGATGTGTAGTCATCTTCCTTCTTCTTTTGTTGGCTTAGATACATATTTTTTCTATTGCGGAAGACTAAATCTATAGTATTGGGGAAATATCGTCCTTTTTCTTTTGAGGCACTCTAGTTAGGCTTTTTTATTGATTTAGATCGACTTATTAGATCATCTAGGACAGGACTTTTCCAGTCACACAACATTATAGCGTACTGCAACTACTCCTAAACTCTTTCATATTCTTTTTTTTGTGAAGCATAACGACTGCTTTTGGGTTTTTTATCCTTTACAGTATTGTGTTTGCGAATGTAGTCATCGAAGTATTCAAGACGAGGGCAATTAAATTTCCCAATTTGTTTAAATCTCTCCTTTAACTATAAAAGTTTGAGTTAGGGAAGATCTTCATGCAGATATTTTGGGATTGATTTACGTGTTGGTTTGAAGACTGTGTTCCAATTTTCCCCATCATAGTATCGAGGAAGTGCGAGTTTGTTCATGATAAGAGTATTCTACATGTTTGCTGTAATGTTTATAATTATTATTTTGATAATTGAAACTTAAACAAGATAGACATCAACATACTCTTTTCCTTATAAATTCATCACCAAACTACTTCGCATAATCATTCAGCTTCTGCATACGATCTTTGATGTTTGTTCTTTTGGATCTTACATGAGAACAAGGTTTTATGTATTCAGAATATAGGTTTTATTTGTCATAGGATGCAGACTGTTTGTGAGTAATTAATTTAATCTATTTGCTGGCATCCAAGTTTATGATTAAAGGTTTAAGTTTTAGGCTTCTTTACTTAATTTTACACTTATTTGGATCAATTGCTTGTCTCTATTACTTTTAAGAAACTAGGTTAGAAGGCTTATATGGTACTCTTAAGTTTTAATAACAAAAATTATTTTTTTTAATGCGAGATGTTTAATTACATTTTTTTGACTGTTTCTTATATTTTAAAGGCTATTTCTTAAAAAATTTAATGTCTTTATGTTTTAAAGCTGCCTAATAATGATCCTCTTCATTATAAATATCCCATCCGCTTATTTTACTACTTTAGACCTAAAATGGATTTTATATTGCCTGAAATTTTTAGTCCTGCATCTTTGATCGCTTTACTGCAGAGGAGAAAATTTATCTTGAAGAGTTTATTTATAGCAACTATCGTGATGTCTCAACCTTAGAGGGTGTTCTGGCAGATCTAGAGCTGTAGATATTCTGGCACTACTATAAATTGTTGTTTGTTTTATGTTATGAGTTTCTAAAACTGACCTTCCTAAGCAGCGCAAGGTGCAGAATAGTTCCACTTTCCATTCTATTTTAATAACAAAATTATCTTAATTACATATATTTCCTCCACAGGACAGAACTGAAATCTCCACATATCACCCCTGATTCTTTTCTATTTGAAACACTACAAACTGTGAATTGTGTTTACTTTCCATGAAAAGCGAAGATGTTTCAATAAAATTGGAGGAAAGATATTTTAGGAGCATTTTGTATTTATTGATAGTTTTAACAGGTTTTAATCAGCTGAAAAAAAGGGAAGTAGAATTTATCACAAAAATCATTCATAAGTAAAAGTTCCGCGGCTGCACTTTGTGGCCCTGCTGAGCTTGTTAGTTATCGTTTTTTCGGAAGTACTAAATCCATTTTAGCATCTCTTATTCAAGCTATAGTTCTCTTTCTCTTTGCTAAGTTTTTGACTCAGTGACTCGATCTGTCTTTTCAGTCTTTTATTTTCTCTCTTCTGCTCCTTGTATCTTATTTCAAATGTTCCAAAATACTCTTGATAAAAGTTGTTCTATTCTCTTAACTGCTAATTTTCTAAGACCAACTAGGCCTCAGTCCTTCGAGTAGCTAACTTCTATGGTGATTTCGATCTAAATAGCTATTTTGGAGAGGGTCTTAGTTTAGCATCAAGAGATAGTTTATGCTGTTTGTGGGGACATGTTTTTTTCATATTCTATTTTCTGCGTTACATCTAAATATAATAAAACTTGAAGAAAAATAAAAAGTTGGTCCTCTTTTACTGTCTTCCTCATAATATTTTGAAGCCTATAATAGATGGCTGAAACTATCGAAAAAGATATACGAACACAAATGTTGTAGGCTCTGGCCAAATACAACATCAAGCAAGTAGATGTAGCCAGAGAAGCAGGTATTCACCACTCCACCCTTTCTCTTTGGCTGCAAGGTAAAGTCAAAGGCCACCACATAAAAATTGAAGATACACTTGCAGAATGGCTTGATAGTCTTTATTCCGGTCGACCACGCTATACAACTCTTAACAAAACAGTAGATAAGCAGTTCATATTAACACCACCTGTCACTAACATCCCTAAAAAGCGGACTGGAGAAATTGAACAGGTACTTATACCCATTCATTTTGATTTGGAATTGGAGGGAAAAAGATATAAATAGCAGTTTTGTTGGAATATTAATGACCCTTATTTTACGCCTGAGGAGTTCGCCCACTTGATAGTCACAGAAAATCCATCTTTAGTTCATTTTTAAGGACAAATTAGAGATACTATACGTAAGGCTATTGCCAGCTATCGCAACCCAAAACAGCAGCCTACAAGTTGCATTCGTACACTTTAGCTTGATGTAAAAATCGATAGCATTTGTCTCAAAGATCGTTTCGATTGGGATATCAACGACGAAACAGCTATTCCTTAAGATTTTGCATACCATTTGGCCCAGTACGATATCTTTAATTTAGATAGTTGAACTTGAACAATTAGTTTATGGTCAAGATAGCTCATCAGATCAGAGAACAACTTGAGTATTACAGAAAAAACAACAGTAATGTATCTACTGTTAAAATCTAAGATGCCGCACTATTAGATATCAAAAAATCAACCAGAAACCTCATTTCTCTAAGTGATAATCCTAACGGAGAAGCAGAACAGGAAATCGAAATAAATCCTAACAATTTTTTGAGAAGAAATGTTGAAGAATGGTAGCCCAAGATTGAAATATTGGATGCTGGAGAGGTTAGGAAATTTCAGAAACAAGAATAGAGGCAAAACCGTTATGCTAGAAGAGCCAGGTGATAGTTTCTAAGGTTTAGATACATCTTTATTTTGCGATGAATACAAGTAAATAAATAGAAAACAAAAGTTATCATTCTTTGAATTTGATCAACTCTTTCAGCTACTTCGCTACATTTTTAATCTTTTATACTCCAAAGTACTTCTTCTACCAACTAGATACATCGATTGTATTGCTTTAACTAATAAGGGTTTCGATGTTATTCTCAAGTTCAGTGGAGAGTATTTCTCCTGCTACTTTCCTCCATTGTGGCTTGTTTATATCTTATTTCATATTCTCTATTTTTATGTAGTATTTTTCGAGATCTTATCTCAATTTGATAAGACCCCCAGCCACGCGAAGCTATTCTGCTTTCATAAACTAGCCAATGTATTTGGCTGACTAATAGAAAGTTTATTATACCAATTCGAAGACTTTTTCTCTTAGTTTTTCGATTTCATCTTGTAAATAATCATAAAGATCTCGCCTAAATCTCTCTATTTTGTTATTCAAGTTCGATAACTAGAGTTTAAGTTTAAAAGAAAGGTTTTACAAGCATTGAGCTGACTATGACCTTGCTGACTAAAAACCATTATTACGGCTCACTGCTCCTTGCCAGAATTTTAAAGGTTTCTCCCTTTCAGTTAAACCAAGTACCTACTTTTATTACCTACTTTTGTTGAGATTTTTTATCATGTTGTTGGGTGTTTTTATAGGTGTTGAATCTTTGTGTATAATTTTTGAGTTAGCTGGAGTTTGAAAATTCCTATTGAGATTGCTTTTGAGTGTTGATTATTTGGTGCCGTAAAGACTTTAAATACTTCGATTAAAGGATGATGGAATCGAATTGTGAGACTAACCAAATCGACTCTTGACCTGTGGTACGATATTGGATGAATTCATTCTACTATCTGGCCCAATATAGATCTCTTGGGTAGATATATTGCTATTTTTTATACTTTAATGGGCGGGACTATATTTTTCTTTAGACAAACTTCCTCGCAGATCTCTATCTGTAATTTTCTGGATGATAGAGTGTTTATCGTTAGGGCTGATGGTATCAGATCGTTTTTTCCTTGGACTTTTGTGAGTCTCAGTTTGAAACAAAGGTTTTTTTTAGAGAAATCCGATGAGTCCCTTTTCTTTGTCCATTGTTTTTTATATTTTTATTTATTAATAATTAACCTTACAAATACAAGTCTTATAACTTGGATCTTGATGTATACCTTCACTTAATTATTAATGATTAGCAGAGAAAAGACAATGAGTAGCAGGTAAGAGACAAGACAGAATAACAATCACATTTTCTTCTTTGGCTTCGATAAACGTTCATTTTACTTCTATTTCGCAGTGTGAAACAGCTTCTTAACTTTCCTTTTGTTGCTCAATTTTTTTTACTATATTAAAATGCTGTTCTATCTGGATTTAAATGCCTGCTTATTTATATCTACTGTCTTGGCTTAATCATGGTTAATCACTGGTTTGCATCGGTTTATATTCACTGTCAGCAAGGGATTTGTCAAACTTATCTCAGGCTGTATTTATTACACGATCATTGATTCATTAACTACATGCTTCGTCTTCTAGTTCGTTCTTTACAGTTTACTGTCAATAGAAGAGTGAACAGGACAGTTCCTTCGATTTCTAATACTTTTCTACTATTTTTCTGCAGTCAATCTTCTCTATTTGGTCCTCATTTCGACCAAAATCTTAGCTTGCTAGGCAGCCATCCCATTGATCATATCCTAAAGCAACGCACATTATTTTTCAAGCCAGCAAATCTATTGTTCAGTCTGCTTTATCTCCTTATCGATGGAGTTGGAAGGTGCATAAATTTGAAAAGACATGAAATTGGACAGACTATCTCGTTTTTCTTTCAAGATTACTGAATCCTGGTGATGGGAGAGAGTGGAAGGATGGTTGGATTATTTGTATTTGAATGATTTTTTACAGCTGATTTAATCTTCATTTTAGCTATCGACCACTAAATACTTCTGATTTTTGCTGTGCTCAGAGATATCTCGGGGGATGGATATATACGTGGTAGGATGACGAGTGTGGCTTAATTCAGACTGCATAGACAATAATTGTCTTTAATAATAAAATTAATTTTAATTCCTTTAAAGTTTATCCGCAAAGCTACGGTATTTAGGACCTTTGCAACCAAAATTATGATAATTTGATTGGGAAAAGGAGATTAATGGTTATGTTGGTGTTGATAGTTAAAATAGTTTTTGTGTAATACAAAAA
>Ga0194117_10006642_pt1 | contig 10082 bp, 17 predicted proteins | sample TA2MahsurfametaG_FD_160579 | JGI IMG/M metagenome (GOLD analysis project Ga0194117, IMG submission 160579) | Freshwater microbial communities from Lake Tanganyika, Tanzania - TA2015009 Mahale N1 surface | ecosystem: Environmental > Aquatic > Freshwater > Lake | place: Tanzania: Lake Tanganyika...
CCATATGCTGAAGCAATCTTAAAACTTTCGCTTACTGTCTCACGTTGCTATCGTCATTTCTCCTCCAATAGAGTTCTGCAAGTGTTATGATTAGCTTTTGAAAATCCAGCAGTCCCCATGAGAGGCTATTGTTTATTTTGAGTAGTTGAAAGAACGCCAAGTAGACCATGGCCTTGTATACAAGTCTGGGACTGACTTCGAAATCGCTGAGGAAATGATGAACTTGTTAAAAAGTTTATTCTGGTTGCTTCTGGTGCATCGAAGTACTCTAAATATAAGTCTGGTAGGCTCTATGAATAGGGGTAGAGTCCAGTAGCTCTAAGCAAGTGTCTGCTATTTTTACATTTTACAGTAAAATGATGTCACTGCCAAACTCAGAACGCTTGAGTATCACGCTATAGAGTTTCTACATATGCAAATCCATGAACAATTTGAATGCTTCTTTCCTTGTTTTCTTGGGATACACCAACTCTAAATCTTAAGTCATTTTACGGGCAATGGTGGGTAGCAGTTCCTGGAACTGAGACAGCGTGATAGCAGAGGTGTGTATTTTGCGGAAGGCGATATCGAACGGTGGGAAGGAGGCATTGTCGGTGACTGCTTACGAATCTATAAGAAATCTGCGGTAGTTTTGGGATTTGAGTGATTTGTAGTTGTTGCGATCAGCGTAGGAGGAGTAGTAAAGGAAAACAAGGCGGAGTCTCCACAACAATGCCTCCTTTTAATTAGAATTATTCATAAAATATGTTTATGTTATAATCTTAACGCCATTATCTAGTCATAAGTAGGACAGCTTCATGTACTATGCGTTCTATATAATCTACTTCGTTAGACTTCCCAAATCTCGCAGCAAACTCAAGGCATATTATCCCTTCTCCTTCGTAATCAACCACTCCCTCATCTCACGTCCCACGAGTACGACTCCCCTCCTGAAGTGAATCAGGAAAATACGCCAGATCGCCAGTTCAGCTGTTGGGAAATACTCACAGATCCTTTTGATTATTTTTTTGGTGAGCTGTAGATTGTAACTGTTGGTTCTCCATTCCAGCGCAACTGTGTTCAGCAGATGGAAGATGATATTGTGCTCCTTAGGTACCAGTTACGAGTGAGACTAGAACTGATTCTGGAAAAGCAGGTAAGTGGTTTTGGCAGTTTCACTGACGAAAGTCTCAATCATCGAATGTTCTTCACTCATCCTAAAATTTTTGGTGATCGTAAGCAGCTCTTTGTAGAATTAAATGTAGATTGGCAGAGTGGGTTTTTCGAGCAACTCTGTCAGACTTTCGCCCATGTCCTACACAAATATTTTTTACAATTTGACTCTAGCTTTCTTCTCTTTCTATTATTCCTCTTCCATGATCTCTAGCTCTTCCGAAGAGTTAGCATATTGTTGGCTTTCATGGCTCTCCTCACTGAAGTCCAGAGATATCTAACTATCTTTACGGACAAATGAGAAAGGGTCATAATATACAGTTTTTTGTTGGTTTTGAGGCGCCTCTGGTGTGTGATTATTGTTTTTTTTATGTCCCAATACAACTAAAAGCTCTTCTTTGGTTCTTGAGCGTAGCCTGGGGTGGTTGATCAAGGTGGTTAGATTGATGATTTTGAGTTCATTTGCCCTTGTCAACATGCTCTTAAGTAGATCTGCTTTCTTAGAGATCTGTACATTTCTTAGCAGAAAGACAAGCAGATTCTATCCAAAATCGACATCAGTGTCCAATAGATAGGCCAAAAAGTGAAAGGCTCTTTCGGGAGCAGCTGGAAACGGACATGGTTCTGCGAAACAAGGATAGAAGAGTTCATCTTTCCAGACCTCAAACAATACATTATTGGAGCAAACCCTATAAAAAAGCCACTCCAAAATAAAGATACACTCTTTGATAGGCAGTTCCTCAGTAGACAAAGCCAATACGTATCGTAGTATGTCAATCACGAGCAGAATGTTCTGTTAACTACCAGCATTGAACACCCAGTCCAATTACAGTTTAAGTTCAATCTTTGTCAGATTCTAGTGGATCACGAAAAGCAATGTTGATTACACTCTCATAGGCAAAATGCAAGATAGACGCAAGCTGGCAGATTTAGCAGATTCAGGTCTTACTTCAGCTTTCTACAGCGCCTGCTTTAACTGAGGGAGAAAAGTATGAAGCATTTCCTCACTTTCCACTTCCTTGATCACATTGATTCCACTGTTACCCACAACCAAACATCTCTCTTTCTAAACCTAAAACAGCTTTTGCATCACAGCCACACAGCGCATTTTGTACTCTCTGACAGGTTAATCCTCAAAGCAGACCAGAACACTCATCATTCGCAGGAGTTTGAAGAAAAGTGTCTTGGCAAGGATGCTGGTGATGCTTGTCTAGGCGGACTCTGTCAATATTTGGTAGAAGAGGTGTAGCATCTGATTGTTGTAATTCATTGAAGATTCAGACAGATCCAGGTAATCCATCGTTTTGACTGCCAGAATTATGTGATCAGGCTACAAGTGGCGATAGTAGCATAGTTTTTACAGCAGAGCAATCACTCCCCACCTGAAATCCTCTTTAAGCCATAGAAAACTGTCAGTGAGCAGCTGCTGCATGAGTTTTGAAAAGTACATCCAGCTTTCAGTTCTGAGGCTGGGCATGTAAGTCTAAAAATGGACAGAAGTGGGTTAGAGTATCATCTGGTAGAGTAGACCAGTGATAAAGGTCTGCATGCTGCGCTCGGAGGTATGCAGTTGCCTGATGACATCGTTGTGCGCATATGTTTTGAGGAGATTGTTCATTTCGAAGTAGTTGGTGATGAGGTGCTGCTGGAACTCGGTGGGATAATCGATAGTTTTGAAATCAAACACACAGATCGGCGAAGCTATAAATTTTTCCAGGCTTTATAAAATCTGCTCCATACTATCCTATCAATTATATCATTGCCCAAGCCAGTGCTTTAAACCGCTGTCACTGCTATCGTCTGCACAGTGCTTTCGTATCACTCAAATCAGATCAAGAGTATAGTATAGTAAGTATGAGATCAGTTATTACTCAAAGGCTGACTCTCGCAAATCCCATTCTATAGCTGCTAGCCTATCTTGCAGAGCTACTAGGCGATGGAATAGTCGAAACACACTGAGTACTCCCCAAACACATCCTCCTTGCGCTATGAACACAAACCCTCCCAGTCTCTCCACGAACGCAGCCCGATTCTGCTCAATTTCTCCTACTTTCTCTCCTACTTCTTCTATTACTTCTTCTATTACTTTTTCTCCCTCTCCACCTCCCTCACATCCTACTTCAAAGGGACGCTAACTGTTTTTTTCTCTGCCAGATTGGCTTCGATCTTCTTCTTGGGCTCGCTGTTTTCGGAGTTGTTGTATATTTCTGAGTAAGAGGCAGACATTACGAATGCTGACTAGTTGTATCAACTATCTGAAGAGGCCTACAGTTTATATGAAATCCGGATCTTTCCTGCCTGTTCGCCGCCTCCCTTCCATTATTATAATTATCAACTATGCTTTCACAAGACAAATTCACAGCCAGACTACTCGCAGCAAACATCAGAGTCGATGGCAGATAACCACTCCAAGAACGGAAAAGAGTAGCCTACTTCATGCCCAAAAAAGGTAAAAGATCACTCAACTAGGACACATCCTCTTCCAGCAGGGCGAATCCACAGTCAGCATCAAAATCATAACTGAAATCATCGCTCCTAAAAACGAAAGACCCTCTTAAGGCACTGTCTTTTTCAGAGTAGACTGCTCGACCTGCCAGGGAACGATCGAAGAGCAACGCAAAATTGCAAACTAAGCAGTAAAATTGCTGTAAACTGTAGTTGTGGGTTCAAAAGCACTGGATCCGTAATCACTGTGCATCCTCACAGGGAGATACGTTTGGAAAGTCACAGTGGAATGCGGAGTAATTAATGATGACGGCAATATTATTGACTGCCTGCTCAATGGAGTGGTTTTGGCTTTGATGGATGTGAGGAAACCGCTGGTAAGGCTGGAGGGTTAAAAAGTACTATTATAGTGATGAAGATTAGGACGTAGCAAGAGATACAGCAGGGCTTAAGTCTGGCTCATATACCCATCTCTCTGACTTTAACTTTGACCGAAGGAAACCTAATCGCAGATCCTTCTGGACTTTAATAAAGAGTAGAGAAGAGTAGGATTACTGTGACTATGAATGTGTATAAAGAGCTGTGTAGTATTCACAAACCCGGAGGTATGGGCATTAGCGAACAGACGCTCTCAAGCTGTGTCAAATTAGCAGAACAAAGAGTCAAAGCTACCACTTAGTGGATGAGAAATATGGTCCAATAGAGGCCAGCCTACCGTATTGAGTGATCAACATAAATTCTATAACACTAGCGATACTTCCATGATAATGTGCGGGTTGTCCCCTTTAGTATAATAATTATATCTATAAAATGAAAAAGACTGCAGACAAGAGTAAAAACAAACCTCTCCGCTAAATCAAGCAGCTGCATAACAAAACCAATACGGCAGCCTTCTTCTTCTAGGAACCTAGAAGCAAAGTACCCTCCATTCGGCTCAACACCTCCACCAATGCTTTCAAAAGTACCGCCAGTACTGTAAGTCATAGTTAGAAAAAACCACCTTCTATAGATACGGTTCCAAGTACAGTTCCTGCTCCCTAGAAAACAGGAAACTGAGGAATTTTAGTCTTTTCGAAAAAGATCGCAAAATCACACTCGATGCCAAATAATTTGAGTTCTGCGAGGCAGGTGATGTTGAGTAGAACAGAGCACAGCAGAAACAGCTAAAGCCGCTAAACACCAAAGTAGGATCAATTTTGAGAGCATTAAGAAGGGAGATTTGCTGTAAGTTGCAGCTGAGGGAACACAAGTCGATAAAAAATGTGGCGATTCTGGGGACGAAGCTACTGTGATACCTGCCACACTCCTCTGATATTCGATCTTGATCTTATCATTTGCCAGTAAATATTAATACTAAACACAGCCAAACAAATACCTAAACATCACACAATCATCGAGTACTCCCCTCCCCCTTCGTAAGTCACTCTATATTGGATCAGCTGGTCTCTGTACTGCTTCACCCTTGCGTTCAACTAGGAACTCTCCTTCAGTTTGAGCAGAGTGGAGTTGAGGGCCATGTTGTACTTGATGAGCTGCGATATCTAAAATGACTGATAAGTGTTCAATCTGTAGTCGATTTCGATGGCTCCTGCCTTGCGGAGTACTATCGACTCTGAAAACACAAAGACTTTTTCTATTTAACCGTACTTTATCTCCAAAATAGATTACTTGGAGGACGGAGTGAGCAAATCTAGAGACTATAGTTTGACAGCTAACCACATGTTGTAAGCCACGTTCCGGTTCTCTTACTCTAGTTTTTTGAAGCAAGAAGAGTGAGGCTGTACGTAGAAAAGATTGCTACCAAATATGGGCTTCGTTTTGATTTTGTTTATCACTATTTGACTGCAGAGGTGTTTGTGTCCGAAGTAGAGAGCCATCTTTGAAACTGTATCTGCTCTGATCTTATCAGCTTTGAGCTGGCTACGGTTGTACTCTATCACTTTCTATATTTCCTCATGGATGCGAAACAAGTGGTGCTCGCACTTAGAAATCCACTCCTGCTCACTATAGTTCTTCAACTTGAACACAGTCGGAGGGATAATTCGTTTCACAATTGCTGGCTTGATCTGACTAGAATCATCTATCTTACCTTAAATTTCGATGTATATTAGCATCGCCAGAAACAGCAGGTATTCATCGAAGTTGAGCTGGTACTTCATGTCACAGACCTCAGTGAAAATTTGATAGACCATGAGTCTCAGTCGAGTGAGATCTTTGCGCACTTCTGCCTGTTCTATCTCGAAGGGCAGATAATAATACTTCTTGAAAATTAGAGTTGGCTGTGTCTCCGGAGAAAAGATGCGATTTAGAGTGCTCTTTATGTTTTAATACACGCCGACTATCAGATCGTTTTTAGGTTTAGGAAACTCAAAAATTTTAGTTAGAATCTGCTAATGGCCGAGCACTCTCAGCTCTTTCTTGCCAATCTAGTGGAACAGTCTGAAGTCGCGATTGGACCGAAGGCCGATGAGTGTGCTCACTTTGTTGCAAACGTCTTCAACCGTGTCATACTTGGTGATCTTTATCTTGACAGGCTAACACTCAATGAGAGTGAAGACATGTATTTCTATCTTTTCAGAATTGTCTTTGAGCTTCTTAATTTCATCGTTATTTTCACTGTCATGGAAAAGATCTCTTCCTAGCTCAATTTCAGTTCCACATAGGATAGTAAACATTTCTTTTTCTTCACGTTTGGTGAGATAGGAGCGCTTGAGTCCACTTATAGTCACACTTTGGCCCATGCTTATTCTTTTGAGGTACGCAGCTTATGCCATTTCATAGAAGTTTTAAGGTAAGTTTAGGTAAGCCAGAAAGTAGGAAGGATTATTCTTGATGAGTTCATGATTGAAAAGTTTCATAAATATCTGCGCAATGATGATTTTGCGATCCTCTATTGTCTTGGACTTATGGCTGTTAAACCAGCTTTTCCTTAAAAATTCCGTCTCACTGATTTTCAAGTCACTTTTGTAATAATTCTGCATAATGCTCACCATCTCACTAATCATTGAAAATCTTTTGTGAAGCAGTTTCTTTATGTCCCTCAACTTGATTTAAATGATGTATTCGGTGTACTTCGCGAAAGATGTACTTCCAATCTATTAGGTTCCAAGAACCTGAACAACCACTTGTTCACCAGAGTCAATAGTGATCTTTTTTAGTGATTGGTATACTTCTTCAGCTTTGTTAGCATTGATTTCGTCCGATCCGGCCGTAAACGTGATGAAGCCATCGGAATAGATAGTGACCATATTTTTATAGACTTTATTATCCTGCTCTCTTCTCGCAAAGAAATTCTTGTCGACAGGTATCCTTTTGATGATCTTTTTGGTCTACTCCTCAATGATGAGTAGTAAATCATTGCAGATTATCAGTAAAACTTGTTATGGTTTGGGCTCTTTGATGCAAGTGAGTGAAAATTCAGTAATAAACTATCTTTTTTCTTAGAAAATGGGAAACTGTTTAGTACTATACTCATTGTCAAGTTGATGTAGTCTCATATTCCGAATTATCCTATCCACCTCATTGTTAACTTGGGTTAAAATGCTTTTGAAGTTAGCCAGCACATCAGTGAGTAGTTTATGGTCTGGGTGGCTTTTGCTAGTGTTTTTGATTATACCTTCGAAGAGAGCCTCGTAACGAGCTATTCGGAAAGTTGGCTGACTCAATTAATTGTGAGCTATCTTGTTAGTATCGCGAGTGTACTTGCGACAAATTTAGCCCACTTACTTATCATTTTTTTGTAGATCCTGCAGACACTTTTGAGCCACCTGTGCGTTCAAAATATAATCTTTATATAGTCTGAAATAAGGAATAAATTTCTTTAGTATTATCCCGTAACACTGATTCTAGTTGTATTTTTCATACTCCTTTCTCAGCTCCACTTACATGTTCTCATGAAAGCCTCTGATCTCTACGATTGACGAGAACAGCAGTCTCCTCTGTGCTTCGTCGATTTGTGGAAGTGCAGAGATGGGCTGTTTGACCATTGTGATGTAATCAGTCAGTTCCTTGATGTACCTATGTTCGCCGTCAATCAGTTCACATATCTTCATCTTCCTTTCCTTTAGTCTATCCGCCCGTTTCTTTTTGAGTTTGTTCCATCTGCAGAGGAGTTTCAGCCTGAACACATAGTTCATTATGTGCTGTGATTTAGTTAGTTCTCCGTACTGTTTGTTGATTACTCTATAAATCAAGACAGAGTTGTCTCTGTTTAGGTTTTCTTCAGTACGATTTAGAAACTCTATATGCTCACCTAAGTTTTTCAGAGTCGCTGAGATCTCTCTTTTCTCGATGCGTAGCAGCTAAATCTTTTTAGTTAATATTATCTTCTCAGTTGGTGAAAGATGTTCGAAAAGGCTGTGAAGTTCTGCCTGTCTAATCTCCAGAGCCTAAGAAAAAACGATTATTTTTTACTTGAGTCTCATTACGTATATGAGAGGGACTTGCATTACAGACTCGACGTCTATAATCTGGATATTAAAGCCGCCTTCTAAGTTGAACTACTCAACGATAGATTTATATTCACTTTGGAATGATTCTGGTTCATCTTGGTTGTTTTTTGACTATCTAGAGTACTTTTCAATAAAGACAAATAAGTCATTATAACCTGTACATAGTGATGGCATCACCCAGTTCAATATAGTACTCACCAGAACCTCATGTCCATTCTCAGTGAATCTCTTTATCTCAACCTTAAATCTGTCTGCCAGCATCTTCCAACTTTTGAGGTAGCCGCTAAACGGATATCGGAAGGCAGAAATTTTGTCAGAGAGTCTGCAACTAAAATTTTCGAGCAAACAGGCGGTGTTACTGATGAAATCTGCGAGCAGGTTGATATGAGTTAGCCACTAGTCAGCTACATTTTATTTGGAATCCATACTCTAAAAAATTATATCATCGCTAGAGTACAAAAAAAAAGCAATAAAGATTTAACTCTTTGATAATCTAAATTTCCCACATAAACTTATAGCAAAACCATTTTTTAAAAATGCTTCACAAACTGACTTACTTATAGTTGGAAGCCGTTCTTTGTTTTTCTGGAATACAATGAAATACAATTTGTCCTATATTATAATATGTCAACAAACGAGGTAGAAGCACCAAAATCCAAGAAAAACCAGTACAGAAAAGACAAGCCTTGGGACGACCCATCAATCGACCACTGGAAATTAGAAGAAATCAAGCCCGAAGAAGTGCAGCCCTTCCTTTAAGAAAGCAGCTTCTCAGTGCTCTTTCCACAATATCGATAAAAATACATCCAGTAATGCCAAGGTATCATCAAAAAGAGGCTCATGGAATCAGGTATCAAGTTCGAACTTAACCTTCTCGAAGGCTCTATGACCGTCCGCACGACCAAGAAGACATGGGATCCATACTCAATCATTAAAGCCAGAGATGTCATAAAGCTGATCTCACGTAGTGTACCCTACCAGCAGGCACTGAGAGTGATGGAGGACAATGTAACCAGCGAAGTCATTAAAATAAGGTAATTATTGACTGAACTAGATCTTTCGTGAGAAATAAGGAGAGATTTATTAAAAGAAGGCAGAGACTAATTGGACCAAATGGAGATACTCTGAAAGCGTTGTAACTGTTAACAGAGTGTTACATTTTGGTTCAGGGAGGAACAGTGTGTCTGATAGGTGGATTCAAAAATGTAAAGATAATGAGAAGGATTGTGGTGGATACAATGGAAAATGTCCATCCCATTTACCACATAAAGTAGCTCATGATAAAGAGATAACTTATGAAAGACCCAACCTTGAAGGACTAAAACTGGGACAAATTTTTGCCCAAGTTCAAACAAGTCAAACTCAAAAAGAAGAAGAAATCACAGATCAAGAAGAAGGAGTACAATCCATTCCCACCAGAACAACAACCGAGAATAGAAGACATCAAGATGGAAACTGGTTAGTACTTCCTCAGCGAGAAAGAAATCAATGACAGAGCCATGGAATTAAAACGCAAGAAGCAGGAGAAGAAAAAGCAGTAGAGACTAGAGAAGGAGTAAAAAGAAGAAATCGATGAGGAGGCCCAACTATAGAACGAGAAAAACGAGGAGAAGAAAAGAAAGAAATCTGTACAAAAGGTAGCCGAACCGTCTATCGAAGAACTCCAAAATAAGTTCCTGACAAAACCACTTAAGAAGATTTCATTTTGATTCGTGATAGCAGTCATTTCAACACTCCTAAGCATATGCAATCAGATAGTAAGCGTTATAGACGAATTTATCTCAATTATGTACATTATTATACGATACACCCACCTATGCTATGCCATAAACGCTCCCAACATTTTCTTGCATACCTTCAATGTCAATACGCTGAACACTGGCCTCTTAAACAAAGCCCTCCACACGATATCTTTTTGGCGAGACTACCATTCCGCTGCCTCGATTGGAGTGAGCAACGTTGCCTTTCTTTGAAGCCAGACTGCTGCCAACTCAATAACAAGCGATAAGATGTAGGGAATGTAAGAATCTTTCA
>Ga0194117_10006648_pt1 | contig 10079 bp, 5 predicted proteins | sample TA2MahsurfametaG_FD_160579 | JGI IMG/M metagenome (GOLD analysis project Ga0194117, IMG submission 160579) | Freshwater microbial communities from Lake Tanganyika, Tanzania - TA2015009 Mahale N1 surface | ecosystem: Environmental > Aquatic > Freshwater > Lake | place: Tanzania: Lake Tanganyika...
ATCTTTCCTTTGGATCTTTTTTGAAACAACAGGCAAGAATCCTTTTGATTTCTTCATTGCTAATATTGGTAATACGACCGTTCATCAAATTGTTGCTCATTTCAGAGTATGATAAATTTTTATCTGGAGTCTATCCTACCAACATTTCATACAAAATAATACCAATGCTCCAAATATCGCTTTTAGGATTGTACTGGTTGTCTCGGTAACTTTCAGGACTCATATACGCAGGTGAACCAACGTTGTAAAAAATCTGAGGCTTTTTTGTTTAGTTCAGAAACTCACAAAAACCAAAATCTGCTATCCTCGGTCCATTAGATGTCAAAAAGATGTTCGCTGTTTTAAGGTCTCTGTGGACGATTTTCTTATCTTAAAGAGCCAGATACCCGTCGGCAACATCTCTAATAATTTTCAGAGCCTACAGCTACGGTAATCTACCCTGTCTCTTCACATATTGCTGCAGATCTCCATTTTCGCAGAACTCCGTCATTATGTAGACGTTATTTTTAGTCATCAGTATTTCGACTGTCCGGAGTATGTAGGGATGTGATAATGCTCTCAGTGCGTTGATTTCGTTATTAAGAAGATATTTCTCTACTTCAGTTTGTATTTTGCTAAGTTACAAGACTTTGATTGCGATGGTTTAACCATTGAGTTCGTTGAGACCTTTGTAGACGTTTGAGCTGAAGCCACTGCCTATAACTTGTGCGGGATCATAAATATAGTTTTTGATCTTTTTGACGAGTTTCTGTTCGTCCTAACGGTTATGTCTTTCTTGTAAAGCCATTAAAAATAATAACAATTAACTAATCATACGATTTATACAAACAAATTTTACTTGTCGACAGAACATTTTAATCTTTATAAAGGGCGATTATGGGAGAAGATGTATAAAAAGGATAGATTAATGAGATAGATGTGATAGATGAGATAGATTTGAATAATATTTATACATATTTATAATTTGAATGCAGCCTAAATCCTAGCATAAAAAAGCTTTTTACAATCACAGAAAATCAACCCAAGAGCCTCTTCTTCAATCCAAAAACGGCAAGGAGTAAATTTCAAAAGAAAAAAAGGCCAAAAATTATTCACGTGCTAATCCTCCTTTAGCTAACTCTCCCTCTTACAAAAAAATACCAATCAATTCCAGCACCATTAATCATGCTCAAATTGACCCACCATCATTGTCCAATTCCAATGCCAGTAGACATCGAAATTCTATATCTTTTTTAGCAGTCGATCGTGTGGTACAACTCCACGAAAGATTGAAAAATATACACCTTTTCTACAAAACGAGAATTTAAGAGTAAAAGGCCAGAACAGCCCAGAGAAATGACGTTTTTATTGGGATGATTGAAGATATTCAAAAAAGTCACAAATAAAAAGTTTTAGGACTCAAAAAGATGATTGAGGAGTCCCAAAGTGAAAAGAAAGATGTAGGATAGGTAGATGAAAGGATGAATTAGATCAAAGGCAGCATAGATGAAATTTTAAAACAAAGCAATGACCTTAAGGAAAGCAACTAGAGACTATAACGCGAAATTGAGTAAAAATAGAACAATCTAAAGTAGAAACAAGAATAGCTAACAAAACTCAAAGAAGAGTTGATATAATCACGAAACGAGCTCTAAAGCTTCGAGAGGTTAAACTTAAAAGAAAACAAGAAGAACAAGGAAATTGTAGGCATGATCGAAAAAACTTAGAACAATTTCAACAAACGTTTTCATCAATGATTTCTGATATTTGCTTATTTACACATTTTTAGACTATTTACACTTTTCTACATTGATAGGGAGGCTTATAAATGAGTTTAGAGTTAGCGCTATTTGATAATATTAATGTTGGAAAAGGGAAAGGGTATTGTGAAGACAGAGGACGACTAACGCACACAAAAAATTATGCACTTCGAATCATACTTCAAAAACATAGAGCCCAAATTCACAGAAATAAAGAAAGAAATTGCAGACATGCCCAAAGATGTCAACCTTTTTAAAAACCATCAACTACCTCTCGCCCGCATAAAAAAAATCATGAAGTCAGATGAAGATGTTAGAGTACATTCAAATTTACCTAGATGATTTCATCGTAAACACCCGTCCTCTTTGCGAAGGCTTGCGAGGCTTTTATCATTTAGCTCACGTACAGGGCCTGGGCTTTTACTCTCGAATCAAAAAGAAGAACATTGCAAGTACTTTGTTATTGATGTAGAAAAGTGATGTATATGCGTGCATTTACAATACTTAAATTTTTGATTTCCTTATAGACATCATCCCTAACTAAGATCTAAAAGCACTAAAAAAGTTTCCAGCTGAAGGGATGTTCCAAATTTTACCATCGAACAGAGAGCACCACCAAAAATGAAGACATGATTGGATCTGATTCATAAATAGAATTAAATTGCGTGTTATATTTGAAAGACTATCTCATTTAAATTAGAGCTATTTAGAGGTAGCAGAAATAAAAAGAATTCAGTTATAAACTCATCATTAGTTAATTATTTTGCCTGAAATAAACAGTCTCATTCTTTTAAGCCATCTTGTAAAAGAATAGTAGATGTATCTTGTCAGGAAGGAGTCAAAATAAGGCAGCTTCTTACTATTGTAATTACTCCATTAAAGTACCTCTTTTGGTAGATACTTATCTTTGTTTTTTACAAAAAATTCGTTTGTAACATATGATTTCTACTAGCTGTCTGCCTCAAAAAGTTGTTATAAAACTACCTGTGTGTCCTCGTACAGATCCTGCTGTTCCATAAATGTATTCAATCTTTATATCAAATTTTTCTATTGGCCATGGGACTGGAAGTATTAGGCGGTTCTCTTGTAGAGATCTGAATGCATTATAAATTACGTGGCATTTTACATAGTACTCCAGCATAAGATCCCAACGTCATTACATGGTTGTACCAATAAATAAACAGAAAACCATATAAAAATCTAAGTTTTATACTATTTCCTTTCAGAAAGTAGGTAATTAGGGAGGCACAAGTGACGAATTGAGTAGCTTTTGAACCTGCTTTGACTGCGTTGGTCATCCCTTGATAGATCTAAATCTGCATATCGAAATATGCAGGACTTTGACTCTTCGATTTTGTTATTCTGTGAAAGAAATCGTGCAATAAAAAGAAGTGGTTGAAGAGATGCTTGAAGGGAAGAGTTGGAACTGGCTTCTGTTCAAGTTTTTCAGGTGGTGTGTCGGTCATTTTTATTAAATCAATAATCAAAGCTATCTCAATTAAATTATTCTAAAGCAAAGAAGGCGTGCAATAACGAACAAAGAATCAGTTTTCAAAGATCGATGGCTTTTTCTTTCTTCTAGCATGCTGATGTTTTTTGTTTCTTTACTGTTCTTCGAACTTCCTTTATTTAACTTTTATAATTTTTTTGTTTGGTTTCCACCCTTTCTTGCGATGCAGGATCATGTATCCTTTTTAATCAATACTGTAGGCTATTTTAGAGAGTGAGTTATAACCACAATTGTTACAAATTCTGACCTTTTCGTCGTGAATTCTAAACTTTTTCCAGCAAAGGTAACACTAATAAATGAATCTACGAATACTTGTTATTTTTCTTCCATCCACAGATAGCAATTTCATGCCCATTTGCACAGCAACATTCTGCAAGGCAAAATCTGCACTCACCAACCAGATGTTAAAAGGCTGCTCTTCCTATTGTAGTTCCGCTTTGAATGTAGAAGTCATCTCAGCCATCTTTTTGTCGTAGTTCTTGGTTGTTATCCAACCTTCCTCATCATCTGACTCACTCGATGAAGAAGACACTTTACGCTTGGGTTTGGCAGCTACTACCGTCCATCCTTCATCTTCTTATATTGTTTATTTTTAATTTGTTTATGTTTTTTATTGTAATTTAGTTTATTAATTCTGCTTTTAATCTTATTTCTTTTCTTAAGCTTTATTTGAGATTACTATGTTTTGATCTTTGGTTTCCTACTCATCTTCCTCGTCTGAGTATTCGGTAGCTGAAAGTTACCCTTCTTCTGCTATCTCTAACAGATCTTCTTTTTCATGAATAGCAGGAGGTTACTTTCTCAAAGATTCTCCTAATCCTTCCTTTTTATAAAGCATGTATGTGATAGCAATGAGTTCCATATCGACTTGTGATAATGAAGCAATATCTCCTGTTTTCTTTGCAAACTCTTTGACGAGTTAGAGTGTTTTATCATCACAGTCAATAGTCTCAATCTCAAAGGGCAATGTCTCGACAAATTATTTGGTTTTAAGATCCTTGAGTTCACCCAAAACATCTTCAGTTGTGACCATTCTGCAAGTCGCACTGAGATTTCTGATGCTACTGATGGAGATGAAAGCGTTGGCATCGAGAACTGCAATAGACTTTCTGTCTGACTGCATTGTTGAATAGTTATTAATATTTGGCTTAAAGCATATCGAAATAACCGAATATTACGAAAAAAATCATTTCAGAAGTTGGATCAAAAGTAGCAACACTCCTAAGCCAATCAAAAGGTAAGATGTAGTCTTCGGATCTGGTTTCTTCGCAGAACTAACAATTATTTTAGAAGTTTTTTAATGATATTTGGCTGATTCTTTTGAAAAAGCTTAGCTTTTATCACTTACTACCGTTGTTTGCAATCTGATGTCCACCAAGCTGGAGCTTTATCCTTTTGATTTATTTTGTTCACTCTTTTACATCTTGACCATAGCTCTGTCATTAGACTAGAGCAAAAGCTAAGGGAGATCAGTAATTTGCTCATCATGAGGATGAGTTTACCGTTGAGAGTAACCAATAATAGACTCTTCCTCAAACTACAGATTATTTAAATTGCTATTTTTGGATTTTGTGAACAGATGGCCTACTTACAATTTTTTAGTAAAAGATCTGTTCTATTTTCCAACTGGTATTTCATACATTTCCTTTTAAAGTATATTATTAGATGACTATTATTTATGCAGCAGTGCTTTTACTTAGCAGTCTCTTTCTGCAACATAAGTATCTCTTAATGGTATTTTTCTGATTTATTTCTCGGTACTTAACTTCATCACAGGAGACTACTGGTGAGTAACTTTGGGCACTTTATGAGAAGTCAGCTGCAAATAGTTGGTGAGTTTTCTGGGATGAACAGGGCGGTCAAAAGACAGAGTATTGATAACTTTCGATGTTTTATTTTTTTATAGCTAATGCTGTGTTGTTTATAATCTTGTTTTGGGATCGTATGATTAAAATATGTTGTGGCGCCTTCGACTGCTCTTGCTTTTGACTTAGTTCAAATCAATCGGTTCTCTGTTCTCAGCAAAATCTCGAAACTTTTAGTATGAATTCCGCACCAGAATATTACTAAAATCTTTATTGCTGTGACTCTTGTCAAATATTTTTTTTCTTTTGTAATCGCGGGGACTCAGAAACTAATTGTTTGCTTTATCAGCCTAAATTTTAGTAGCGAGTGGCTAACGATTAGGAAGGTTGATATTTGAAAGCAGAGGTCTCACTATGGTTCGCACATTGCGATTACTGTATTGTGGATAGATTGAAGATGTATTGGTATTAGTGTTGAAATAATTAAAGGTGACATGTGGACGTGTGAGTGTGGAGTGGGAGAGACTGTGTGGTCTGAGATGGCTTTGGGCTAGAGTGTTGAAGGACATGCTAAATAACAACTCAATAAATAGAATATGCCGAGTTAAACTATTGAAGTAATAGATCAATAAAGAAGTTAGAATGTGTAGAGCCTATATTAAATCGAATATAACCTTTTACTAAATAACTTCTTTTTAAATTAAATACTCCAACGCTCATTCTTCAGCCTCCTCTTTACCGGAGAGTCCAACAGATGAGCGTTACCTTTGTCTCAGATGGTTTTTTATAGGGTCAATTTTATTTTATGTTCTGGGTAATTATTATCTATTTTATCATCTGCTATAATATTTAAGTTCAAATATGAAAGCTTCAAAAGGTTGGAGTCCAGAGGTAGCCATTTTCATACAAAGGAAGACCAGGCACTTCTCGATCTCTACAATGACAGAAATTTTAGGAAATGGACACAAATTAGTCACATACTCCTCAAATAGTACGGAATCAAAGGAAAAACACCTAAAAAATGCAGAGAACGCTTCAAAAATCACCTCGATCCCAACATCAACAAACAGGAGTGGACTGCCTAGGAAGAATAGAACCTGATGAGCTTACAGGGAGAGCTGGGAAACAAATGGGCGTAGATTTCCAGGTTTATCCCCGGCAGGTACCCTTTATTTTTCTTAGGACTGACGACGCAATCAAAAACAAGTTTTTTTCGAAATATCGTAAGGCAGTAAGAAATATCAACATTTTGAAATGCAAATATAAAAATTCTAAAACTAAGTAACTTAAGATAAATTTTGTATATAAACTGATTAATTTTATTGACAAGGCACGTAAGAAAATCACCCACACTACTGACTAACTGCTAAAACTAGCAGAAAGTATGCCTTTGACTATCAAGATCTCAAAAAAACCATTATACAATTCGAAACCATAGATAACGATCAACAAAAAATAGATATGGAAGGGCTCTCCCACTTGGAGCAGCAAGTCTAAGAGTTCTCCTCTCAGCTCAAAGCCAGTTCAGGAAGACGCAGAGGTCGAAGAGCCAGTAATCCCATTAAAAATTCTAATTCTATTTAGTAAACTCCGAAATAAAAAACTGACTAGCCCCAAATGTTTTCCTAATTCGTGGATGCCACTCCCAAAAAGTTGTAAAAGGTGTTTGATTTCAACATCGGGGTAAGTAAAATGCACATATTCAGTACTCCACCTCTCAACAGTCGTTTCGAAGAAGATTAGCTTCAGAAGTAAGGGGAGTATTAGAAAATGTTGATACGTCGACAGGACCACTCTGATGAAGAGTTAGATGCCTGGAAAGTACCTTTATATGGCCTCAGTTACCAACACTAATATTTCTATTGATATTTGTGTAATAATCACTCTTATGACATCAACCGGAAAATCTACTCTAATGCATCATAATTGCGCTGGAAACTAAGCTTTTGTTTACTCTACTCTTCTTATAGCTTTCTGCTCCATTCAGCTCTGGTAGATTCAAGTTTTACTTCGTGCCTTTTGATTTCCCTTTCTCTTTCTTTCATTTATTCTTCAATCGCAGTGCGGAACGCTTTGAAGTCTTTTTTGAATTTCTAGTGCAAGAAGTCAAGCGTATTATGATTTAAAGTACTTTCTTTTTCCAAATTGATGAGTCTGCTTTGAGTCTATCTCTATAGTCTGCTGATATTTTGTCTGTTTTACTCTTCTTTCTCAATCAACATGATTTTGGTAGTCGATATTTTATCACTGAATTCTGCCAGCTTCTCATGGTTATCCTCCCTAGTCCGACGGAACTAGCTTTCGCAGTTGTTTAACATCTTAAGCACTTCCTATTCTGCAATTTTATGTTGTGAATTTTTGATCAATCGATCTCTATCCAACGCCAAGATCGACTTTTCTATTGTATTGACATCCTACAACAACTACTTGCAAATGTTCCTCTGCTATTTCTCCTACTTTTATCGTTCCTTTTGGATGCTCTTCAGCAACTACATCGACTTTGAAGCATTAAGAGTTGGCACCTGCGCTAACGAACGAGTCATCATCTCTATCTTTGACTCAATTCTGTCCTGTGCAGATTCAAAATCTGCACTTATGACACTCGGTGGCGATCTGTTGACTTTGGGGGTTTCTGAGGGTTAAGATAATAGCTAAATGCCCTGATTTTAAATCATAATATATAACTAATCATTTGTTTTGATATGTAAAACATGTGTTGTGTGTATAACATGCATTAATCATTCATCGAAAGAACTGAAAAGATTTCCAATCTATCTCAAACTGCTTTTGGTAAACTTTTATTCTAGCTATACCACTTCCACTGGGTTCTCAGGATAGTCGCTCTGTTTTGAAACTTCCATTTATTTCTTCTCTTCCCAACGATTCTCGTCATTACCTTGCCAGTGGATCTGCAAACCCTCTTATAAAGCATTGCAAGCAGCCAGTGGATCTTTAAAATTGAGTCTTCTCATTTCGATAGTTTGGTTGTTAAATTTGTTGCCTAGCTGTTTATATTCTTTGAGGTTATTCTGATAGTTAGTCATCACAGGTCTGTATTACTTTTCTTCAGACTTGTAGAGGATGATTTCCATAGATTCCAGGATATCTTCTTTCATTCTCAAAGAGTCAGTCAAGGCTGTTTCAAGTTTATTTCTCGTCTAATTTGAATCGCGAATACTGGTTTCATATTCCTCTTTGAGTTACTCAAGCACTCTTCTTTTATGCTCATCAATTATTTCATAGAAATGGCTATAGTACTATTCCACTTTGGATTACTCTTATTGGAACATTTCAGTAACACTCGCAACGGAAGTATTTATGTTTTCAGTCTTTTTGGAGAGAACTCCCATGACCATATCTAACTCGGCTAAAAAGGAGTCAACTTCTTCCTTACGTGGATTTATTTCGATCGAATCACTTGTCTGTATCTTTAGGACAGTGAAGCCCTGACTGGCTAACAAAATCGCACACTTTTCACAATAGTAGAGTGTTTCTTCTTCACTATTGATCAGATATTTAGCATTTTTGTGAGGATCATTGATACAAAAGGGTTCATTCTTCCTACGACTCACGTTGATTCGATTGCAAATGCTGGAATCTGTACGTCTCGATCTGAGAGGAGAGAGCGATGGTTTTGGATTGGTTCGATTAGGTGTGTTGCCGATGTTGCCGAGGTTCATGCGATCTGTATGTATAGCTATGTACTTTATCTTTCTCTGAGTGGACTCTTGGTGAAGTTGGGTATGAGTGGCTGTTTTTTTCTTGGTTAACACTCGCTCTAAATCATAGAGACATGGTTTAGATATGAACGATTGAGCATAACGTATATTATTTGAAATTATATTAACAATTAAACTAAACACATTGACAATATTAATTATATCAATTCTAACGAGCAAACCCCTTTAGCTACGCATGGTGCATTTACTAACTGTAAGGTTAGACACACTCACAGGTATGATGTAGCCAGTGTTTTATGTTATCTACACTCTTTTACAAGAGTTACAGATTTTTATGATCAGTCAACTTCACACAGAAAGACAGCAGTTTTTTATATTACAAATATCCTTATTGGGCTAGTTTACACCCAACTAGATACACAATGCTCAGAGATAGTAAACACTGATCTTTCTAGCAATTAATACTCTGCATTATTAAACCTTCACAAATCCATCGTATTTGGTTTCTAAACTGCGTCCACTCCACAATTTGATTGATCTACTTCTTGAAATACTTTTCAAATCCACAAACTAACATGTTCACCTCATGCCACAAAGTAAAAGCATTCAACTTGTAACCCAATTTCTTTATAATTTTTACTTCAGTTTCTTTGAACCATTTCTCATCACGACTGCCCTTCACCATCTACTACGCTATAGTATACGATAAATTTTTCCTGCTATCTGCCTTATGACTGAGCCACAAACAGGTGAGCCCGTAGAATTGATACTCAGATTTGGCTATATTTTACTGAAAGGTTATTTTATCGAGGCAATAGACTGCCTGATAGAGTGCCTCTTTGGATATTTTGAGTTCCAGAGATACCTCGATGAGCCAATCTATAAGGATGATTCTGGTCAGTTTATTTATAGTTTTTGCAGAGGTCAGCGCTTTGATTTTGAGTGGGTAATTTTTATCCTGCTTTTTTCTGAAACATCGGCTTGATTTAGATGGAGTATTGCCATACGTATTTTTTGCTAATTTTTATTAACTATTAATTTCCGGCATCACTTGAAAATGCAATCTCTTCACTTTGTTTATATAACTGATTTTGTTTTGGTTGGAGCTCGATCTCTTATCACTCTATTCTGATGGAAAGCACTGCTTCCGTTAGGTGAGACTGAATGCTTGGGTACGTTTGGAGGCAGTAGTGAAGGATTAGTCATTGGACTGTTCTTTGCATGGAGTAGATTTAAACATTACTAAACATATACATATTTTTGATTAAACAAAGTAAGAAGAATAAAATCCAGTTAGTAATCATAGGATATTTCTATGCAGAAACTACAATAGTTCTTTAATTTT